>Ga0207422_1004354_pt1 | contig 11898 bp, 8 predicted proteins | sample MarCyaLeptolynsp_FD_187757 | JGI IMG/M metagenome (GOLD analysis project Ga0207422, IMG submission 187757) | Marine cyanobacterial communities from Panama - species 1 Leptolyngbya sp. (SPAdes) | ecosystem: Environmental > Aquatic > Marine > Unclassified | place: Panama: Panama City | collected... | reverse complement strand
GGCGTATTAACGCAGCGAATCAAGCTATATCTACAAGTGTTTCTCTTCGAATAATAAAAGTTGTAGCTACGATAAGTTAAACAATCTCCAGTAGCTTGGCTCGCATGGGAAGCAGTATGTGGATCGCAACCGGGGTAATTTTACTCCATGCTGAGGCTTGTTAAGACATCAACGCAGAGGAAGTTCCTCGCAATTATGTTTGCGGCGTTGATCGCCGTGAACGGCCCTTTGCTGATCACGTTTTTTGTCGTCACCAAGAACACGCTCGAGCGCGAAATGATCGCGAAAAAACGGATCCTGCTCGATGCGAACAGCAAGGCGCTCAGCAAGGTCCTTTGGGATTTCGACTACGAAAACCTTAGAAAATGGGCCGGTGCCATCGCGAATGACCGCGATATCTTCACCATTGAAATCCTGGACGATAACGGCAAAAGCCTCGCTCTCATTTCCAAGAGCGACGATAGAAACTTGCCCAACAGCGAAGAAACGCTGTTTTCAAAGGAAATCACGCACACAGTCGACGGTACGGAACACGTCGTCGGCACGCTGCGCATTCGGTTCATATCCGACCGCATAAGCAACGCTGCCATGCGTGAGGTCGGAAAGTCGGCGATCCTGTTTATCGTGTCGACAATTTCGGTTCTTGTCGCCGCCCTGCTCGCCAACCGGTTCATGATTTCAAGACCCCTGTCGCGCCTGAATGCGGCGATCGAGGCGACGCAACGATCGGGCATCCGCAAAAGGGTCGACTGGACCTCTTCCGACGAACTTGGCCGCGTCACAAGTGCCTTCAACGACATGCAGGAAAGCCTAGACCAGGACGAAGCGAAGCTGATCAAGGCGAACAAACGGCTCGCCTTTCTCTACAACAACACACCGGTGATGCTGTATTCGATCGATCGCGAGGACCGCATCATAAAAGTGTCAGACTACTGGCTCCATGCGACAGGGTATTTTCGCAAGGACGTCATCGGGCGCAAATTCAGCGAATTCATCCAGTGCGATTTCCAGGACGATTACCTGACCAACCGCGCCATGCTTTCCAATGGCAAGAATGAAACCCTGGAATTCACGTCCGTTTTCCAAAAGGCAGATGGAACGCGGCTCGACGTGCTGATTACCGAAGCCAAGGATTTTGATGACAGTTCGAGCGGACGGCGATCGCTTTCCGTCATGACCGACATCAGCAAGCTGAAAGCCGCCGAGGCCGAAATTCTCCGCCAGGCCCGAACCGACTTCCTGACCGGTTTGCTGAACCGGGAGGGGTTTGCCGACCGATTGAATGCTGCGATCGAAAGTGCTGACGATTCAGCCGACATTGCCGTTTTGTTTTTTGATCTGGACCGCTTCAAATGGGTCAACGACAACCTCGGTCACTTCGCAGGTGACCGGGTTTTACAATCTGTCACCCGTGAAATCGGACACTTGCTTGAGGAAGACGACTGTTTCGGTCGCTTCGGTGGCGACGAGTTCGCCATCATGCTGAACTGTGAGTCAGCCAAGAAACGCGCGGTGGAACTCGCCACGAAAATCAATCGCACTTTGAACCGACCGATCGATCTCGGCGGGCGGACGCTTCAGACGTCCGCAAGCGTCGGCATTTCGTTTTATCCGGAGAACGCCTCCAGCGCCGAGGAACTGCTCAAGGCCTCCGACGTGGCGATGTACCGGCAGAAAAACAGCGGCAGAAACGGTTTTTGCGTCTTCAACGAACAATTCGGGCGCGAGGCAGCCCAGCAGCTTGAAGTTAAGGAGAACATTTCCGAAGCGCTGGAGAACGGGTGGTTCAAACTGCATTTCCAGCCCATTGTCGACCTGAAAAGCAGGTCTACGATCGGATTTGAGGGACTGCTTCGGCTGGACCATCCCGAAAAGGGTGTTCTCCCCCCGCTTGAATACATTCGCGCTGCCGAACAAACCGGCGGCATTCTGGAGATCGGGGATCTCGTCCTTGATCTTGGCCTGGAAGCTCTTGAGAGAATGCAGTCGTCAAGCAAGTGGCGTTCGACCTACGTCGCCCTTAACTTCTCGGCCGCTCAATTCCTGCCCGACCTTCCGGTCAAGCTGGCGCAAAAACTGGCTGCACGCGCCGTCGATCCGGAAAGTCTGGTTCTCGAAATTACCGAGACGACCTTGATGCAGAACAGCATGGGGCTCGATGGCCTGATCGAAGATATCAGGGGCCTTGGCTGCAGCTTTGCGCTTGATGATTTCGGAACAGGCTTTTCTTCGCTCAGCTACATGAACCGCTTTCCGGTCGACACCGTCAAGATCGACAGGTCCTTTATCAAGGGCCTGGACGATGCGTCCGGAAGTGAGCGAAACCACAAGACCAGTGCTCTGATTGAAGCCATCGTCGGCCTCTCTCGGAAACTCAACCTGAACGTTATTGCCGAAGGCATCGAGTGCGAGGCACAATTAGATCGCCTGATCGATATCGACGTTGAAACCGGACAGGGCTTCCTGTTCGGCAAGGCACAGCCTCTTGATGCGTTCCTTGCCTTGCAGCCACAAGATCGGCCTGAAATAGTGCCTGTAACGGATTTGAAACTGAGTAACACCGGGTAAAATTGGGTCTTCATGAGAAAATGGCCCGGATCGACCTAGCTGAATGGGGGTCAACCGATGCGAAATTTGACAAGACGAACCGTCGTCGCCGGACTTGCCGCCTTCACGTCTCTTCCTTTGATCCGGTCATCTCACGCTGACAGCGAACTTCAGTCGCTCATGGTCATGACTGAGGAATATCCGCCCTTCAATTACGAGGACGGTACCGGCCTGAATGGCATCAGCGTTGAGATCATCGAAGAAATCTTCAAACGAACGAATTCGGGACACAGCCGCGAGGACATCGCCTTGCTGCCCTGGGCGCGCGGATACAATCTCACGCTTCAACGGCCCGGACATGCGCTCTTTTCAACCACGCGAACCCAGGACCGTGAAGACCTGTTCAAATGGGTCGGCCCGTTCGTTCCGACCGTGATCGGCCTGATCGCGAAAAAGAGCAAGAACCTGCAAATCAAGACTGTTCATGATCTGGCTAACATCCGGATCGGTGTCGTCAAGGATGATGTCGGACAACTCTTGTTGCGAGCACAGGGTGTCCCGGACGACCGCATCGAGCCGGTCCTCTCGAACGAACAGAATTTCCGCAAGCTCATGGCTGGCCGCGTCGACGCGATTTCCTACGAAACCAAGGTGACACGCTGGGGACTGCAGCAGCGCGGCGCCGACATTGATGATTATGAAACCGTCTATGAACTTGATCGTGGTGAGCTTTACCTTGCGCTTCACCACGAGACGTCTGATGAAGTCGTCGAAGCGCTGCAGGATGCCTTCAACTCAATGGTTCAAGACGGCACGCACGAAATGATCCTGAAACGCTACGGAATTACCTCCGTCACGTGAACGACAACAATGCTTGTTCACGTCAGGAACCGCTTGGGTCTGACTGGCTGCGGCTATTTAAAAGGACATTCTTGAGCCGCTCCGTTTCCTCGCTCAACGGTCGCGATTGCGACGATGCAATGTAGTATCCCTTGCCGGTCGAAAGTGTTCGCGTGTCCATTGCGACAAGCGATCCCGACGCCAGTTCGTCCTGTAGCAGGGGAAGCGCTCCAAGGGCGATTCCCTGACCTTTCAACGCCCTGCCGATTGTCTGATTGTAGCTTGCGCAATCAATGATCGGTCTTTCAAGAAACTCGGACCAGCCGGACCTCTGGATCCACACCTGCCAGTCGGTCCAGTTGGGAGCCATTCTCGCGAAATTCAAAAGTGCGGGCGCCTCGCCCTTTCGGGCTGTCTGTGCGGCCTCGATCACTTGTGCAGTTCCGACCGGGACGATCTCTTCTTCAAAGAGGAGATCCGCGTTCCAGCCCGAAAACCTGCTTTCGCCGTGCAGAATGACGAGATCGTGCTGCGGATTGAGCAGGTCACCCAGTTCGTCCGCGGTGATCAGGTTGAACAGGCAGGCCTCGTCAGAAAGAGCAAAGTCCCGCAACTTCGGTTGCAGCCAGAACGTTGCTAGCGCCGTGACGGACGCAATCCGCACGACGGGGTGAGACGGAACCTTGATCGTGCGCAGCGCCTGATCAAGGTAATCCAGCGTCATGCCTGTCTTTTCCGCCAGATATTCCCCGGCATCGGTCGGCACCAGCTTGCGGCCCTTTCTTTCAAACAGGTCCAGACCGAGCCAGTCTTCCAGTTGCCGGATGCGTTTGCTCACGGCCGCCTGCGTCACGAAAAGCTCGTCCGCCGCCTCTGTGAAATTCAGGTGCCTTGAAGCGGCCTCGAAAAAGACCAGCGTATCCAGCGGCGGCAACGATTTGCGATAGCTTTGCATTCCTTCAGGTTATCAACACGCCTGAGTTTTTCCAGACTTTTCCTAGACAATCACAGTCACCAATATTCCTTTCCGTGGGATTGAGGAGAATACACGATGGCAGAACTCGACTGGCACGCGGACCGGAGTGACCTTGACGGTCTGGCGCAACTGGACCGCTCACCGGACGACGACGGCATCGACCACGTTGCGGTTCGTGCCTATCGGCAAGCGCGCGTACGCCAGAAGATGGAGGAGTACGGTGTCGACGCGGTCATCCTGTCGGATCCGGTCAACATCCGCTATGCCACCGGTACGCGGAACATGCAGGTTTTTTCCATGCGCAACGCACCGTCGCGCTATCTGCTACTGACACAGGACCGTTCGATCCTTTTCGAATTTACCGGATGCCTACACTTGGCCGACGGCTTTGAAACCGTCGATGAAGTTCGGCCTGCGAAGACCGCGAGCTTCGTTGCAGCGGGCCCGATGATCGCCGAACGCGAACGTCTCTGGGGCGCAGAAATGGCCGACCTGATCCACGAACTGACGGGCAACAAGCACGCGACCGTCGGGTTGGAACGGCTGAACGCAGGTTCAAAATTCGCTCTCAAGGACGCCGGTCTCAAGATTGTCGATGCCCAGCAACCGGTTGAAATGGCGCGCGCGATCAAGTCGCCGGAGGAAATGAAATGCGTGATCGCTTCCCTGCGTGCCACCGAGATCGGGGTCGGCAAGTTGCGCGAGGCAATCCGGCCTGGACTGACCGAAGCTGAACTTTGGTCCGTGCTGCACAAGTCCGTCATCGAGCAAAATGGCGACTATGTCGAAACACGTTTGCTCAATGCAGGCGAGCGGACAAATCCCTGGTTTCAGGAAACCTCAGCAAGCGTCATTGGCGCAAACGATCTGATCGCGCTCGATACGGATGTCGTCGGCTGTCACGGCTATTACGCGGATTTCTCACGCACCTTTCATGCCGGCCCGGATCAGCCCAGTGCAGCTCAAAGGGAGCTTTACAAGGTCGCCTACGAACAGGTGCACCACAATATGGATATCCTCTTTCCGGGCATGACCTTTCGCGAATATGCCGACAAGGCGTGGGACATTCCGGAAAAATTCTACGCCAACCGGTACTATCTCTCTGCACACGGTGTCGGCATGACGGGTGAGTATCCCTACCTCTATCACCACGGCGACTTCCCGGACGCCGGCTATGACGGCGTCCTGGAGCCCGGCATGACCCTCTGCGTGGAGAGTTTTATTGGCGCGGACGGCGGCCGCGAGGGGGTGAAGCTTGAGCAGCAGGTCTTGATCACCGCAAACGGGATCGAGCTCTTGTCCAAATTCCCGTTTGAGGATGAATTGCTGGCTTAGACAATGTCACTCCCATGCGAAAAAAACAGGGCGAACGCACCAACCAGGATAAGGCTCACCGCCCAAACCCTGTCCAGATTGAACCAGGCCTTTTGCAGAAACGACAAACCGAGCCAGGAATAAACACCAAAGGCCAGCAACCCGCCGGCGACCGCCATGGCAAGCGTATGAACTGCTGCGACCAATAATGCCATGCGGATGTCGGCCGCCATAAGCGCGCCCGCTGCCAAATGACCCGGATCGCTCTGGATCGAGCAAATGCCGAGGTAAATTGGAACAAGCATCAAGCCGGCACCGTGGGCGATCGCGACCAGAAAAGACCAGATCCCGAGTTTGGCCGGAGAGATCCGCGCCAGGAACCTGGGGTGCCGATTGGTAACAAGCAGATAGATCCCAAGCCCTATAACCAGGAGTGCTGCAAATATGCGGATCTCCCGCTCCAGGCTGACCAGAGCAATCATCGCTGAAAAGGGCAACAGGATCGCAAGCATGGCCAGCATGTGTCCCGCCGCCAGAGACAGCAATGCGCGCGGCAAAGCCTGCGTGCGCTGCTCCATCAGCGCAGCGGACACGGCAAGCGGCCAACCCATGCCGGGATTGAGGCCGTGATAGAGACCGGACCCGATGACGGCCAGCCAAAGGGCCGTCACGCTCGCGCTGTCCAAGATCTAGACCGAGGGATAGCAGAAACTGTCTGTCGAGCAGTCACCGCCTTCGAGCCTGATCTGATGGGAGCGGTAGCCTTCGGGAAACTCGACCCAGAAATCCTTGTCCAGCTCCAGGCCACCACCAGCTCCTGCCCTTGCCATGACCATGGCGGCACCTCTTTCTCCCGGATAGAACTGATCGTCCCAGGTCGAATAGAGTGAATTGGTCCAGTAGACCCGCTGCCCGTCACGGCTGATCTCGACCATTTGCGGTCCGTAGCCGAAATCCTGGCCATTGGGGTGCTTGGTCTTCTTGACGATGCCACCGAGTTCAACCTTGCCGGCAAGCTTTGGGTTCATGGGGTCGGAGACATCGTACTGATGCATTTCTCCCGTGCCCCAGCAAGCGACATAAAGGAATTTGTCATCCAGGCTAAGATCGATGTCGGTGACCAGTGGAGGCACGGCCGAAAACCCCTTCAGAAGTTCCGGCAGGTCATCCGGATCAGCGGGCTGCGGATCGATGGTGACCGTTTTCTTGGCTTCGAACGTCCCGTCATCGTTACGCCACCACGTGAAAATTGCACCTTGAAGATTGGTCGTATCCACGACGACCCCGCAGAAACCATATTGTTTGGCCGGATCGTGCGCGGGTCGAATCTCCAGCGCCATCTGATGGTTTTCACCAAGATCAATGGTTTGGATGTTCTTGCGCGCACGCAGGTCCCAGAAATGGAGACTGTGGCCGTATTTGTTGGACAAGAGATCTTCAGGAACAAGCCCGTTTTCAAACTGCGGCGGCAGCGCCCATTCGGACGAGACCATGTAGTCGCGCGGCAGGTTCCACCAGAAATCGTAGTGTTTGTCCTGTATACCCCTGTCCATCTCGTAGCGGCCGAGAATTTCGAAGGTCTCGCAATCCATTATGAAGATGCCGGGAGGCCCGTCAGTGCCGTCTTCCCCTCCGCCTCCAAGGGTCGAGACGTAAATTCCTTCCGGTCCGCAGTGGATCGTGTGCGGGCGTGAGTAGCCGGTCTTGGCGAACACCTCTTCCGGTTCGATGATCTTGTGGATCTTCGCCTGCAGGGGTTCCTTGACGTCGACAACGTATATGCGCGAAGACCGGATGCCGGGAATGATCAGATAACGGCGTTCCAGAAAAGCGTGACCGCTCAAGGGTGACAGCGCAGAGGAGCAGGCGTTCCAACCGAAATGATGGAACTCATCGCCCTTGTTCGGCATCATGACCTTGTGCACGATCTTTCCGTAGTCGGCACTGTCGGGATCGACATTCACAACGGCAAGCCCGTCCGGCTGACTAAAGTCCGGACTTAGCATCAAGGTGAAGGCCAGCTTCTCAACCGGCGCTTCCATTGCCATTTGCGCCGTCGGATAAAAACTCGGATCTGGTCTTAAGTTCATGTCGTCCTCCCTGAATTGCGACATTTACCAAGACGGGACACTTGCCCTTTTTGCTTTTTCGTTCCCGCGAATTCCTTTTCTTGCCAATGCCCCCCGCGTCCCAGCCTTTGAAGGAGCGGATCTTGCAGGGGTTCAAGCTGCTTTGGCGGTAAGAATGCCCGACCAACAGGTTTTGGTCGAGAGCAAAAAAAACTACAAACTTTGCCCGAGAGCCAAAAAACATCCAAGAAAACGGCTCTTCTCAGATTCTGATACTTCAAATCGGATCGTGAGGACAAAAAAATATCCCAGGGGTCAGCATGCCCTAGGAAAACATCACGGAACGTCCTATTTAATCGTAACATTGCGATGAGTTCGGTCATACGCACCGGTTCGCTCGTCGCCCGCTGCAATCCAATCCGCACCGGAGAGCCTTCCTGATGAGCGAGACCTTGACCTATACCCCACCGAATGTCTGGACCTGGGAGCAGCCGAATGGCGGCGAGTTTGCCAGCATCAACCGGCCGGTGTCCGGCGCGACACACGACAAAGACTTGCCGGTCGGTGATCATCCGCTGCAGCTCTATTCCCTTGCGACCCCGAACGGCGTCAAGGTGACGATCATGCTGGAGGAGCTCCTTGCCCTCGGGCACAAGGAAGCCGAATACAATGCCTGGCTGGTTCGCATTAATGAGGGCGACCAGTTCTCGAGCGGTTTTGTCGGAGCCAACCCCAACTCCAAGATCCCGGCGCTTGTCGACCACAGCACAGAGCCCACCACCAGGGTGTTCGAATCCGGTTCGATCCTTCTTTATCTCGCCGAAAAATTCGACGCCTTTCTGCCGAAGGACCCTGCCGCACGGACGGAAACGCTGAACTGGCTGTTCTGGCAAATGGGCTCAGCACCCTATCTCGGCGGCGGTTTCGGACATTTCTACAAGTATGCGCCGGAAAAGTTCAAATACCCGATCGACCGCTTCACCATGGAAACCAAACGGCAGTTGGACGTGCTTGAAAAAGCACTGGCTGAACGCCCGTACATTGCCGGAGACGAGTACACGATCGCCGACATGGCAATCTTCCCCTGGTATGGCGGTGTTGTTCTCGGACGTCTTTACGACGCCGCGGAGTTCCTGGCCGTCGACGACTACAAGAACGTCAAGGCCTGGGCCGAGAAGATCGATGCCCGCCCGGCGGTCGTACGCGGCCGCAAGGTCAACAAGGTCTGGGGCGAGGAACACGAACAGTTTCCGGAGCGCCATAGCGCAGACGACCTGGAGCCGAAGCCGGCGGTTGAATCAGCTGCGGAATAATCCCGGTGGCACCCCGCACATGGGCTTTCCTGCCTGCGTGCGGGTGCTTATCAAACAGGATATTGAGCTTCTGCGCCGGCAACGCTTTCCGGATTTTCCGGAAGATCAGGCGTTCAAAGATGAGAGCCGCGCGGCCAGTTCTTCTGCGGTCATCAGGTCAGCGCACTTTTGTTCCATGTCGAACAGATTGGCCTGATGTGGCGCGATTGCGCGGTCGCCAACGCAATCCGAAACGACAATCGTTTTGAAATTATTGCTCATTGAATCAACCGCTGTCGCCCGCACACAGCCAGACGTCGTGCAACCCGTGACAATCAACGTATCGATTTGCCTACCGACCAACCAGCCGAGCAAACCGGTTCCGAAAAACGCAGAAGGTTGTGTTTTGCGGACGATATAGTCGCCGGCCTCAGGCGTCAGCTCATCCACGATCTGGCTGGAGTCCGAATGCTCGGTCAATGTGGCCAGTTTTGGTGACTTGAGGCAAAAAACGCCCGTGTCCGAACCGTCTTCCGCATAAACCACACGTGTATAGGCTATGGGCACCTTGGCACCGCGCAGGTGTGGCAACAGGTTTGCCGTGTTTTCAATCGCCGCATCGATATTGCCTCCGCCAAACTGCTGCGGATCGGCAAAACCGTTTATGAAGTCGACAAGAACAGCGGCGGGTCTCTGTCCAAACCCGCTTTTGCCGCCATATCCCTGACGCTTATAGATCTCCAGATCGTTCGACGCGCTGCTCACGAAACCACCATCAACTCAGACCCGGCCTTTCGGTGCATGAGAAAAATATGCGGCCGCGACATCCGGAAAGCAACCGCCGCGCGCCTGGACTTGGAATCGGACCGCGACAGTGTTTTTGAGGATCGAAGCACAGAGCGACGAAGCATTGTCCTGCGGCCACAGGTCGCTGCTTTTTTGCATACGCGTACCCGGTGTTCAAATACGGCGAAATTGATGTTGCTCAGAATAAAATACTAGAGCAGCGCAAATTGTGAGTATTCCGGCTAAGCAATTGGCCTGAGCGAAAGACTCCGATGCTCTTCATTCGCGTTTTTGCAAACTTTCCGATTAACCGCGAGCGGCAGTTAAGTGCGGATTTACCCTCCAGATCACCGTCAAACACGACTTGTCATAAGTAAAATTTTCGTCTCTATATGCGGGCAAGCATTCAAAGTCCGGGGCGGCGGCGGCGAATTCCTTTGTCTCTCCCTGCGGGCTCTCTTTCTTTAGGCCACGTCCTGGTCACCATCTTGGAGCGACATATGTCAGAAGCCCTTAAGATAGGCACACCAAAGGAAACGTTCTCCGGAGAGAACAGGGTCGCCATGACCCCGGAATCTGCAAAACAACTGCAAAAACTCGGCTACAGCTGCCTCGTTCAAAGCGGGGCCGGCAAGGCTGCCGGATTTTCGGATGAGGATTACAAGGCAGCTGGTGTCGAGATCGTCAAAACCGCTCCCAGTCTCTGGAAGCAGTCAGATATCGTCGCGAAGGTCCGCCAGCCCGACGAGAAGGAAATGGGCTACCTGACAGAAGGTAAAACCCTGATTTCGCTCTTCAATCCGGGCGGAAACGAAAAAGGGCTGGAAGAGGCCAAGGAAAAGGGCGCCAACGTCATCGCCATGGAAATGGTGCCGCGGATTTCCCGCGCCCAGAAGATGGACGCTCTGTCGTCCATGGCAAATATCGCCGGCTATCGTGCGGTGATCGAGGCGGGCAACAATTTCGGGCGTTTCTTCACCGGACAGATCACGGCAGCCGGCAAGGTGCCGCCGGCCAAGGTTCTGGTGGTCGGTGCGGGCGTCGCCGGTCTGGCGGCCATCGGAACGTCGACCTCCCTTGGTGCCATCACTTACGCCTTCGACGTGCGCCCCGAAGTTGCTGAACAGGTCGAGTCCATGGGCGCTGAATTCGTTTATCTCGACTTCGAGGAAGAGCAGACCGATGGCGCGGCTACGGGTGGCTATGCAAGTGTTTCGTCGCCGGAGTTCCGTGAAGCGCAGCTTGCAAAGTTCCGCGAGCTTGCTCCCGACATCGACATCGTGATCACGACCGCGCTTATTCCGAACCGTCCAGCTCCGAAGCTGTGGCTGGAAGACATGGTCAAGGCCATGAAACCGGGTTCGGTCATCGTCGACCTTGCGGCCGAACGCGGCGGCAACGTGGAAGGAACGGTCGCCGACAAGAAAGTTGTCACCGATAACGGCGTTACGATCATCGGCTACACGGACTTCCCGTCGCGTATGGCGGCGCAGTCGTCAACGCTCTATGCGACAAACATCCGGCACATGATGACGGATCTGACGCCGGAAAAAGACGGTCATCTCGTCCATGATATGGAAGACGACGTCATTCGCGGCGCGACGGTCACCTATGATCACGAAATCACCTTCCCGCCACCGCCTCCAAAGGTTCAGGCGATCGCGGCGAAGTCCAAGGAAAAACCGAAGGAGCTGACGCCGGAAGAAAAACGCGCACAGGAAATCGAGGCCTTCAAGGCCCAGACAAAACAGCAGGTGACCCTGCTTACGGTCGGTGGTCTCCTGATGCTGCTGGTCGGTCTGGTCGCACCGGCAAGTTTCCTTCAGCACTTCATCGTCTTCGTGCTGGCCATTTTCGTCGGCTTCCAGGTGATCTGGAACGTAAGCCACTCGCTGCACACACCCCTGATGGCAATTACGAACGCGATTTCATCAATCATCATTGTTGGTGCCCTGTTACAGATCGGCTCGGGATCGTACCTGATCATCCTGCTCGCGGGCCTTTCCATCTTCATGGCCGGAATCAACATATTCGGCGGTTTCCTCGTCACACGGCGCATGCTCGCCATGTTCCA
>Ga0207422_1004352_pt1 | contig 11905 bp, 10 predicted proteins | sample MarCyaLeptolynsp_FD_187757 | JGI IMG/M metagenome (GOLD analysis project Ga0207422, IMG submission 187757) | Marine cyanobacterial communities from Panama - species 1 Leptolyngbya sp. (SPAdes) | ecosystem: Environmental > Aquatic > Marine > Unclassified | place: Panama: Panama City | collected... | reverse complement strand
GGTCGCCGACCGACACCGGATCCGGGGAATAATTGCCGACCTCTCGCTGCGCTTCCATATAGGCGCCGGACAATTGATCGCCGAGAAAAACCAGCACGATGGACGGTGGGATGATTTGCCCGAGGGTACCGGCGGCGCAGATTGAGCCCGCCGCAAGCGAGGGATTGTAGCCGCGCCGCAACATGGTCGGCAGGCTCAGCAGCCCCATGGCGACAACGGTGGCGCCGACAATGCCGGTGGAGGCCGCAAGCAGCGCACCGACAAAGGTGACGGAAATGCCGAGCCCTGCCGGCAGGCGCCCGAACGCCTTGGCCATGTTGGTCAGAAGCTCCTCGGCGATCCGGCTGCGCTCCAGGATCACCCCCATCAGGATGAACAGGGGGACGGCGGTCAGCACTTCATTGAACATGGCGGTGCCGAAGATCCGCGACGGAATTGCGCCGAGAAACGAAAAATCGAACAGGCCGAACAGGCTCGCGCCGAACGCGACGAGCAGCGCGCCGCCGCTGAGAGCGAAGGCGACGGGAATGCCGATCAGCACGGATCCGAACGCAACAGCGAACAGGATCAGGACGAGGGTGAGGGCGGTGCTGTCCATGATGCTCAGACCTGCCCGTTTTCGGAGGAGGATGTTTCGCCAGGTCCGCTCCAGGCCTTGTTTGCCGACCCCTGCACCAGCCGGATGGCGGTTGCCAGCGCCTGCAGTGCCAATGAGGCCGCAAAGACGACGATCGCCGTCTTCAACAGATAGATGGCCGGCAGGCCGCCGGCCTGGCGCGAGCCTTCAAGGGTCGCCCAGGCGCGGGCCACATAGGGAAACCCGACCCAACCGATGACGCAGGCAACGGGCAGGATGTAGAACAGGAGCCCGACCAGGTCGACACTCCGCCGCAGCTTCGCCGACATCAGATTGTACAGGATGTCGACCCGGACATGCTGATTGATCTGCAGCACATAGGCGGCGCCGAGCAGGAACAGGATGGCATGACAATAGATCACCGCTTCCTGGAACGTGATCAGTCCGTAGGAAAACACGTAGCGGAACAGCACCGAGGCCATCTGAAACAGCATCATCGCCAGCGCGCACCAGGACGCGCCCTTTCCGAGACCGCGATTGACCGTTTCGATCGCGTCGAGAATGGATTTCAGGGCCACGGATCACACCTCGTTTCAAGAATGTCCGGCCGAGTATACCCGGCGCTTCGGAACACTGCCGACGAATGTCGGTCACAATCGTGCTGGGAGCCCGGGCGACACGGTGTGCCACCCGGGCGGGAGGAAGGTCCGTACGGACCGTCGATTGAGCAGATGGCAAGCGCGCCACTGGGCAAGCCGTGCTGTCCAAAACCCCCAACACGTCATCCCCGCACGTGTTGCGGGGACCCACCGCGAAGCGGCCAATCACGCGCCCGAAAGGGGCGGCGTGGTGGATCACCGCGACAAGCGCGGTGATGACGGGGGTGGGGGATGATGAGAGTTTTCCGGTGTGGAAAGTACCGCGCAATCAATCCCATGTCCTGACTCACGAACAACACACCCACGCCCACAAACGGGGCCCGTCCATCAGGCCTTGCGTGCCATGGTCCGCGCCCGCAGATAGGCCTGTTCGGACTGTTCGGTCCAGGACGCCGCCTCGTCGAGGAAGCTCATGTAGCTGTCATGGATCTTCTTGGTCATGGCGTCGCCGGCCGCGGCGTCCGCGAGCACCTGTTTCGAGGCCGCGCCGAGCGCGATCATCACATCGTCCGGATAGGAGCGCAGTTCCACGCCGTGTTCGTTCAACAGGATATCCAGCGAACGGGAATGGTTGGCGATGAAGTCGGCCGGGTTCATGACATTTTCCTGGGCCGCGGCGAGCTTGATCACTTCCTGGTCTGCCGGAGACATGTCTTCCCACAGAGCCATGTTGACGCCGAGGCTTTCCGCCGAGGTCGGTTCCTGGAAGCCGGGATTGTAGAAATATTTGGCCGCCTTGTAGAAGCCGAAGCCGAGGTCGATCCACGGGCCGGCCATTTCCGCCGCGTCGACCGCGCCGGATTGCAGCGCCGCGAAGATCTCGCCGCCGGGCAGGGTGACGGCGGCGCCGCCGACCGCATCGATGACCTTGCCGCCGAATCCGGGGATCCGCATCTTCAGGCCCTTCAGATCCTCCACCGAGTTGATTTCCTTGTTGAACCAGCCGCCGGCCTGGCAGGACGAATTACCGGCCATGAACGCCTTGACGCCGAAGCTGGCGCTCAACTCTTCCCAAAGCGCCTGGCCGCCGCGATGGTAGATCCAGGCATTGTGTTCCGCCGTCGTCATGCCGAAGGGCACGCCGGCAAAGAAGTTGAAGGCCGGGGTCTTGCCCTGCCAGTAATATTCCGCGGCGTGGTAGAGGTCGGCGGTTCCGCTCGCGACCGCGTCGAAGGCCTCGAACGGCGGCACCAGTTCGCCGGCGCCATAGACCTTGACGGTGAGCCGGCCGTCGCTTGCCTTGGTGATCGACCGGGCGATGCGCTCCGACGCCGCGCCGAGGCCGGGAAACTTTTTCGGCCAGCCGGTGACCATCTTCAGTTCGCGTTTGCCCTGGGCAATCGCCGGAGCCGCCAGCGGCAGGGTTGCCGCGCCGGCGGCGCCTGCAATCAGCATCGTCCGGCGTGTTGGTCTGTTTGTCATGTCATCCTCCCTTGGGACTGGTTTTCAGGTTGTGTATGGAGCGTTGGCGGTGGTGCCGCGAATGATCAGGTCGGTTTCGAAGCGGATGGTCCGCGGCGCCTCCGCCGTTCTGTCGATGCGCTTGAGCAGGGTCTCCACCGTGGCTTTGGTCATTTCGTCGAGCGGCTGGCGGACGGTCGTCAGGTCAAAGACGTCCCATCCCGTCATTTCGATCCCGTCGAAGCCGGTGACCCAGACATCGCCCGGCACCGAACAGCCCGCCGCGCGCAGGCCGCACAACACCGCAAAGGCGATGACGTCGTTGCCGCAGACGATCGCGTCCGGCGGGTCGCGCCGGCCCATCATTTCAAGCGCCAGCGAGCGGAAGGCGTCATGGTCGAAATCGGCCTGGCCGTAATGGCTGTCCGGCAGATGCCGGCCGGCATCGCGCAGACCCCGTCGCAGGCCGGCTTCGCGTTCGGCCAGGGTGCTGCGGTCGTGTGGGCCGTTGATCATGGCGACATGTTTGCGCCCGGCGCCGATGAGATAGTCGGCGAGCATCGCGCCGCCCTCGAAATTCGTGCCGACGATCTGGTCGCAGGCGGCGCCGTCCACGTGCCGGTTGATGCAGGCGATCGGCATGCCGGCTTCGAGCGCGATCGCCATCGCCGAAGGCTGTTGCCCGGCGGCAGTGAACACGAGACCGTCGACGAACTTCTGGCGGATGGCATTGACCACGCCCTCGTCGCCTTCGGTGTCGGTGTTCCAGACGATCATGCGCCGGCCATGCGCGGTCAGGAGATTGGCGAGGCGCAAAAGGATTTCCGGTACGATCGGGTTGGTCATGCGCGAGACGACGACGCCGATCGTGCCGCTGTGTCTGGTTTTCATCGCCTGGGCAAACACGTTCGGCTGGTAGCCCAGGTCCTTCATGACCTGCAGGACCTTGTCGCGGGTCTCGGCCTTGACCTTCGGACTGCCGGAAAGCACCCGGGATACGGTCGCCTGCGAAACGCCGGCGCATCGGGCGATGTCGCGGCTGTTCAGTGGCTGTGTATACGTATCCATTTGTGATGCGGACAAGATCCCCGGCGCCCCGATTTGAATGGATTTCTGTTTATGAATACGTATACATTTTAGCTTTCGGCCCCCGTCCTGTCAATTGCGATTGCGGTTGGCAGCCGGAGAACGGCGTTCTATACAACGGGCGACGGCGCCCGCGGGCGGCGGGGACAGTACACAAAATCCAGGCGAAAGAGGCGATTTGAATGCAGGAGAATTTACCGGCCGAGGTCTGTGTGTTCGGTCTTGGATCGATGGGATACGGCATTGCGTCGTCGCTGGTTCGCGCCGGCTGTGCCACGCGCGGTTTCGATCTCGACGCAAACCGCGAAGCCGATCTTCAGGCCGAGGGCGGCTTGGCGCTGGAGCGCGATGCGGCCCTCGCAAACGCTGGCGCGGTGGTCATCGTGGTGGTCAACGCGGCGCAGACGGAAGGCCTCCTGTTCGGGGAAAACGGCATTGCCGCGCACCTTCGCGCCGGCGTGGTGGTGATTTCCTGCGCGACCATGCCGCCGGACACGGCGCGTGCCTTCGAGGCCCGGCTTGCCGAAACCGGCGTGCTTTATCTCGACGCGCCGATTTCCGGCGGATCGGCCAAGGCCGCGAAGGGGCAATTGACCTATATGGCCGCCGGCCGCCCGGAGAGCTTCGCCGCCGCGCAGAATGTGCTCGACGCAACGTCTGAGCGCGTCTTCAAGCTTGGCGACGCGGCCGGGCCGGGTTCGGCCATGAAGGTGGTCAACCAGATGCTCGCCGGCATTCACATTGCCGCCGCCGCCGAGGCGATGACCTTCGGCATCACGCAGGGAATCGAGCCGAAAACCACGCTGGAAGTGATTTCCGAATGCGCCGGCACATCCTGGATGTTTGAAAATCGCGGACCCCACATTGCCGAGGGCGATTACACGCCGCATTCGGCCGTCGATATCTTCGTCAAGGATCTCGGCATTGTCTGCGACATTGCCCACGGCGCGAAATTCTCCGCGCCGGTCTCGGCAACCGCCCTGCAGCAATTCGTGGCCGCGAGCGGCGCCGGTTTCGGCCGCGACGACGATTCCGCCGTCGCCAAGATTTATGCCCGCAATGCCGGAGTGAAACTACCTGGAGAAGAAACATGAAACTGGGCGCCATCGGGGACGATTTCACCGGGTCCTCCGACCTCGGCCTGATGCTGGCCGAGGGCGGCATGAAGACCGTGCAATATGTCGGCGTGCCGGACGGGCCGGCCGATGCCGGCGTGGAAGCCGGCATCGTCGCCCTGAAGACGCGCTCGGTTCCCGTCGCCGACGCGGTCGCCCAGTCGCTTGAGGCGCTGGCCTGGCTCAGGGCGCAGGGCTGCGAACAATTCCTGTTCAAGGTCTGCTCGACCTTCGATTCCACGCCGGAAGGCAATATCGGCCCCGTGATCGACGCGCTGATCGATGCGCTCGGCACGACCGCGCCGGTCATTGTCTGTCCGGCCTTTCCGGCGACCGGGCGCACCCTGTTTCAGGGCCATCTCTTTGTCGGCGACCGGCTCCTGTCGGAAAGCGGGCTGGAAAACCACCCGATCACGCCGATGACCGACCCGGACATCAGGCGCTGGCTCGGGCACCAGACCGACCGCCCGGTCGGGCTTCTGCCCCATGGCCGGGTCCGGGGCGGCAGCGTGCGCCAGGACCTGCTCGATCTGGCAGCGTCCGGCAGCCAGATCGTCGTCTGCGACGCGGTCGAGGATGGCGATCTGCATATTCTGGGCGAGGCGGCGAAGGGGTTCGACCTGATCACCGGCGGCTCCGGCATCGGCATCGGCCTGCCGGCGCTGCACGGCGCCGACCGGAGCACGCGCGCCGCCTGGACCGGCGAGGACGGGCGGGCGCTGGCCCTCTCAGGGTCCTGTTCCCGCGCCACGCGGGCCCAGATCGCCGAGCATGCCGCCGCCGGATCGCCGCAGCTCAAGGTCGATGTCGCCGCGCTCATTGACGGATCGTTCACCGCCGAGGACGCGCTCGACTGGGCCGGCCGGCAAACCGGCCTGCCGCTGATCTACACCTCCGACGATCCGGACCAGGTTCGGGCGACCCAGGAAAGGTTCGGCGGCGACCGCGCGGCCGAGACCGTCGAAACCTTTTTCGGCGCCGTCGCCACCAAAGCGATCGAGAGCGGCGTCTCGCGTCTCATTTCCGCCGGCGGCGAAACCTCCGGCGCCGTCGTCAAGGCGATCGGCGCTGATAGTCTGGAGATCGGCCCGATGATCGATCCGGGCGTGCCCGCCGTTCGGGTCGGCGGCCGCAAGCTTGTGCTGGCGCTGAAGTCGGGCAATTTCGGCGCGCCGGACTTCTTCCTGAAGGCGCATGGCATCATGGGGCCCGACGGAACAGGTCCAGTATCGGACGCCTCGGCATGAGCGCGGAAGCGACCCTGCGCGAGGAGATCTGCCTTCTCGCCCGGTCCATGTTCGAGCGCGGCCTGACCGGCGGCGCCTCCGGCAACATTTCCGCAAGGCTCGACGACGGCTCGCTGCTGGTCACGCCGACAGGATCGTCGTTCGGCCGGCTCGACCCGGCCCGGCTCAGCCATATCGACGTCGACGGCCGCCACATCGACGGTGACAAACCGACCAAGGAAATGCCGCTGCACACGGCATTCTATGAAACCCGGTCGCAGACCGGCGCGGTCGTGCACCTGCATTCGACCCATTCCGTCGCCCTGTCCATGCTGCCGGACACGGACCCGGACAATATGCTGCCGCCGCTGACGCCCTATTCGATCATGCGACTGGGCAAGGTGAAATTGCTGCCCGTGTTCCTGCCGGGTGATCCGGCCATGGGCGAGGCCGTGCGCGGTCTTGCCGGCAAGCGCTCCGCCGTCATGCTTGCCAATCACGGTCCCGTGGTTTCGGCCAAGGACCTGAATGCGGCGGTCTACGCCATGGAAGAGCTGGAAGAGACGGCAAAGCTCGCGCTTCTGACCCGCGGCCTCGCACCGCGCATGCTGTCCGACCAGCAGGTCGGCGACATCGTGCGCACCTTCAACGTGGAATGGGACGATTGAGAATGGATTATTGTTATTCCGCCAATACCGGGTTTTTGTGGAAGGAACTGCCGTTTCTGGAGCGCATCCGCGCCGCGGCCCAGTTCGGGTTTGGCGCGGTCGAGTTTCACGACGAGGCCCAGTCGACCGACCGCTCCGCCCTGAAGGACGTGCTCGCCGAAACCGGCCTGCCGGTCATGGGCATGAACGTGCGCATGGGCGACACGGCCGGCTGCGCCGCGATGCCGGACCGGGCCGAAGAGGCGCGCCGCGACATTGCCGAGGCCGCCGAAATCGCCGCCGATATCGGCGCCGGCGCGATCCATGTGCTTGCCGGCAAAATCGAGGGGCCGGAGGCGCTTTCCGCCTTCATGAGTTCCCTGCGCTTTGCCCTGCAAGAGAGCAATTGCACCATTCTGATCGAGCCGATCTGCCAGGAAAAGATCCCCGGTTTTTTCCTGAAGACCGTCGAGCAGGCCGCCGCCATCATCGACGAGATCGGCGATCCGCGCCTGAAGATCATGTTCGACTGTTTTCATGTCCAGACCGAAAGCGGGTCGGTGCTGGAGCGCTTCCGCCAGCACATTGACCGCATCGGCCATGTCCAGATCGCCTCGACGCCGGACCGGTCCGAACCGTTCCCGGGCGAGCTCGACTACCGGGTCCTGCTGCCGTCCTTCGTGTCGGCGGGCTATACGGGCGCGTTCGGCTGCGAATATCACCCGCGCGGCCGCACCGAGGACGGGCTGGTCTGGCGCGATTTCATCACGCCGGTGGCAAAGCCCGACGAGCCGGCGGCCGAGGGACGCCGCCGGGTCGCCCTGGTCGCCCATGACGGCAAGAAGTCCATGCTCGCCGACTGGGTCGAAACCCATCGCAAAGCACTCGCCCCGCACGCCCTGGTCTGCACCGGCACGACCGGCTCGGTGATCTCGGGCCGCTGCCCGGAATTCGACGTGACGGCCGTCAAGAGCGGCCCGCTCGGCGGCGACCAGCAGATCGGCGCCATGATCGCCGACGGCACCATCGATGCCCTGATCTTCTTCACCGACCCGCTGGCGCCACATCCGCACGATGTCGATGTGAAGGCGCTGGCCCGGCTGGCGACGGTGCATGACATTCCGATGGCCTGCAGTCCGGCGACGGCTTCCTTGATTGTGGCTTCTGGGTTTTTTGGGGTGGTGGGGTAGGTATAGATGGGCTGATCTTTGGAGGTATTCTGCTCGGGAAGGCAAGCGTGAAGAATCCTTTTTCGGGAAGTGCTCCCTTATTTTGTGGCATTTGCTAGGGTCTTGGTTGGTACGACCGTTTCAACACAGGATGGAGCGTTGAGAACACCATGCGCATTCCAAGCACCAAGCCCGCTGTCCACGTGGCCATCGTCAAGGCGGATCAGGAGATTCCCGATCCGACATTGTCGGAACTGGTAAAATCGAACACACCTGTCGGCGCAGTCGATGACGAGGTTATGGCGATCAGCCGAAAACTGCTGGAGCAGCAGGCGCAGCCTTCCGCGGCGCAGGCGTTTTTGACTGGCGACCATTCCGGTTTTTTCTCGGCTTCCGGAATGTGCCGGGTCGGTCCGGACGCTTTTGATCGGCAGCGTTTTGGCGGGCACAAGGCAATCGTCCCTCCCTTGAACATGCAGGGATTGGGCCTCGCGGACGGTGAAGACGAAGCTCTGAAACTGGTTGCCGAAATGGGCACGAAAGCCCTGAAGGACCTTGCCAAAGAACAGGGATATGGCCTCCACGTCGGCGGCATCACAACCCTGTGGCAGGGTGCCAACGCGGTCCGAACCTGGAACGAACAGGGCCTGACATGGGAGAGCGCCGAACTGGCGGGAAAGACATTGTCCGGCGGTTTAAGCCTCGCCTCCGGCCTTTTCCCCGGCGCACCCTACCTCAAAACCGCCTCCAACGTTGCCCAATTGCTGGTTATGGCCGTCGGGATCGTGTCCGAGACGGTTCAGGACGAAGGGTTCGATGCGAAACAGGACGTCGACAAGATGCTCATCGCCTTCAGTCGTCCCGCCGGTTGAGATCGGAGGTGCGGTGGTACTTTTCAAACCCACCACATTTGGATGACCGCATTGGTAGGTGGGCCGAAAACTGCGGGAAACACCGCTGAAATAGGGACTCATAATAGCATGAGGGATGAATTTCGGTGAGTGTCACCGTAATTCCGTTGGCCAGCAAGGAAGGTCTCGTATGAATTCATCTGTCTACGGCGTAGCTCGACGATCGATACAACTAATATGGCCATTCAGAGAGGCACGTTGTCTGAACGTCAAAATCGTTTCAAGGGGCCGTTGCCGGCTGCCCCTGAATTTTCCAATGATAAAATTGGAAATTACCGCGAAACTATCCATTGATATTCACGGTATAGACGAGGGCGAGGAGGTTGGTTAGAAATAAAAGTGGGATAAGGGGAATTATCAATCTAAAGGATTGTATGCCGACTTATTCAATTGTAAATAGAATTCTATATGGTGTCAAATGGTTGACTATCTTGAATTGACTATTGACGAACTTCTACTCGACGAAGAAAACCCACGCCTTGGAGCCGTTGGAAGCCAATCCGAGGCACTGGACGCTTTGCTGCGCTTGAACCAGAGCTATTTCCGCAATTTGATGCTTAGCATCAAACGCAATGGACTTGACCCTGGAGACAATCTTTATGTGATTGATGGCGATGATCCAGAGGATTTTGTCGTCCTTGAAGGCAATCGCCGCCTTGCTGCTTTGAAAGTCCTAGCTCAGCCAGATTTGTTGGATGGAACTGAAGCAAGTGTTTCAACAAGGAAGTCGCTATTACGCGCAGCCGATGCTTTCGATCGAGACATGGTTGAACCAATTCGGTGCGTTAGATTCGATGACCGAGAGTCTGCAGTTGACTGGATATACCGCCGCCACACAGGCGATATGGATGGCGAAGGCCGTGTTCAATGGGGCCGGACGGAAATTCAGAGATTTACCGGCGATAGATCCGTTTTGGACGTGATCGACTTCGTAGGGAGAAATGCTGATTACTCGGACGAAGAATGGGAGCAGACTAAGGAGACCATTGAGAGCCGGAAATCGAGTAACATCGGTCGCCTGCTCGAATCTGCTTCCGGCAAAAAACATATCGGCATCTCTGTTGCAAACGAAGGAGATGGGAAAACGCCGCTTCTGAGCGCCAAACCGGAATGGGCGCTAGGAGTACTAAAGCGGATAATTGAAGATGTTCGCGATGGCGTCGTAGATTCACGTACTCACAACACAGCATCGGAAATCGAGGGTTACTTTAAATCCCTACCTAGAGAATTGCAGCCACCAAAAGGTAAACGACCTTCGCCAAAACCCTTTCGTGATATTAGTTTAAAAGTTACTCCACAGGTCGGGACGAAGTCGCAACGGGCAAAGCCAAAAACCAAAGGAGCACCGCGCACTCGATCTTCACTTGCTCCGAAAAAACTGACATTTCAGCATCCATCGAGCGAGAAGGGAAAGCAGCTTCTGCGTGAAGCGACTTACATCGATCCGAAGAAGCTACCAGTCTCGTCGGCAGCCGTTTTACGCGCCTTTATCGAGTTGGCCGTCGACGATTACATTGACAATGAAAATTTGTCCAAGACGGGTCAGAACAAGGATGGCAAAACCTACGAACTTTCGCTTTCCCAGAAGGCCGAGGCGGTGATCCAACATATGACAAAGCACCAAATCGCTTCAAACAGTGACCTTCGCGAATTTCGGAAAGGCGTCGCCGACAGCAAAGCACCTGCGTCCATTCAATCTTTACACAATTTCGTGCATAGCAAGTATGCCATGCCGACTCCAGAGGCTGTTCGCGCAGGGTGGGATTGTTCTGTCCCAGTTTTCGAGGCAACTTACGGCAAGGTCTGATGGAAGATGATCGACGACGAGCGCTCACGCAGACGGGACGATATTCGCCTCTGCGCTATCCGGGCGGTAAGGGCAAGATAGCTCGTTTCGTGCGGGCCATTGTTCGTGAGAACGGGCTGTCCGACGGTCGTTATGTCGAACCCTATGCTGGCGGGGCTGCGATTGCTTGGGAACTCCTGATTACAGGTGTTGTCCGTCGCGTAACTGTCAATGACATCAGCTTCCCAGTCTTTGCCTTTTGGGACAGCGTTCTAAACCGTACAGAGGATTTATGCCGGCTAATTTCAGACTGCCCCGTTGACGTGCATCAATGGGATCACTGGAAGCACATCCTCCGACGAGGCTCGGACGACAAACTCGAAACTGGTTTTGCATTTTTCTTTCTGAACCGAACTAATCGATCGGGAATTTTGAACGGTGGGATAATTGGCGGCCGTAGCCAGACCGGAAAATGGAAAATCGACGCACGCTACAACAAGATCGACCTGATTAACCGCATACAGAAGATTGCAGACCTTCGTTCCCGAATTGAGCTTACTCAGATGGATGCCGTTGAGTTTTTTGAGACTCAGTCATCGAAATGGGGTGCAAAGACGCTTGTTTACATTGATCCGCCATATTTTGAAAAAGGTCGCTTTCTTTATCACGACGCCTATCAAGAAGATGACCATGGTCTCGTTTCAACGGCAATCTCAAATCTACGTGGTGTAAGTTGGGTGGTATCCTATGACGATGTAATGCCGATCCACAATCTCTACGAAAAATGGTATTGGTTGCAATATAGCTTAAACTATAGTGCTCGAAATCGACTCCGAGGTAGGGAAGCGATGTTCTTCAGTAAAGATCTTAAAGTCCCCGTAGTTCCGAAGCCGTTGATCGAGATTGATCGAGATGATTTAATCAGTCATAGAGACATAACTCAACGATGTTTCGCTTAGGGCGAATTGCTCCGACTGACCTCAGCCGGTAATTTTTAGTGTTGTCTGCTCGTTTTATGCGTACATTTTCAATGTTCGATGTGTCGAGATTTTCATTGCCTGATGAGGAAAACGATGAGAAGTAGAGGGATCATAAGATTCAAAACGATCGACCGTGGTGTTTCATGAAATAAACGTCTGCTCCTCAACCATTCTAGCCCGAATCTCTCAAAGTAAAGGGTGCATCGGCCCCAAGAATCTGAGAATATTCTTTAGCTACAAAGAGTTACCAGATTCTAGGACGGGGTCCGATGCAAACACACTGTATCTCTGAACAAATCGAATTTGAAGGCTTTGATGGGCGCAAAGTTGTCGCTGCTTTTGACGGTG
>Ga0207422_1004351_pt1 | contig 11905 bp, 10 predicted proteins | sample MarCyaLeptolynsp_FD_187757 | JGI IMG/M metagenome (GOLD analysis project Ga0207422, IMG submission 187757) | Marine cyanobacterial communities from Panama - species 1 Leptolyngbya sp. (SPAdes) | ecosystem: Environmental > Aquatic > Marine > Unclassified | place: Panama: Panama City | collected... | reverse complement strand
GCACCATCGCTCGAAGCAGGGGGGCATGGCTGTGGATTTTGTTTCTCTCATCGAACGAGAACTGACCTAAAATGATTGCTCTGTCTACTTTAACTCCTCCACAGAGTCTTTTTTCGCTAAAGTACCATTAGTTGGTTGTCAGAGAGAGAAAGCACCTGCAATTGAGAGAGATTACCTAACGATTCCGATAGCTCTGTTAGTTGGTTGTTTCTGAGGTCAAGTACTTTCAACCGAGAAAGATTGCCTAACGATTCTGGTAATTCAGTCAGACCCAGATAGAAAAGACTGAGTTCGGTCGCATTTTCCAGTCGCGCCGCTTCAATCCGCCGCTCGGCTTCGCGATATGCCGCATCTCGTACCACTGTTGCCCTTCTCCCGTCTCGCTGCTACCACTCCTCTCAAGATACAAGAAGGGTGATTTGAAGGATAAAGGATGAAGGCAGAAGGATGAATAAATGTTCAATGTCCCGATCTCGCCCTCGTTTCACCTTTCCAATCGGCCCGCGATATGCACAGATAAAACTATTTTTTGTGCGCGAGCTAGATTTCATGCACGCGAAACCTTAAAAACTTGTGCGCGTTGAGACGTTTACTCTCCCTCATTTGTCCCGATCGCTGAATTCCTGCTCCACTGCTAAGATTTGGAGTGGAACTGACACGACCCAATTGTGGAGAAGCAGCGATGGCCATCGACCCCTCAGAAATCGATCTGGCGACCTATATCGACCATGCCATGCTTCAGCCAACAGCAACGCCAGAGCAAATCCGGCACTGCTGTTCGGAAGCCATCAGCTACGATTTTCCAGCCGTTTGCGTTTATCCCAGTGCGGTGAAGCAGGTCGCAGAGTGGCTCCACAACCAAACCCCTCAAGTCTGCGCCGTTATTGGTTTTCCCTCCGGTGCAACCACCTCGGCCGCGAAGCTCTACGAAGCGCAGGAGGCGGTGGAGAACGGCGCAACCGAGTTAGATGTTGTAATTAATTTAGGCTGGTTGAAGGCTGGTCAAACCGAAGAAATTTACCGCGAAATGGCGCAAATTTGCGAGGAAACAGGACAAGCAGTGAAGGCAATTCTGGAGATGGCCCTGCTGACGGAGACGGAGAAGCGGTTAGCGGCTGAGATTTGTCTGGATGCGGGGGTTGCGTTCCTGAAAACCAGTACGGGGTGGTTTGGCGGCGCAACAGTTGAGGATGTGCGATCGCTCAAGGAAATTACCAAGGGTCGGGTGGGAATTAAAGCCTCTGGCGGCATTCGCACGGCCGAACAGGCCCTTGAGCTAGTTCTCGCAGGAGCTACTCGCCTGGGAACTTCGCGAGGTGTGGAGTTATTGCGACAGCGCGATCGGAACAGCGATCGCTGACCCTTCAATTCACTCATCAGTTTCCCTACTCCCTACTCCTACGCCGGCAGTTCGACGCGATCTTCCCCTCCCAAATTGAAGGCGGCGTGGATGGCTTTGAGAGCCGTTACGCCATCTTTTTCGGCGACGACGCAACTGACTTTAATGGCAGAGGTGGCAATCATTTGGATATTGATTTGCTCTGCGGCCAGAGCAGAAAAGGTTTGGGCGGCGACCCCTGGATGATTCACCATTCCCGCTCCCACAACGCTAACTTTGGCAATATCGGGATCGACCGAAACTTCACCCCAACCCCACAGCGAAGCCACTTCTTGCAAGGCTTGTTGCGCGATCGCGGCATCGGGTTGGGCAATGGTACACGCTAAATCGCGCGTCGGCATCCCGTCAATTAACCGACAGCGCTGAGATTGAATGATCGTATCGACGCTAATGTTTTTCTGGGCGAGGATGCCGAAAATTTTGGCGGACATACCGGGGCGATCGGGGACGTGGCGAATGCCCAGGCGAGCCTGACTGCGATCGAGGGCAACGCCTCGCACGGCGGGAGCTTGGGCTAGGCGTTCGGTATCCGCAGGTTGCTGGCGGGGGGAATGGTGCAGGTTAAAGGCTTGACACAGAGACGCGATCGCGCGATCGCAATCTTCCTCGGCGATCGCGCAACTCACCTCAATCTCCGAGGTGGAAATCATCTGTAGGTTAACGCCCGCGTCGGCCAGCGTGGCAAACATTTTCGCCGCAATTCCCGGACGGCCGATCATCCCCGCACCCGCGATCGCCACTTTCGCTACGTCTCTATCCACCTTCACCTCCGCAGCCTCCTGAGGCGAACGATCTAGCTCTTTCAGGAGAGATTGACCCACAGCTTCGGCCACAGACTCTGCTTGGGGCAAAACCCCCGTCATGACCGTGAAAGCAATGTCATTGGTATTGCCTTCGTGAATGGACTGAATAATCAGATCGACATCCACCTGTCGGCGGGCAATTTCGCCAAACAAGCGAGCGGCCACTCCGGGACAGTCGGGAACGTGCATGAGCGCAACTTTGGCTTGAGCGGTATCAAACCCAATCGCATCCACCGCCTTACTAATTTCTAAATTTTCCAGCGATCGCTGTTGCGGCGCAGCAGAAATCACCCGCGTCCCCGGGCGATCGCTCCAACTCGATAGCACCACCAGCGGCACGCCATAGTTGCGCGCAATCTCCACCGCGCGCGGATGCAGCACTTTCGCCCCCAAACTTGCTAGCTCCAACATCTCATCGCAGGTAATCTCTGCCATCAACTGGGCGTCGGGAACGAGTCTCGGATCGGCAGTCAAAATGCCCGGAACGTCGGTATAAATTTCGCACTGGCTTGCTTTCAGAGCCGCTGCGAGGGCGACAGCAGAAGTATCCGACCCGCCCCGACCCAAGGTGGTAATTTCGAGCGCGACAGGGTTGCTCGTACCTTGAAAGCCCGCAACGACAACCACTTTCCCTTCCTTGAGATGCTGCTCTAACCGCTCGGTTTTAATCTGTAAAATACGGGCGCGGCTATGGTCGCTTTCGGTGACAATGCCCACCTGCGCCCCTGTCAAAGAAATCGCGGGCTGTCCTAGCTCTTGCAGGGCCATACTGAGGAGAGAAATCGAAACTTGCTCCCCTGTAGACAGGAGCATATCCATTTCGCGGCGGCTGGGATTGTTGGAAATTTCTTGGGCGAGTTTGACTAAAGCGTCGGTGGTTTTTCCCATCGCCGACACGACCACAACGACGGAGTTGCCATTGTGAACGGTTTTTTGAACTCTGCGGGCAACGGCTTGAATCCGTTCGACAGAACCGACCGAGGTTCCGCCATACTTTTGGACAATGAGCGCCATAATTTCCTCTCACCTCTTTCCAATTGTCTGCGCTGGCTGGGGATGATAGATGCGGCCTGGCCTAGTTAACGATTTGCTGCGCGATCGCTTCGACAATCTGCGTTAACTCATGCTGGGGATAGGTCATCGTAAAGATGCCATTACTGGCCAAAATCATCATTTCATCGGAGTGGGGTAGCACCCCAGCAACCGTGGCGTTGTATGTCGATTCCACTTTCTTTTTGAGCTGGTCGAAGTCAAAAACCGTCGGAGCTTTATTCACCACCATCAACAATTTTGGCACTTCCAACCGTCGAGCCACATCCACGGTCACCGCCGTTCCCTGAAAGTCCTGTTGGTCGGGGCGCAAGACCAGGACGAGTACGTCGGAAATGGTGATCGAGAGGAGCGTTTCTTCATTCAAGCCGGGATGGGTGTCGATGAAGAGATAGTCTAAGTCCAATGCGTCGATCAAATCTTGAAAACCGTCGTTGAGCAAGCCAACATCGTAGCCCTCTCGCAACACTCTGGCAATTTCGCCAGCTTTGACGCTGGACGGTACGAGGTAAATTTTACTGTTTTCGTTTCTCCTCTCTTTGAGAGCAGAGGTGACATCATGGGCGGCGTCGGCAATTTCGCAGCGTCCCCACAGATAATCGTTCAGACAGGGCGAAAGGCTCTCTTCCCCAAAACCAAAGAGGACGTGAATGCCTGGCGATTGAATATCTGTATCGACAATTCCGACTCGATAGCCGTAGCTGGCAACCGCCGTCGCTAAATTAGCTGTCGAGTTGGATTTTCCCGTTCCGCCCCGGTAGGAGTGAATGGAGACGATTTTAGACATGATGCATTTGTATTTAAATTAAGAGCGTCCCATCGACACCCATATCGGTAAAGGGTTCAAAGAAACACCCCCTGGGACGCTGTAGGGGCGGGTTTCGTCAATGACTCCTGAATTGTACCCAGAACTGCCGCTCAAAACCTGCCCAACCCCAAGCGAAGTGAGGTGGGTTTTGCGCGGGGGATTCATAAAATAGAGTACAGGTTATTGAGTTCAAAATTCAGATTTGCGGGGTCGAACCGGGAGGATTGCCGCGATCGCGTCGCTGGCGGCGTTGCTGTCGGGCTTGGCGCGCTTTGTCTCGCAAGTCTTGGAAGAAATCGGTTTCGACAATCTCTTTGACTTGTTTTTGGCGCTTGACCTCATCGATTTCAATTTTGAGTTCTTGAACTTGTTGTTTTAAGGTTTCTGCCCGAGCATAGACTTCGCGAGCCATGGTTTGAAAGACGCGGGCAAGCTGTCCGAGTTCGTCCGTTCGTTTGGCTGGGGCGTTGAGGTTTTCTGGGTCAAAGCGCTCGGCTTCGATCGCCGCTGCCGCATCGGTAATGGTTAAAACGGGGCGCGCGATCGCGCGATCTCCCAAGACAACGGCTGACACGGCCACAATAACCGTGAAGCCGCCGACGGCCAGCAAGAGCAGGTTGCGATTGTGCTGAATCTCTCCGGTAAACATCGAGTCAGGAATGACCGTTCCCACCATCCAATCTCGATATTCGGTGGGTTTCACGGCGATGTGATACAGCTCCCCAGAGCTGGGATCTCGGTAGTCCAACTGTTGAAGGGAGGCGATGCGATCGGGAGAGATTTGCTCCTGTGCGAGCGTCTGCACCGCCATTTGCACGTAAGGATTGCTCGATTCGCTCAGATGCTTGAGGGTCATTTCTTCTCCCTCATCGGTTTCCTGAATTAAGGCTTCCGAACCCGTCGAAGCAATCAACTCTCCTTGGGCGGTAAACAGAAAGACCGCTCCCGTTTTCGCCAGCTCAATTTGATTTAAATACTGCTGCTGCAAATAGTCGGAAATTTGTTGCACGCTGAAAGAAACCCCGATCGCGCCGATGAGTTTGCCTTCAGACTCAAAGGTAATACTCGAGTCGAGGCCGAGTTGTTGGGACTCAAAAAAGGGATAGAGGTCGGTCCAAGCGTCTTGTCCGGGCGTTTCAACGGCGACTTGATACCACGGACGCAGGGGAGCGTAGTAAACGGCTTGGCGCTTGGAAACGTCTCGCGGCGGGCCGTCATTTTCATAGATTTTACTCGTGTAAGTGGCTTGGGGTTGGGACTCATCCCACTCCCCCGTTGCCTGAAACTGCTCGACTAAAGCGCGACGCTGGGCAATGCTTTCCTCCGAACGGTTGGCTTCCGACCCTCCTAACGTTTCATCCCACTGATATTGGACGACGCTCAACGTACCGTCTTTTTGCCGTTCTACGCCCAAAAAATCGCCATTGAGATAGCCAAATTCCACCCAACTAAACTGCGGATTGGCCGCGAGCAAATCGAGATAGAAATTTTCCATTTGCTCGCGATCGTAAACATCCACCAACTCTTGAGCGAGCATCCGATGGACGAGTTGTTTCGTTGAGATTGTGTTGTTGAAAAGTTTGCCAATTTCCTGGGACGTTCCCCGCATCACTTCCCGATTGAAGTCGTGGATGATGCTGTTGAGATTTTCGCGAGAGGCGAACAACCACGGAACATAGACAACGCTCGCCGTCATACCCACGGCGAAGAGAGTCGCTGCACTCAAGAGCGCTCTTAAACCAATGGTGCGACGGTCGTTGTTGGGTTTGCTTAGCATTCCTCTCGCTTGTCCTCCTCAAATGGATTGTGGGGTCGAACGCGACGCTGCTGGCGAATGTTTCTCGCTTTGGTTTGTAAATCCTGGAAGAAATCGGTATCGACAATCTCTTTGACCTGTTTTTTGCGCTTGACTTCATCAATCTCAATTTTGAGTTCTTGAACTTGCTGTTTGAGTTTTTCTTCGCGCGCGTAGACTTGGCGCACCATGTTTTGAAAAACCCGTGCGAGTTGCTTGAGTTCGCGAGTATGAGTCGAGAAAGCGTCGAGTTCGGCAGCGCGAAAGTCCCCAGCTTCAACAGCAGCAGCCGCATCGGCGATCGCTAAAATGGGTCGGGCAATGAGGCGATCGCTCAAGATCACCCCCGTCACAGCAGCGATCGCAATCAAACTCCCAACGACAAAGAATAAAATTTGCTGATTGCGGTTAATTTCAGCGAGGAAGACGGATTCGGGGATGACCGTACCGACTTGCCAGTCGAGATAGTTCATGGGTTTAATCGCCACAAAATACTTCTCGCCTGAATCAGGGTTGGCGTAGAGAAATTGCCGCAACGTCTCGACATCTTCGAGGGCAACTTGATTGGCCCGCAGCGCGCGATCGGCTGTTTTCAGATAGAGGTTCGTCGATTGTTCGAGCAGCTTGAGTTTGGGCCGATCTTGCCCGACCACCGTATGGGTTAATTCTTCGGGATCGGTAAACGCGAGCAACTCCCCTTTCGCGTTGACAATAAAAATAGCCCCCTGCTGAGCAACTTCAAGATTCTGAAGATATTCGGAAATTTGTCGCAGTTTAAAGGCAATGCTAATGACTCCGAGAAGTTTGCCGTCTTTCTCGAGGGTAATGGCCGAGTCAATACCGGGAACTTTACCGGTCGCAAACACGTAAATATCCGTCCAAGCATCTTTCCCTGGCGTTGCCACTGCCGTTTGATACCAGGGACGCAGCGGGGAAAAGTAAACTTCTGGATTTTCTTCTTGTTGGGTTAATTTTCGCTTCGATCCTTCGAGTTGATAGGTATCCACGATCTTGCGAGCCATTGGCTGAGAGGCATCCCATTCGCCGGTTTTGAGAAAGTTCTCAACCAAAGTTTGGCGTTGGGCAATCTGCGACTCGGTGGCGCGATCGCCTAAAGAATCATCCCATCGCCGTTCGATAATGCGAACCGTTCGCTCGTCCTGTCGCTGCGACGCTAAAAAATCGCCATTGGGGTAGCCAAACTCAACCCAAGTGAAGTTAGGATTGGCTTCGAGCAGGTTGAGATAAAACGCTTCCATCTGCGCCTCGTCGTACAAGTCGATCGACTCCTGCACAAGCATCCGGCGGATGAGTTGTTTGGTGGAAATGACATTTTCAAAAATTCGGCCGACTTCCTGGGACGTTCCTCGCATCACCTGCTCGTTGAGTTGAGTGACGACACTCTCTGCATTTTTGCGGGAGGTTAACAGCCAAGGGAAATGAATGAGAGCAGCCGTAACGCCGATCGTTAGCAGTACAACTCCCGTCAGCGTGGCTTTTAAGCTAATCGTTCTAGTTGGCTTTGCGTGCATTATGTTTTGATTCGGCCGGGCAATCGGGAGCGTCGGAACGGTTTCTCCTGGCTCCATTGTAATATCCCAGGCTACGCGGGTCTGTGACTTGAGAGCGCTGAGGAGTTCAGAGTTCAGGGTTCAGAATTCAGAGTTCAGGGTTCCAGGTTTTGAGTGATAACTTTCTCCCCATCTCTCCAATTTTCCTTGTCTCCCTTGTCCTCCTTGTCCCCCGACTCCCGACTCCCCATTCCCTCACCTTCACGATTGGAAATTTTAACTCGTTTGAATAAAGCTCGCTTGACGTTGTGACAATTGCAAAAGTTTCCTAGCGATTCCGGAATCTTTCCGATTGTTTATCCGTCCGATCGTAGTACCCAGTAGGAACGATTGAAAGTTGCGATCGCTCCTCACTCACTTGCGACCGAACGTACCATCTCAATTAATAACTATGCGAATTCGTTGGCTCCTCCTCAGCGCCCTTTGTACCTTCTTTTCTGCTCTTCCGGCTGAAGCTGCCAGACTGATAAATTGGCGGTTTGACACCCATCAAAATCGACTCTTCTTAACCACAGACGAAGGGGTTCGTCCCGCAGCAAAACTAATTTCAAACCCCAGTCGAGTGGTCATCGATCTTCCCGGAACAAGTTTGGAAAAACCCACAACGCATCAACAAGTGGGAGGAGCTGTCAAAACAGTTCGCGCCGGACAGTTTAACGCACAAACAACTCGCTTGGTGGTGGAGTTAGAGGCCGGTTACACTGTCGATCCGCAACAGGTGAAGGTGGTGGGGAACAATCCAACACAGTGGTCGGTACAACTTCCGACCCCGAAGCGCGTTGCGTCCCCGTCGAGGAGTCTGCCAGTGGCGGCCAATCGGACTCCAACCGTCTCGCACCCCAACTTCCAGATTACGCGACACGGCTTTTATGTTCGCTTGGACGGTAAAGAGGCCGGACACCTGCAAGTTCGGCGCAGCCGCGATCGCCGACAAATTGAGATTGACTTGCCCAACACCGTTTTACCCAACTCGCTGGTGGGACAGGTTTTACCAGTCAATCGCTACGGCGTAAGTCAGGCGAGATTCGATCGGGTTTCTGCCTCAAGCTCTCGCATTACGCTCAACACGACCGAAAAGGGGCCTAACTGGCAAGCCAGTTTTAGCCGTTTGGGAGGACTGGTTTTGATTCCCGAAGGTGGAGTCTACGCGATCGCTTCTAGCAATCCGACTCCAGAGAACGCGGTGACTGTTGCAACGATCCCCTCCCCAAATCCTTCTGCTCCTGCCGTTTCTATCCCCGTCCCGCCGCCGCTCAACCCCCTGCCGCCGAGGGCTACTCCCCCCGTTTCTCGTCCGACCCCTCGTCCCGCTCCGCCGCCGAAACCCCAACCGTCGCCAAGTTTGCCCAGCGTTCGCAACAGCCGAGTTGCGGTGACGATTGACCCCGGGCATGGGGGTCGAGATCCCGGCGCGATCGGTATCAATGGGTTGCGGGAGAAAGATGTAATCTTGCCAATTTCTAAGGAAGTAGCGCGATTGCTTGAAAAGCAAGGCGTGACGGTTCAGCTCCTTCGCTCCGACGATCGCTTTATTTCCCTCAAAGGTCGCACGGATCGGGCCAATCGAGCGGGAACCGATCTCTTCGTCAGCATCCATGCCAACTCTGCGGGGAAGCGTCCCAGCGTTAATGGGGCTGAAACCTTCTATTTCTCTAGCGGTCGAGGCCTGGCCCAAAGCATTCAAGAGAGCATGATTCGCCGCACAGGACTGAAAAATCGAGGGGTCAAACAAGCGCGCTTTTATGTCCTCAGAAATTCGTCAATGCCAGCAGCACTGGTAGAGGTAGGTTTCGTGACGGGACGTTCTGACGCAGCCAAGCTGTCGAACCCCAGTTTTCGCAATCAAATGGCGGCCGCGATCACGGAGGGAATTCTCAATTACATTAAACGGAACGGACTTTGAGCGCTCAACCTTAAACGCAACTTTGAAGGTGGGGAGTCATATGCAATCCTTTTGATGACTTGACTCATGTCCGATGCGAACGAACAGGAGTCTAGAAGTCGCCTTAGGATTAAGAGGCCAACGAGTCAGCCCATACGTCGGGGGTTCTCTTCCTTACAAGGGTAGGTTTTTAACAATTATAGGACTTACGCATTGACAATCAAGCCAAAACAAGGTTAAGCCAAAGCCGATAAAGCTAGATTTTCCAGGATAAATTGTCGAATGACAGGTACGAATAGTTGTCTCGATATCTCGTAGCCGTTGTTTATGAGTCCGTTGAGGTACATCTTCTGAAGTTGACAGAAAACCCGCAGTGAACAAAAGAAGTGATTGCGAATCGCTTGTTCATCTCGAACGTAAAATCGCTCAATATTACACACTTGCTTGATGACTCGGTGAAAACCCTCAATTTGCCAATGGTCATCGTGGACGGACTTGAAGGTTTGGCGTGTCAATTGTTGAAGCGCTTCTAAATCGGGTCGATATAAAATGTAGTATCGCTGCTCGTTTTTGAACGACTGACAAAACACCTTGACCCAACCCAACGCTTTGAGATAGACCATCACTCCCTGAGCGGGAATGTCTAAATCTTGGACTGGCATTGACTTACCCTGTTCTACGGAGACCTGACGATTGTTGGCAATACCAAAGAGAAAACCCACTTTCTTGTTTCTCAGAAACTTCAGATTCTCCAGGCTCGAATACCAACTATCGCCGGTTACCCAAGCGGGGGACACTCCCCACTCCACCCCCTCAAGTACCATCTCTCGGAAGTAATCGTTCTGGGTTTTACCCTCCTGCTTATCATCAATGCGAAAATTGACCGGATAGGAATGCCCGACTGTGTCGGTGTAGTACAACGTAATTAAATTCACTCCTTTGACGCTACGCTTGTGCTTGCCTGACCAGAAGTCGTCCACAAATGCACTTTTGTTAGGGTCGCGATCAGGTTTATCTTCGACGCTATCGTCAACACTCAGGGTTCCGGCTCTCAGAATCACTTGCTCTTTCACCTCATTGAAGAGGTCTTCAGGCGTGTACTGCTCGCGCAGTAGAAACCGATTGACACTGTCGTGGCTTCAGCCTGCCAGAATTTTCGAGAGGCGCACACAGCTGACATATTTCGGCTTAGCTAGCAGGAATAAGGTGTATAGAGTGCTATTACACCGAGCTGTAGAGGGTTTTTTCCGCTGACGCATACCGGTTAGTTAGTTTTGGGGACACGGCTCTTACTAGAGCCCCATGATTTCGTTATTTTGTCAATGCGTAAGTTCTAAATTAAGACGAATTAAAGACTAGACTGGGGCTAGGTTCTGTTGACATTTCATCGAAGCCAGATGAGAGCCGCACAAAAAATGAACGAAACTTAAATAATTCCGGGCTCGTTTCTCGAAACGGGAAAAGACCCGACGATAGTCTTTGAGTTTATTGAAAAAACACTCCACGAGATGTCGCTCTTTATAGATATCTAAGTCATATTCACGTTGTTGTTTTCGATTCCGGCGTGGGGGAATGACAGCTAAGGCATTCATGTTGTCAATCCACTTGAGTAACTCGGACGAATCGTAAGCCTTATCAGCTAAAACCTGCTCGCCTGAATAATCTCGTAATAAAGCTTGAGCTTGAGTAATATCATGGGTTTGTCCACCCGTCAGGCTAAAATTCAACGGATTTCCTAACCCATCTACGCTAAGTCTGGATTTTACAGCTAAATCCTCCTTGAGAGCGTCCGAGGGCTTCATTTTCTTGCCCCCTTTTGCCCCGGCTGCACAAGGATGTGCCCTAACGATGGTGCTATCAAGAATCAAATTCTCCAGGTCTTGAGAGTCCCCTACGGCTTCCATCAATCTTAACCCAATATTTCTTTGGCTCCATCGACTAAAACGCTTGTAGACGCTATTCCATTTTCCGTAACGACCCGGTAATTCTCGCCATTGCGCTCCTGTACGGGCAATCCACAAAACCCCACTCACAAATCGTCGGCATTTTTGGCGATCGCCGACACGAACATCGGGTTGAGCCAACAGAAAAGCCAGGATTGTGTTCCAGGTCAAATCGCCGAGTCTAGCACGGTCCGTCATTGACTTTTGAGAGCCTCCTATCTCCTCAAACGATTTGACGATCTACTATTTGGCCGCTTATGTCAACAGAACCTAGAAAATACTTACAGTGTTGACCGAGAAAAAATTCGACCAAATTCTATACTTAGCGACTTAGTTTATCAAGCAGATCGATTTAGGTTTTGGCAAACTATAGAACGAAAACTCTCAGTTGATTTACCTCGTTTAAGGCGCTCCCAGATAATTCAGTTGCACGGCGACCAATTTCCAGAAGAGCTTGTGACAGTCGGTGACTTAGCACGCGAATGTTGTAATTGTTCTAAAATCACTGATGAATTTACGCTAGGGAATGTCGTCACAAGATTTTAGCCCACAGAGCAATGCATCGGATTTGGACGGCAGCGAGGAAGGAGGAGGCGTTTTTGGCATAACGTGTGGCAATGCCGCGCCATTGCTTGAGGTGTACAAACGCATTTT
>Ga0207422_1004347_pt1 | contig 11911 bp, 6 predicted proteins | sample MarCyaLeptolynsp_FD_187757 | JGI IMG/M metagenome (GOLD analysis project Ga0207422, IMG submission 187757) | Marine cyanobacterial communities from Panama - species 1 Leptolyngbya sp. (SPAdes) | ecosystem: Environmental > Aquatic > Marine > Unclassified | place: Panama: Panama City | collected... | reverse complement strand
GCCCGAAAAAACGAACGGCCAGCCGTCGATCGCGTCGCCCGCGGGGCCTACTTCGAGGTCGCGCCGGCTCCGCGGCTCGAGCGCCCGCGATGGTACACGGCGCTCCTGCCTTCGGGACGCGTCTGCCTCGCGCGGGCAACCGAGCAGGTCGTCATCCGAACACCGTCGGACACCCCTCCCGTCCACGTGGGGATCGGCCTCGTTCTCGAGGGTTGCCTCGAGCCCAACGCCTACGGGTTCCTCGCGGTCGAAGGCAGACATCGCGATGCGGCGAGATTCGATCCGATTCGCCTCGACCGAGACGCGTTGCCGCCCTGGGCGCCCTCCGGCGCGGCCACAGTCGGGTTTCGGTTTGAGACCGATGGCCCCACGTTCCTCGTCGTCGAGGCGTTGGAGGGAGGTCGGCTCGATCGGTGGACCCTCGGCAACGAGGTCGAAGCGCGACCCGGCGTCGAAGTCGACCACGACCCGGCCGGCGACACACCCTTGTTGCTCGAGATCGACGGACACACGATCGTGGTCGCCGGCCGCTCCATCCTCGAGCAGGTCGACGGAGCACTGCAGCGCACGGGGTCGCTCGACGAGCCCTGACTCACCGCGAAGCGTGTTTCTCGATCTGTGAAGCCAGCGAGGAGCCCGACTTCCCAGATTGGGAAACCACGCCCCGAGGCGGTTGGGCTTTTGGCCTGGCGCGCGAGTTGCTTAGCGACCGGCCATGGCCTTGCGATTTCGATGGTTGTTGGCGGCGTCCCTGCTGCCCGCATGCTCGGGACCCGATGTGACCGCCGGGACGGACGAGATGCCGCCCCGCCCGGACGCCGCCGGCAAGGCCGACGGGACGTTCGAGGCACCCCAGGTGCTGCGCTTGTCGGCGGCCCACACAGGACCCGACGGCACGACGATCCGCTCGATGGTGCTCCCCGGGGGGATCCCGCTCGTCGCCCGCTACCAGGACCAGAGCCCGCGCTTCACCCTGCTCCGCACGGGCAGCTACTCGACCAGCAGCAACAGCAACCCGTCGCCGATTCCGCTCCACGCCGACGTTGCCATGCGCGTGGACGAGCCCGAGCGCTTCGTTGCGGCGACCAACACCGGGGGCGCGATGTACCTCGGCACCTACGAGCTGGGCGTGGACGAAAAGCTCGACCGAACCCACATCGGTAGCGGGGTCGGTCGGCCGATGATCGCGCTTTCGCCCGACACGGCGTACGTCGCGTGGGTCAAGCGGGTGTACCAACCCGGTCCCGACGCGTACCGCATCGAGGTCGCGACCTGTCCGGACCAGACCGACTGCACGGTGCAGACGGTCTACGAGGAGGTTGCCGACGGCTCGGGCCACCTGGGCCTGGTCGATTTCATCGTGCACGAGGGGGAGCCCATCGTGGCCTACGACGACGGTACGTGGGGCGGAGACTGGCACGTCGTGCGCCAGCACGGGGGCACGTGGTCCTCGATGGGCTCGGTGCCGTCAGGCGAGGGGTATCGCGACGAGGTGCTCCACAGCGCACCGGGCCGGCTGGTGATGGTGTCGGCCGACACAGCCTACGAATGGGACGGCGCGCAGTGGCAGGCATTCGCCGAGTTGCCGGCGCTGCTGAGTTCGCCGTACTCGAACTACGCACCCGACGACTACTGGGTCGCGCTGACCAGCCACGGACTGACGATCCTCGCCCGCAAGCACACCGCGACGCTGTGGCGCGAGTCGGAGGGTTTTTTGCCCCGCGACGTCAGCGACACCGAAGGCATCCTGGGGTCCGACGGACGCGCATGGTCGATTGGGTATCCCTACGCGCTCGCCAATCCGCCGGCGCCCACCGAGGGGCAGCCGTTGGTCGCCTACGACGCCACCACCCGGGGCCTGCCGGTCGACTCGCCAATACCGTGCACGGCGGGGGCAACCCTGACCGGAACGATCGAGCTGCCCGCGGACGCGGACGCGATCCGCCCCGGGACCTGCATCGTGGGGGCCACGATCGAAGTCGACGGTGCGGCGGAGCTGATCGGCACGCCCGAAGCACCGATCATGCTGCTCGACAGCTCGATCTCGGCGTGGGATGGCGACGTCGAGCTCGATCACGTCTGGATTCGCGACGGCTCGGTCGTGGCGCAGGGGCTGTCGGCCGAGCACACCGTGCTGCAGTCGACCCACCTGCAGCTGCCCGCGCAGTCGATGTCGCTGCGGCACAGCGCCGTGGTCGACGATGGCGGCCTGGCGCTGCTCGTGTATCCCGAGCCCGGGGCCACCCTGACCCTGCACGACGTGGAGGTGCACGCGGCGGCGATTCTCAACAGCCGCGCTTCGGATGCGCTCCTCGAAGAGCCCATCGAGGTCGACGTCGACGGGCTGTACTTCGTCCCGCGCGAACAGTCCGATGCCGGTCCCATGGTCGAGGAGGGGGTCATCGTGCTCCGCCATGCCGGCGGCACGATCGCCAACGCAACGATCGTCGGCGGACCCAGTCACGGGATCGTGCTGCACGACTCGGACCTGTTCGAGATTCACGACTCGGTCGTCGGTGAAAACGCCGGACACGGAATCCTCGTCGACTCGCGCATCCCGGCCGATCTGACCGAGTGCGTGCCCAAGTCGGGTCCCTCGCAGATCGACCCGAATTGGGTGCGGACTCTGTACTGGCAGGCGCCGGACCCCGTCGTCGCCAACTCGACGATCCGAGACAACGGGGGCAGCGGGATCGAGGTCACCTACCCGTTCATCCCGATGTCGGTCTACGGCAATCGGATTGAGCGCAACGCCGGCGAGGGTTTCGCCATCCGTGAAGGCGTTGGCCGCTCTGGAGGTCCCTGCGAGACGCGCGAGGATGTTGGGTACTGCTGCTACGCGGTTGCCGAGGTCGAGCTACCGATGGCCGAGGACACCTTCGTCTCCGACAACGTGTTCGCCCACAACGGTGCGCAGATCGATCCGGATCACGACCTGTTTTCGGACCACCGGCTCGGGGTCCTCGACCTGACCGACAACTGCTGGACGCATGCGGTCGAGCTCGCGGTCGAGTGCACCGGCACCTGCGACACCACGGCCACCATGCCGCCGTGCTAGGGCGCCTCTTCGCCCTCGTCGACGATCTTGGCGAGCAGGGCCCGCGCCTCCGGGGGCACGTCGAGGTACTGGAGCCCGATGTCGTAGTTGGCGGGGTTGCCTCCAGGGATCTCTTTGATCCAGACCACCTCGGTCAAGCACGTGACGAAGTCCCCCTCGCCGTCGGGGGGGAACAGGTCGATCTCCATCCGGGCGCCGGTCTTGAATGCCTCGTCGCTGTAGACCCGCAATCCGCCCATGCTCATGTCCACGACCTTCTTGCGGCGCCCGAGGCGGCGCTTGGCGGGACGACAGTAGATCGGGGCCTTGACGCGGGCGAACTTGCGGCGTTCGGCGCTATCGGGCTCTTCGCTATCGCTGGGGGCTGGCGGCAATTGTCGGAACTACCGCAAAAAGCCTAACAGGCGGGCGGCACCCCAGCAATTGACGGTGTCAACCGAGCGGCGGCCAATCGATTCTGCGCACGGGCCCAACCCGGCACTGAGCAAGTCCGCGCGGCCGAAAATGCGACTCGGAACATCTTGCCGGTCGAGCAACTTGCGGCGCGTGGTCGAGCGGACGATGATCCGGCGGTGACACCGGCGAACCCGGCTCTTCGTCCCCTGAGCTTTTTCGCGATGCTCGTAGTCGCGACTGTGCTTCTCGCCTGCAAGCCGCCGTATCCCTACGTCGACGCTCCCGACCTGCCGCCGAGCAACGTTCCGCTCGATTCGTTGCCGCTCAAGAGCGGTGACGTGGTCCGCCTCGCGGTGCCCGGAATGGAAAAGGAGCTCACCGGCGAGAACGCGGAAATGACCATCACCGCGGATGGAAGCATCACCGTTCCCTACGTCGGCCCCGTCAACGTCGCGGGTCTCACCCCCGCCCAGGCCGCCCGGCAGCTCAATGGCCGCCTCCAGGGCATCGTCGTCGACCCACAATCGCGCATCACCGTGGTGCAACCGCGCGCCCCCGAGGTCAGTGTGCTCGGCGAGGTTGCAAGCCCCGGTCGCTACGACATCGACTACGGCGACGGCGTGCTGCAGGGCCTCGCCGAAGCGGGCGGCCTGACCGAGTTCGCCGACCGCACCAAGATCTTCGTCGTTCGCAAGGAGCCCGGCGATGCGGGTGAGGCGGCACCGCCGATGCGCGTTCGATTCGACTACGACGCCCTCGTCGGCGGCGAGGAGGTCAGCATCGACTTCCAGCTCCGCGATGGAGACGTGATCGTCGTTCAGTAGGGTCCCGAAGCGTCGCGTAGCTCGTCGACCGCATGCACTTGTTGCTCAGCTTGGTCCTGATGCAGGACCCATCCGCGTCACGCTTCGACGTGTCCGGGGGCGCGACCGCTCAGCTTCAGGCGGGTCGAGCGCCGCCCAACCCGGGACTCGATCCGACGCCGGCGGTGCTCGCGGTCGTGACCCCCGTCGCGCGCCTGCACTGGGCGGCTCGCGCTCGCAACCAGAACGCGGTGTTGTCGTACTCGCCGCGACTGCTCTACCGCTTCCCCAACATTCTCAACCTCAATCGGCCGCTGCTGCTGCACCAGATCGGAGGCCGGTACGCGCGCGGTCTGACGCCGACCTGGTCGATGGTCACCGGGCTCGCGGCCAACATCGGCGAGATCGACTACACGACCGCGCAGCAGGTCTTCGGCGACCAGCAGGGCAACCTGCCAAACGCCAGCGTGGTGAGCTACGCGGCGATCGGGGCAAACATCGGCTTCACCGGCATGCTCAACCCCGTGCATCGGCTGAGCCTCGGGGTCGGGGCCGACTTCCGCACCCCGTATGGCGAAAGCTCGGAGACCGACGACCCCAACAGCCAGGCGCTGCTGCCCCAGCAGACCTCGGGCAGCGGCACCGTGTCCCACGGCTATCTCGTGCGCTCCACCGACACGCTCACCACGACGCTGAGCGGACAGTACGTCGACTTCGACAACCGTGGCGCGAGCTACATCGTGTCCGGGACCTACGGCTGGGCGCATCGGATCGACTCGCGTTTGACGAGCAACATCGAGGCCGGGCTGTTTCTGTCCCAGCAGACGCGGGCGCCCGAGGGCTTCGAGCAGCGGGTCGTCGGCGGCACCCCGGTGCGACCGGTGTTCTCGGCGGGGCTTGCCGGACGCCTCTACAACCGGACCCGACTGCGCATCACGGGCAACTTCGGCGTCAGCAGCTCGGCGTTTCTCGACTCCGTCGCGGGCGAGGTGGTGCCCCGCGCCGGCGCGTCGACGGGCGTGACGTTCTTCGTGCCGCCATCGTGGACCGCGGGCGTGCAGGCGAACTTCTTCACCGTGGCGACGCTCGAGCCGCGCGACTTCGGTGAGGACGCGAACACGGCCCAGCAGCAGGAGACCGTGATCTCGTTTCGGACCCCGGTCTCGTACCAGTTCCGCAACAACAGCTACGCGCTCGAGTTCGGCTCGATCGTCTCCGCTCGCGGCCCGCACCTGCGGGCGGGCGACTTCCAGTTTCGCCAGCTCGAGGTGTGGGGCTACGTCGCGGTGGCGTTCGAGTTCGCCAGCGGCCGCCTGCGAGCACGCAGCGCCGGAGGTGGCGGGTCGACCGTCTCGGGCGGCGCGGTCAACTGAGCCGCGTCGCAGGGCAACGAGCGAAGCTCAGGCGCGCGTCGCTGCGAGCCGAGCGGAGATGAATCGTCGCAGGTCCCGGACGACGCCGAGGCCAATGCCCATGAACAAGCCGGCAAACAGACCGATGCCCGAGCGGAGCAGAATCGTGAAGATCTTGGAGACCGGCTTGACGTTGGGCGGCGTGATGACGTCGAAGCGTGCTGCCGCCTGAGCCCGCTCGAGCTCGAGGCGGACCTTCACCGACTGCAGCTGGGTGAACAGCACCGTGTGGGTCTTCTCGGTCGCCTCGTAGGAGCGCGTGAGCTCGGCGTACTCGGCCTGAAGGCGCGGCAGTTTCTCCGCGATCTCCTCGGTCTTCGCGAGGTCCTTGATGACCGCGTTGAGGTCGGCCATCGCGTTCTTGTAGTTCGTGTCCGCCTGATCGACCGCGATCCGGAAGTTCTTGTAGACCGGGTTCTTGCTCTTGACGATCTTCGTCGTGCCGTGCGCGATGGTCTGGTCGCGCAGCGCCTCGAGGGCGGCGAGCTGCTCTTTGGCCTCGACCAGATCGGGGTGGAGCTCACCGGCACCACCGGCCCGCAGCCGCGCGATTTGCTTCTTGGCGTCGGCGATGCCGGCGGCGAAGGGCTCGGCTTCTTTGATGCGGCTCTCGATGACTGGGTCTTCGCGGTTGAGCTGCTTTTTGGTGAACTTGAGGTCGTTCTGCGCTTTGGTGACCTGGGCCGACAGCGAGGTCTTCTGGCTCTCGAGCTGAATCATCCGACCCAGGATGTCGCCGGCCTGCTCGGGCAAACCATCGAGGTTCTCCTGCTTGAAGGCCAGCATCGCCTCGTCGTCGGCAGCGAGCTTTTCCTCGGTCTCGGCAACCTGCTGCTCGAGGGTCTCGGCCTCGGCGGTGAGGACCCGCAGCGCCTTTTCGATCTCGGCTTCTTTGTAGAGCTTGAGGTGGACCTCGAGGTAGTCGACGGCCTCTTCTGGGGTGGGGGCGGTGTAGACGCCCTTGAACGTGTACTGGCCGCCCTTGGCGAACGAGAGGCTCTTCTGCACGGCGCGCAGCCGGTCGGGCGTGATGTCGGTCTCGCCGAGCTCCTTGAGCGTCTCGTAGATGAGCGCGGGCCGGATGAAGTTCTGCTGCGCGTCGCGGAAGTACTCGAAGTTGTGCCGCTGCCCCCGCTCGACCGGGTTGTCGACGCCCATCGGGATCAGGCTGATCTCGAACTCGGCGTTGGCCGGTGGCTTCTTGATCTTGTACGAGCCCGCGCCCAGGCCGGCCCCGATCAGCGTGAAGAGCATGATCGACAGCCAGTAGCGGCGGAAGAAGTCGATGCCGCGGAGCAGCCACGTGATGAGGTCGACGCCTTCTTCGGCCGGGGGCGGTGCCTCGAGCACGTGGGGCACCCCGGCGTATCCGGCCGGAGCGAGGTCGACCATCGGCGGCGGCGCACCGCGGCGGGCGAGGGCGGTGGGTGGCGGAGGTCCCTGGGGCGGGACGTAGGGCGCCATCGCGGTGACCGGCGGGGCGGCGGCCTGCGGCATGTGAGCCACGTTGTGCGCCGCCCGCTGCCGACCCGGCAGATCCATCGTCTCGTTGGAGAGCGGCGCCTCGGACGCGTTGCCCGCCATGTACGAGAAGATGGTTTGCCCGGTGCGGATCGTGTCGCCCGGCTTGAGATCGACTTGCTGGACGCGGACGTCGTTGACGAACGTGCCGTTGGTCGAGCCGAGATCGAAGAGGCGATGAAACTCACCATGGCGGACCAGCTTGCAGTGCTGCTGGGACAGCGCGCGCTCGCTGATGTGGATGTCCGCAAAGCGCGAACGCCCGATGATCATCTCCGGCTGGTCGATCACATGGAGCCGGCCCGGGTCGGTCCCCGACACGACGAGCAGGAATGCGTGCGAAGCCGCGGGATCGGGGGCCCCCCCGACGACCTCGAGCATCTTGTCCAAACCGCCCTGGTCGGGGTTGTCCCCGGGAACGATGGTTCTTCCGGTCCGGCCTTCCATGTGTGCTGGGAGCTTGGTGACGACCGACGAGCGGATTCGCCGCGCGAAGTGCACGACCCGTGGCTCGTACTCGCTTCATCATAGCCGCGTCGGTGGGACGGGGCGACTCCTTGGGCGGGACGGGCGCGGCGCCGCGGGGTCTTTTTTCCGCCCCGCTTTCCTGCAATCATGTGCCCCACCTGTCCGGCTGAGGCGGCGATCCGACTAGGGGATCGGTGGATCCTCGGAAACGTCCAGTTTGTCCAGGGAGCACTCGAACCTCGCATGTGGCGTCAGCAATCGCTGTTCTTGCGCCAGGCGCTGATCGTCTACGACGTGCTCGTCAGCGCGGGGGCGTTCCTTGCCACGATCCCGCTGCGCGACGGCCTCGCTCGAGCAGCCGCGCAAATCGATTGGGTGGCCGATATGGCCAGCTGGGTGGGGGGCGTGCCGCCGACGGTCGACGTCGAGAAGTACCAGCTGGTGATGCTGGGGCTGCTTCCGCTGTGGGGACTCACCTTCTACTACAGCGGGACCTCCGACTTTCGACGCACGTACTCCGCAGTTTCGGTGCGATTCGCCCGCGCGGTTCTGCTCGGGCTCGCACTGTTCGTCGTCGCAGCATTCCTGTTCAAGCTCACCTTCATCGCGCGCACCTACGTCGCGATGTTCGGGGTGATCCAGTTCATCTCGCTGATGCTGGGGCGTGTCTTCTTGATGGAGATCATCAAGATCATCCGTCGTCGCGGCGTGGACGGACACCGCGTGGTGATCGTGGGCGCGAACGAGCGGGGGGTGAACTTCGCGAGCTCGCTGCGGGGTCAGTCGCCGTGGAACATCAAGCTCGTCGGCTACGTGTCGGTGCCGGGCGAGGAAGGCCACCCCGACGCGCGCCCGTTGCTCGGCTACGTGGGCAGCCTCGCCGACCTACTCGATCGATCACCGGTGGACGAAGTGGTCTTCGCAGGGACCAGTCCCCGGCCGGAGGTGCTCAAGGATGCCGTGGCGGCGTGCGACGAGCGTGGCGTCGACGTACTGCTCAGCCTGCCGTCCACCGTGCCGACCGCGGGCACGATGCAGATCGCCAACGTCTCGGGCTACGACTATCCGCTGCTCAACCTGCGGCGCACGCCGACGAGTGAGGCGCGGCTGGCGATCAAGCGGGGCATGGATCTCGCCGGGGCGCTGACGCTGCTGTTCTTTGCATGGCCGGTGATGGTGGTGACGGCGATCGCGATCCGGATGGAGTCGAAGGGGCCAGTCCTGTTCAAGCAGGTCCGGTCCGGCCGCAGCGGTCGCAAGTTCACCATGCTCAAGTTTCGGTCCATGGTGACCGACGCGGAGAAGATCAAAGAAAAGCTGGCCCACATGAACGAGATGGATGGGCCCGTCTTCAAGATCAAACGGGACCCGCGGATCACCCGGGTCGGTCGCTTCATCCGCAAGACCAGCATCGACGAGCTGCCCCAGCTGTTCAACATCATCGCCGGCGACATGAGCATGGTGGGCCCACGACCCCCGCTGCCGTCCGAGGTAGAGCAGTACGAGCCGTGGCAGCGGCGACGGCTTTCGGTCAAGCCGGGGCTGACGGGGCTGTGGCAGGTGTCGGGCCGCAACCAGGTCGACTTCGACGAGTGGATGCAGCTCGACTTGGCCTACATCGACAACTGGTCGCTGTGGATGGACGTCAAGATCCTGTTTCGCACCGTCCCGGCCGTGCTCCTTCACCGCGGCGCGAGCTGAGGTCTGTCCCGGCGCCCTCTGGGCGCCTCATCGGCTCTCCCCGCCGTGCCGCTGCGGGGCCCTCGGTTGCTTCGCGACCCTCGGTACCCCGGCGCCGCACGGCTCCGGCTCCGGTTGCGGTTGTTCGGCGGGCTAGCGGCCGCCGAGCGGTTCGAACAGGTCGTCGAGGTCCGGGGGCGGCGGCGGAGGATCGTCCTTGGGAGGATCCTTTTTGGGCGGGTCCTTCTTGGGCTCGTCCTTGGGTGGATCCTTCTTCGGGTCGTCCTTGGGAGGATCCTTCTTGGGATCCTTCTTGGGGTCTTTCTTGGGATCCTTCTTGGGGTCCTTCTTCGGACTCTTCTTGGGATCCTTCTTGGGCGTCTTCTTGGGATCCTTTTTCGGATCCTTCTTGGGCGCCTTCTTGGGGGCCTGCTTGGGATCCGCGGGAGGCTCGTCCACTGGCGGGGGAGCGGCTTGGCCCGTGTCTCCGACCGCCGCGGCAGGACCATCGGTCTCGCCGCCCGAGCCTGCGTCGTCGTCCGCCTTGGTGTCGGCCGGGCCCTTGGTGGCCGCTTCGACCTCGCCGGTTCCGCCCTCCGCTGCCGCCTTGCCGTCGTCGCCTTCGTCGGGAAGCTTGTCCGGAATCGGCGTCTCCGACTGGCTGGAAAAGTCGAAGTACTCGCCTTCGTCGTCGATGATGCCGCCCTCGAGCAACGAGGGGTTGATGACGAGCATCGCGATGAACGCCGCCGCGAGCAGGGCAGAGCCGACGAACACGACCGTGCGCACCCGAGCGTTGCCCTCGTCGTCGGGGACCTCGGGGAGCATCTCGGTGCGACTGGTGGACGGGCTGTCCGCCGCCGTGTCGCTGCCGTCCGAGAAACCCTGGCCGTGGCCGCCGGTCGGGACCAGCGCACGATCGACCGGGATGGGCGTCGACTCGGCGCCGAGCTGGAGCGGGGTGCCGCGGGGGGCGAGGCCGGCCGCCTGCCGACGCAGCTCGATCTGGCGCCCAAAGGTGTCGGTGACCCATTTCGCGACGTCGGTGGACGAGCCCAGCAGGTCCGCCGCGATCGCGGTACGCCGCAGGTCCATCAGCATTGCTTCGGCGCTTTGGTAGCGGCGCCCCGGATCACGCTCGAGCGCCCGCAAGCAGATCGCGTCGAAGCACGCCGGCGGCCGCAACCCGGTGGTGCTCGGGGCCGGGATGCGGCGGTTGAGCACGTTGCCGAGCGTCTCCTCGGGCGAGGAGCCCTCGAACAGCTGCTGACCCGTCAGCGCGTTCCACAGCACGGCGCCGGCGGAGAAGATGTCCGAGCGGTGGTCGATGACCCCGCCGCTGACCTGCTCGGGTGACAGATACCCGGGCTTGCCGCGGGTCATCTTGCCTTGGTCCATCGCGTTGCGAGCCCGCGAGATGCCAAAGTCGGTGATCCGGCAGGTGCCGTTGGCGCCGACGAGGAGGTTCTGCGGCGAGAAGTCGCAGTGCACCAGGGTCAGCGGCGTACCGTCGTCGTCGGTCAGCGTGTGGGCGGCGTGCAGGCCCGCGAGGGCGTCGAGCACGATCGGCACGATGAGCTGCGGTGGCCGGTTGTTGCGGTGGTACTTGAGCAGCTCGGACAACGTGCACCCCTCGACGTAGTCCATGACGAGGTAGTGCTGGTTGGCGAGGGTGCCGATGTCGACGATGCTGACCGCGTTGGGGTGATGCAGGCGCGAGGCAACGCGAGCCTCCTGCAGCAGCATGCGGACGTACTCGGGATTGGCGGAGAGGTGATCGCGGACGACCTTGAGCGCGAACAGCCGGCGAAAGCCGCCTTCGCCGGTCACGCGCGAGAGGTAGACCGTGCCCATCCCGCCGCGGGCCAGCCGCAGCAGCACTTCGTAGCGGCCCACGGTGGCCGGTGCCGCGGCACGCCTGGCCGCTTCGGCCGCGAGCTGCTCGCGTACGCGGTCGCCCTCCTCGGGCGGCAGCTGCATGGTCTTGCCCAGGTCGGGGTCGCGCAGGAGCGGGCGGGCGGTGAAGACGGTCTGCCCGGTGCGCGTGGCTTCGTCCTGCGCCTTGTTCTTGTCGTCGTCCGCGGCGGGAATCTCGAGGGTGCCGTGCGGGCCGAACGTCTCGCCGGCGGCCTTGCCCGGCGGCGGCTGGTCCATCCCAAAGCCGGGCTCGAGCAGGGGGGAGCCCGGCGTGGTCCCGCCAGGCGTCGGCGGGTCCACGTTGATCGGAACCGAGTCGATGCTGATCGGGACCGAGTCGACGGGCAGGTTGTTGAGGTCGATGTACGGCTCCTCGACCTGCGGCACGCCGTCGGACATGGGCACGCCCGGAGCAGAGGGAGCGAACGGGGTCTGCGTGCCGCCGGAGCCGTGATCCGCCGCGGGCGGGGCGGCGGTCGCTTCCAGGCTCGGCGGCGTGGCCGGGGCGAACGGTTGCATCGTGCGCCCGCGCGGATCGGGCTCGGGTTTGGCCTCGCGACCCGGCGGGGGGCGATAGGTCGGGTCGCTCGTCGGACGCGACGGCGGTCGTTCGGTCGTCGAGGTACTCGGCGGTGAGGCGGGGGCCTGGGAGGCGG
>Ga0207422_1004345_pt1 | contig 11913 bp, 7 predicted proteins | sample MarCyaLeptolynsp_FD_187757 | JGI IMG/M metagenome (GOLD analysis project Ga0207422, IMG submission 187757) | Marine cyanobacterial communities from Panama - species 1 Leptolyngbya sp. (SPAdes) | ecosystem: Environmental > Aquatic > Marine > Unclassified | place: Panama: Panama City | collected... | reverse complement strand
CACGAACATCACGTCGGACAGGTCGTACTCAACTTCCAGGTAGTGATCCATGAAGGATGAGTTTTGTTCCGGATCGAGCACTTCAAGCAAAGCCGAAGACGGATCGCCGCGGAAGTCCATTCCCATCTTGTCGATCTCGTCGAGCAAAAACAGCGGGTTGGACTTCTTCGCCTTTTTCATCGACTGGATGACCTTGCCGGGCATCGAGCCGATATAGGTCCGCCGGTGTCCCCGGATCTCCGCTTCGTCGCGCACGCCGCCAAGCGACATACGAACAAACTCACGTCCGGTCGCCTTCGCGATCGACTTTCCAAGAGACGTCTTACCGACTCCCGGAGGTCCGACGAGGCAGAGGATCGGGCCACGAAGCTTGTTCGCGCGGCTTTGAACCGCGAGATACTCAACGATCCGCTCCTTGACCTTGTCCAGACCGTAGTGATCGGTGTCGAGAACCTTCTCGGCGAGTGCAAGATCGTGCTTGACCTTGGATTTCTTGTTCCAGGGAATTCCGATCAGCCAATCCAGATAGTTGCGGACAACGGTTGCCTCCGCAGACATCGGGCTCATCTGCTTGAGCTTCTTGATTTCCGCAGCCGCGCGCTCGCGAGCTTCCTTGGTCAGCTTGGTTTTCTTAATCTTTTCTTCAAGTTCGGCGACCTCGTCGCGGCCGTCCTCGCTGTCGCCAAGTTCCTTCTGAATGGCCTTCATCTGCTCATTCAGATAGTACTCGCGCTGTGTCTTCTCCATCTGGCGCTTGACGCGCGAACGGATACGCTTTTCGACCTGCAGAACGGAGATTTCGCTCTCCATCATGCCCAGAACGCGCTCAAGACGCTCGGCAACCGAGACCACGCCGAGAATTTCCTGTTTCTCGGGGATCTTGATCGCCAGGTGCGATGCAATGGTGTCGGCAAGTTTGGAATAGTCGTCGATCTGGTTGACGGCGCCGAGAACCTCTGGCGAAACTTTCTTGTTCAGTTTCACATAGTTCTCGAATTCCGAGACAACGGAGCGCGCCAGAGCTTCGACCTCGATGTTTTCGCCATCACGCTCAGGCAGAACCGTGGCAGACGCTTCGAAATAGTCTGTCCGGTCGGTGTACTCGCCGATCTGTGCACGTGCGCCGCCTTCAACAAGCACCTTGACCGTGTTGTCAGGCAGTTTCAGAAGCTGCAGCACGGTTGCTAGCGTGCCGACATCATAGATCTGGTCGGAATTGGGATCGTCGTCCGCCGCGTTCTTCTGTGTCGCCAGAAGAATGTGCTTGTCGGTCGTCATGACCTCTTCGAGCGCTTTGATCGATTTTTCTCGGCCGACAAAAAGCGGAACGATCATGTGCGGAAACACGACAATGTCGCGAAGTGGCAGAACGGGATAGACAGAGGTGCTGTCTGCGTCGGTGGCGCGGATTTCTGCGTCGCTCATTTTTTATCCTTTCTCAGCGTGTTCCGGCCCCATTCAAGAAAGCAACCGAAACACTGAAAAACGGCTTTCGGAAAAGTTTCCGACAGGCCGAACCGCAGCACCCCTAGCGAGCGTCCTGCAATTCGCACGAGCCGTCGTCAGTCCTATTAGGTGGACACCGGCACTGCCGGTGTCAAGGCAGGTTCTGTTCCCAAATTGGTCTAGTCTGTTGACGACTCACACATCCGGTGGAAAACGCCTCGGCAGCCTGCGGCCAATTTACAAAAAACAAAAATGCCGCTCTTTCGGAGCGGCATTTTTCAATGTTTTACGGAAGAACGAAACATGTCGTCAGGCGCTGGTCGCCGACGTTTCTTCACGATCTTCGTAGATGTAAAGCGGTCTTGCCTCGCCTTTGACGACTTCAGGCGAAATAACCACTTCCTTGACACCCTTGAGGCCCGGCAGCTCGTACATGGTATCCAGCAAGATGGATTCCAGAATGGACCGCAGCCCGCGAGCGCCCGTCTTGCGCTCGATCGCCTTGCGCGCAATCGCCTTCAGAGCCTCGTCATGGAACGCAAGTTCAACCTGCTCCATCTCGAACAGGCGCTGATACTGCTTCACAAGCGCGTTTTTCGGCTCTGTCAGGATCGTGACCAGCGCATCTTCGTCGAGATCTTCCAGCGTTGCGATGACCGGAAGACGGCCGACGAACTCCGGGATAAGACCGAATTTCAGGAGGTCTTCCGGCTCCAGTTCCGCAAACAGCTCGCCAATCCGACGATCTTCCGGGGCTTCAACGCGTGCCTGGAAGCCGATGGATGTCTGCGTGCCGCGATCGGAGATGATCTTGTCGAGGCCTGCAAATGCGCCACCGCAGATAAACAGGATGTTGGTCGTGTCCACCTGCAGGAATTCCTGCTGCGGATGTTTCCTGCCGCCTTGCGGGGGAACGGAGGCAACCGTTCCTTCCATGATCTTCAAAAGCGCCTGTTGCACGCCTTCGCCGGAAACGTCCCGGGTGATCGATGGATTGTCGGCCTTGCGGCTGATCTTGTCGACCTCGTCAATGTAAACGATGCCGCGCTGTGCCCGCTCGACATTATAGTCGGCAGACTGAAGCAGCTTCAGGATGATGTTCTCGACATCCTCACCAACGTACCCTGCTTCCGTGAGCGTTGTTGCATCGGCCATCGTGAAGGGCACGTCAAGGATGCGCGCGAGCGTCTGTGCCAGAAGCGTTTTGCCGCATCCTGTCGGTCCTACGAGCAGAATGTTGGACTTCGCCAGTTCCACATCGTTGTTCTTCGACGCGTGGTTGAGGCGTTTATAGTGGTTGTGAACGGCGACCGACAGAACCTTTTTCGCACTGCCCTGTCCGATCACGTAATCGTCCAGAACATCGCGAATTTCCTGAGGGGTCGGGATACCGTCCCGTGACTTCACCAGAGAGGATTTGTTTTCCTCACGGATGATATCCATGCACAGCTCGACACATTCATCGCAAATGAAAACAGTCGGGCCGGCGATCAGCTTGCGAACTTCGTGCTGGCTTTTGCCGCAGAAGGAGCAGTAGAGCGTATTCTTGGAATCGCTGCCGCTGGCCTTGGTCATGTAGTCAACCTCGCGTTTGTGGGGCTTGTCCCCTTGTCGTTTCCGTCACGGCCAAATCGTGGCGGAACCGGTTTGAAGGCGCCCCTGGAGGGCGCTCCTCGTAATATAAGTCATCATGCTTCACCAATAAAAATCAATATAGGTTTAAGGTGAAGATGAAAACCCGGCATTAATCTGCCCGACAGCGCTCTTTCGCAGGAATTCTGCATCCTTCGTTAAGACCGCATTAGCCGGGTCAGCTTTCCGCTTCATCGCCCAGTGTGCTGCGATCGCTGATCACATTGTCTACGATACCGAATTCCTTGGCCTTTTCGGCGGTCATGAAGTTGTCGCGCTCAAGCGCTTCTTCGACCTGATCAAGGCTTTGTCCGGTGTGTTTCACGTAGATTTCATTGAGCCTGCGCTTCATCGCCAGGATTTCCTGTGCATGAAGCATGATGTCGGCCGCCTGTCCTCTGAACCCGCCTGAGGGCTGATGCACCATCACCCGGGCGTTGGGCAGAATGAATCGCATGTCCTTCTGGCCGGCGGCCAGCAAAAGCGATCCCATCGACGCAGCCTGCCCGATGCAGAGCGTCGATACCGCCGGGCGGATGAATTGCATTGTGTCGTAAATCGCAAGACCGGAGGTGACAAGACCGCCCGGTGAGTTGATGTAGATTGCGATTTCCTTGCTCGGGTTATCGGCTTCCAGATACAGAAGCTGCGCGCTGACGAGGGTTGCCATGTGATCCTCAACCGGACCGGTGAGGAAAATGATGCGCTCCTTCAGCAGGCGCGAAAAGATATCGAAGGCCCTCTCGCCGCGATTCGTCTGCTCGACGACCATCGGCACGAGAGTGTTCATGTAGATATCGACAGGATCCTTCATACCTCATCCATATGCTTGAGATGATGCCCGGTGACACCGGACTGGACACAGGCCCTTGAAGCGCATCGATCAGGGGCCCGACTCGAAAAAAGCGACAACCCGTATATATGGGATGTCGCCCTTAACGCAAATTCATGGCAGATGCGACATGAAGGCAAGGTTAAAGCCACTGCCGCATCTGGGGATATCAGGCCGGTGCTCAGGCGTCGTCTTCGTCTTCGGCAACCAGCTTTTCAAGCTCTTCCTTGGTAACCGTCTTGTCGGTGACCTTGGCGAGTTCGAGCATGAAATCGACGACTTTTTCCTCGTAGATCGGAGCACGAAGCGATGCAAGCGCCTGCTGGTTGTTCTTGTAGTATTCGAACACCTGCTGTTCCTGGCCCGGGAACTGGCGGACGCGGTCATAGAGCGCGCGCTGCAGTTCTTCGTCCGTGACCTGGATGTCGTTCTTCTCGCCGATTTCAGAGAGAACCAGGCCGAGACGGACGCGACGCTCAGCGATCTTGCGATATTCCGCCTTCGCCTCTTCCTCGGTGGTGTCCTCGTCCTCGAAGGTCTTCTCGTTCCGTTTCATGTCGTCTTCGACCTGGCGCCAGACGATCTCGAACTCGGAATCCAGGAGCTTTTCGGGAAGTTCAAAGGAATAGTGCTCGTCGAGTTTGTCGAGCAGCTGGCGCTTGACGCGCTGACGGGTCATCTGGCCGAACTGGCTCTCGATCTGACCGCGAACAATTTCTTTCAGCTTGTCCAGCGACTCAAGGCCAAGGCCGGTCGCGAATTCGTCGTCGATCTTGACGTCGCCAGGGGCGGCGACTTCCTTGACCTCGACATCAAAGGTCGCAGCTTTGCCGGCAAGATGTGCCGCCGGGTAGTCCTCGGGGAAGCTCACTTCAACGACTTTTGTGTCGCCGGCTTTCAGACCGACAAGCTGCTCCTCGAAGCCCGGAATGAACTGACCGGAACCCAGAACCAGCTGACCGTTTTCGTCGGCGCCGCCATCAAAGGGTTCGCCATCGATCTTGCCGAGGTAAGACATGGTCACCCGGTCACCGTCTGCAGCCGCACCGTCCTTGGTGTCGAACGGTGTGTTGTTCTTGGCAATGTCGGCAACCTGTGTATCGACTTCCTCATCCGCAATCTCAACGACCGGCCGCTCGATCTCAAAACCGGCAAAGTCGACGATCTCGAAGATCGGCAGAACGTCATAGGTCATTTTGAAGGACAGGTCGGCATCGCCCGCCATGATCTTTTCGGCTTCTTCTTCCGGAAGATCGATTTCAGGCGTCAAAGCCGGGCGCTCGGAGCGCTCTTCAACAGCTTTCTGGGTGGTTTCCTGAATGGTGTTCGACAGGATTTCCGCCATGGCCTGACGGCCATACATCTTTTTCAGGTGAGCGACCGGCACTTTGCCCGGACGGAAACCTTTGATGTTGGCCTTGGACTTCAGGTCCGCCATGTAGTCTTCAAGCTTGGTGGCAAGATCACCAGCCGGAATATCGATTTTGAGCTCTCGCTTGAGGCCCTCGGAGAGGGTTTCGGTTACCTGCATGGGTTTTTTCGTCCTCGATCCCGAGCGGCAATTCGCTCCGGAGGTTTTGTTTTAAATCCCGTGTGCCGCGCCGCCAGCACCTTCCTTTTTCCGAAAGCGTTCCAATAGCGGCGCCTCACCCCGAAGCGGACTCCGGGGCGCACGATGGGAGCGCGATAAAGCGTGGGGCTGAAAGTGTCAAGGGCAGACAGCCGAAATTGCCCGCAAATACCGCCGATTCAGCGCTTGCTATCAGGACGGCACGACGCGTTCTCGCATAGAGGCCCGATCCGCCCGAAAACAACCTTTATGCGCCGCTCGTCACAAGGAAAGCGGTGGCGGCTGATGACGCGTCGGGTTCATGGCTTCGACCTCGACGCGATACAGCTTGTTGCCTTTTCCGCCTGAATACATGAGTGCGTCCGTGAAGGGATTGTGCGACTCGGGCTGAACGATATCGTGGCCATGGGTATAGATCTGACCGATGAGCATATGTCCAACCTCGTGGCAAAGCGTGTGCGCAAGACCGTTCACACCCGTGAACCGGCCGATTGAACGGTCGCGCATGACGCACATTCCTGAAGAGCTGTTCATCGCTCCCCAGACCGACACCGGCCGCTTGCCCTCTTCCACCGTGCTTCTCATGTTGCGGACAATGAAAAGGTTGACCGTTTTGACATGATCGGCTCCATGCGGCTGGGAAAACGTCCTGTCTTTCAAGAACGGCTTCAAATACTTGAATTCGTCCTTCTTGTCGTCAAAGCCGTCTCCGCGTACGATTGCACCCAGGTGTTTGCCGATATCCTTGTGCGAAAGCTCTGTTTGCCCTTTCAGATCAAATTCGACATTGCATTGCGGCCGCAGGATCTCGGAATTGGCTATCTTCAGGACCGTCCTGAGCTCGCTCGAGGACACCCGCGATTTCTTTCCAGGCCCGTGTTCGACATGAAACACGAACAGCGGCACGACCCTCAAAGGTTTCACGGAGACGTAGATGCGCAAGTGCCTGCCGTTCTGGACAAGATCGAGCTTGCAGTTCTTGCACGGATTCAACCCCTTGATGGTCAACGTCTGACCGGTCACGGAGACCTTGATAAGCTCTTCTTTTTTGAACGATCGAACAACTCCGTCCTCACCGAACCCCTTGCTGACAAACTGAACGGGCTCGTCGGAAGAAATTCCAAGCCTGATTGATCTCTCGCTTCCGTTCGGAATCATGATCCAGGCACCGTCCCGGTCCACAGGTGTCGAAACCTTCGACGGGCCGAGTACCTGCGCCGGCGCGGGATATGTATCAAAACCGCCCGCCAGATCCGTCGGACCGTGCACCGGAATCTTGGGCATGTCCTCTGGCGAGACCGGCTTGACCGGATCGGGTTTATCCGGCTTGTCGGGCTTGGCAGGGTCGGGCTTATCGGGCGTGTTTTTCCATTTTTGTATTGACGCCGGGTCATTCAATGCCTGGATCGTTTTCGCGCCCGGATCAACGCGGAAGTCGGGAAACTGGAACCCCAGGACGTGGCTCTGAAAATCGCCGATCCGCTCCTTTGTGTTCGGACCATAAAACCCGTCTTCGACCAGCTTGGTTCTGTTGGCATCGATCAGTCGGTTTAGTTGCGTCTGAACTTTTCTGACATCAGCGATGTTGTTCTGGGCCCGGTATCCGACAGAACGTTCAATCTGTATTCTCGGCAGGCTGCTCATCCGTGCCTCCAGATGGTGGTTCACCCCCCACAACCCGAAGAAAGTCTCTCAGTTCCGACACTCTTAGTTGAGATCCGGATCCAAAGAGGTGATGAAGATCACGGATCGTCGCCCCATGGCCCAGGCCGTGAACGAAATTGGCCAACACAGTTCCCCGTCTTGAAACGCAAAGATTTGACGTGCACGTCCTATGGCTTAGAACAAGAGCATAAGATGTCCTCCAACAAACGAATCTGGCCACCGGCGTTCCGATGCTTTCACCGCCTTGAGTGACAGGCCAGTTCTCTTTTTTTCAAGCACTTAGAGGTAGAAATGGAACAACGCAGACTGGGTGCAAACGGGCCAGAAATCAGCGCCATTGGATATGGTGCGATGTCCTTTTCCGACATTTACGGCGCCACGAACGAGGCTGAGAGCCATGCAATCCTCAATGCCTGCCGCGACCTCGGCGTGACTCATCTCGACACGGCGAACATCTACGGCATGGGCAAATCGGAAAATGCGATCGGGAGCTACCTCAAAGCCAATCCGGGCGCTCAGGACGAATTCATCATCGCGACCAAGGCGACGATCACAAAGGATGCGGAAGGAAACCGTGCCTTCGACAATTCGGCAGAGCATCTGGAGGCAGAACTTGACAAGTCCCTGCAGCGGCTGGGTCTGGATTGCGTGGATCTTTTCTATGCACATCGCCGCGACATGCGTTTCACGCCGGAAGAAACAGCGGCGAATCTCGGCAAGCTGGTTGAAAAAGGCAAAACGCGCGCGATCGGACTGTCGGAAGTTTCACCCTCAACGCTGCGACGCGCGATGACGGCCTTTCCGGTTGCCGCCGTTCAGTCTGAATATTCGCTATCCACCCGTGCTCCCGAACTCGGCCTGGTACAGGCCTGCGCGGAACTCGGCGTCGCCATGGTCGCCTTTTCGCCTGTCGGGCGTTCGCTGCTGACGGATCATCCGATCCCGCCCGAGCGGATCAGGGAGATCCCTTTCCTTTCGGGCAACCCGCGCTTTATGGAACCTAACCTGTCAGAGAACCTGCGCATCATGGAGGGCTTCCGCAAGCTCGCCGCCGACATGGGCACGACGGCAGCCGGTCTGGCCAATGCCTGGCTACTGGCGCGCGGGCCCCATGTCATCCCGATCCCCGGCACCCGCTCTGTCGATCACCTGCGCGAATGTCTATCCGGCGCCTCTCTCAAGCTCACCGAAAAAGATCTTGAGCGGATCGAAACCGCCCTTCCCGTCGGCTGGGCCCATGGGGACAGGTATTCGGAGCAGCAGTGGATCGGACCTGAGCGGTATTGCTGACGCATGACGCAGCCCGCTGTGCGAGGTTCGCAGATGAGATGCCAGCAATTTTGTTGAAGTTGGTGCGGATGGAGGGACTTGAACCCCCACGCCTTGCGGCACCAGAACCTAAATCTGGCGTGTCTGCCAATTTCACCACATCCGCATCGCATAAGGCCGGAGGCCCTGCGCTCAAGGCGGGGCCTCTATAACACCGCAGGTTTTTCCGTCAAAGGAAAAAGATGTCTTCACGATGAACCGTCGCTGCGCTTGTCCACAAGCGAGGCGATCGGCGGTATCAGCGCTGTGCCCAGATCTTCCGCAATGAGTCCGGGGCCAAGCCTTCTTCCTGCCTCGCCATGCAGCCAGACCGCCTGACACGCCGCCTCGAACGCCGGAACGTCCTGTGCAAGCAGACCGGTGACAATGCCTGCCAGTACATCGCCGGACCCCGCCGTTGCCAGCCACGGCGGTGCGTTCGTGTTGATCGCCGCCCGGCCGTCCGGTGATGCAATCACCGTATCCGGTCCTTTCAGAACAACCGTAGAACCGGATACGCTCGCCGCTTGGCGCGCACGATGAAGCTTGTCGCCCGCGATGCCAGGAAAGAGGCGAGCGAACTCACCTTCATGCGGCGTCAGCACGACCGGTCCGGGCGTCTTCGCGATCTGTGTGAACAGGCTTTCAGGATTTTCGGAAAAACTCGTCAGGGCGTCGGCGTCGAGCACCAGTGCGCGCTTTGCAGTCAAAAGCTCACCGACCACTTCCCGTGCATGCGCCCCGACACCGAAGCCCGGTCCGATGAGCAAAGCGTTCAGTCTTGCGTCACCAAGTAAATCTCTGATTGCGTCGGTGTCAGAAACCTTTTTCAGCATCACTGCCGTCAGATGGCACGCATTCACCATCATGGCATCGGGCGGCGATGCCAGGGTTACAAGCCCTGCTCCTGCCCTGAGCGCGGCACTCGCCGACAGCCGGGCAGCGCCGGTGGCCGACATCGGCCCGCCAAAAATAACGGCATGTCCCCTGGAGTATTTGTGTCCGTCCACCGCCGGCATTGGCCAGGCATCGAGCCAGAGACAGGGACCGTTTTCGAATGTCTTCGGACCAATCTCGTCAAGCACAGCCGGGCTGATGCCAATGTCGGCAACGTTTGTCGCCCCGCACAGCCCTCTGCCGGGAACAAGAAGATGCCCGGGCTTTTTCCGGAAAAAGGTAACGGTCGCGCGCGACCTGATCGCATCCCCCAGAACGACGCCAGCAGCACCGCTCAATCCGGAGGGAAGGTCGACCGCGACCACGGGAACGCCGGAACGATTGATGCAGCCGACAAGATCGAGAATGGGACCGGAAAGTCGCCGATCCAGTCCGGCTCCGAACAGGGCATCGATGACAAGATCGGCAGACCTGAGATCGCCTAGAAATTCATTCGAAATGCCATCCCCGGACGAAAGGTAAGAAACCGCGCCACGCATGTCGGAATTCATCCGCCTGAATGCCTCAAGCGCGTCACCCTTCAGTGTCTGCGGATCTTTCAGGAGATAAACGCTGACATCGTGGCCCGACATCTCCAAACAACGCGCAGCGATGAAGCCGTCGCCACCATTGTTCCCCGGACCGCAAAGCACAAGTAGTCTCGCCCTTGCAGACACCAGCTCAGCCGCCGTTCTCGCAACGGCCTGTCCCGCCCGCTCCATGAGATCGATGCCTGGCACACCACCTTCGATCGTCAGCCTGTCGGCGCGACCCATCTCTTCCGGTGTCAGCAGGACGGCGGCCGCTTTTCCGCATTCAGATGTCATGACAAACGCAATCTCCACGCCAGAACGGGCCAGACGGCCAGGACATCTTTTTATGGAATTTCATCCTCACGATGACAAGCGGCTACACAAATGCACAATTTTTACTCATTTTGCCTAGTTATTACTCAACAAGTCACTGACCTACGACAGGTCCAACGTGCCGCGTCACCCGAATTGCCGCTTTTCTTGGCGGTTTTCCCGGACTTCCATTTTGACGAAACGGACAGCGCCCGGTTGGCACACATCGTGCTTAGGCACCTGCATCGGTTTTCGCCGGTGCACGAGAGCGCTTGCCCTCGGGACATCGGCCAAAAATGAGCCTGCCGGGATTTCCGGCATGTAATTTGGAGAGAGAAACAAGGTGATGAAAAAGATCGAAGCGATCATAAAGCCCTTCAAGCTGGATGAGGTCAAAGAGGCTTTGCAGGAAGTCGGCCTTCAGGGCATCACCGTGACCGAAGCAAAAGGTTTCGGCCGCCAGAAAGGCCATACGGAGCTTTACAGAGGCGCTGAATATGTCGTCGATTTTCTCCCGAAGGTGAAAGTTGAGATCGTCCTTGGTGACGACATGGTCGAAAAAGCAGTTGACGCGATCCGCTCGGCTGCGCAAACAGGGCGCATCGGCGACGGCAAGATATTCGTTTCGAATATCGAGGAAGCTGTTCGCATCCGTACCGGTGAATCCGGTATCGACGCCATCTGACCCACCGAATTCCGGCATCCGCCGGCAATCCGAACTCCGGCCTTGTCAAACAGAGCAAAAAGGAAGCCTCTGAAGGCCCGGACCCAAACCCACCGTTCACAAGATAATCAAAGGGATGGACATAATGACCACTGCCGCTGACGTCCTTAAGGAAATTCAGGAAAAGGACGTGAAATTCGTCGACCTGCGCTTTACCGATCCGCGCGGTAAAATGCAGCACGTCACAATGGACGCTGCTCTCGTTGACGAAGACATGTTTGCAGAAGGCGCAGCATTCGATGGCTCGTCCATCGCAGGCTGGAAGGCCATCAACGAGTCCGACATGATGCTGATCCTCGATCCGGAAACAGTGCACATGGACCCGTTCTTTGCGCAGTCGACGATGGCCATTTTCTGCGACATCATCGACCCGATCACCGGCGAAGGCTACAACCGCGATCCGCGCATGACCGCCAAGAAGGCCGAAGCTTACGTCAAGTCCGGCGGTTTCGGCGACACCATCTATTTCGGCCCGGAAGCCGAATTCTTCATGTTCGACGACGTCCGCTTCACTGCAGACCCGTACAACACCGGCTTCATTCTGGACAGCTCCGAACTGCCGTCCAACATGGGCTCCGAGTATGAGACCGGCAACCTTGGTCACCGTCCGCGCACCAAGGGCGGCTACTTCCCGGTCCCGCCGGTTGACAGCGCACAGGACATCCGCTCCGAAATGCTGTCCGTCATGGGCGAAATGGGCGTCCCGACCGAAAAGCACCACCATGAAGTGGCTGCCGCTCAGCACGAGCTCGGCATGAAGTTCGACACGTTGACCCGTTGCGCAGACAACATGCAGGTTTACAAATACGTTGTTCACCAGGTTGCGCACGCATACGGCAAAACGTCCACGTTCATGCCGAAGCCGGTCTTTGGCGACAACGGCACCGGCATGCACTGCCACCAGTCCATCTGGAAAGACGGCGACCCGGTCTTTGCCGGCAACCAGTATGCCGAC
>Ga0207422_1004344_pt1 | contig 11913 bp, 12 predicted proteins | sample MarCyaLeptolynsp_FD_187757 | JGI IMG/M metagenome (GOLD analysis project Ga0207422, IMG submission 187757) | Marine cyanobacterial communities from Panama - species 1 Leptolyngbya sp. (SPAdes) | ecosystem: Environmental > Aquatic > Marine > Unclassified | place: Panama: Panama City | collected... | reverse complement strand
ATTCAAAATATGAAATCTATTAATATACTTTATAAAACTAAAATCACTTCAATTAACATAAGCTATTTATATATTTGATTAATATAAAAATTAGCGCCTAAACTACCACTCATTTGGGTCCGTACTGCCAAGTCATTTTTATCTATATGGTATTTATTATGTACTATGCCTTGTGTTAATTCTTGATCCGTCAATAATTTGATGAGTCAAACTCAATTTGATGAATATCAATACAACTTTAGAAACACTTAATTAGTTTAGTTCATTTAAAGAATCCTTGTTTTAGACAAGAAGGACAAAAAAATGAACCCTTATTTGATTAAGTACAGTCTTTATTTGCATATAGCCTAGTTAATAAATGAATGAGGAATATCAAACCTTTTATAATTTGATTGTAGCTCTGGCTATCGGACTCCTAATCGGTGTTGAACGTGGATGGAAGAAACGTGAAGCAAAAGAAGGGACGCGTGTAGCAGGTATTCGCACCTATGGTTTAATTGGATTGCTTGGGGGTACCTTAGCGTTACTTGCCGAACAAATCGGTTCAGTAGTTTTGGGTTTGGCGTTTCTCGGAGTGGCAGGCACATTGACCGTTGCATACATTTTTAATCCACGAGATGAAAGTTATCATATAGGCATTACCAGCCTTGTTGCTGGGCTTTTAACCTTTGTACTTGGTGCTTTAGCAGCAATGGATAGAATCGAAATTGCTTCTGCGACTGCGATAGTAACGGCACTTATACTCAGCTACAAGCCGCTACTACATCGTTGGATAGGCGCGTTGAAAGAGCGCGAGATCCATGCTGGCATCAAACTCTTACTTATCTCGGTAGTTTTATTACCAATCCTACCCAATAAAGGTTTTGGGCCTTGGCAAACCTTAAATCCTTATATAATTTGGTGGATGGTAGTGTTAATTGCAATGATTTCTTTCATTGGTTATTTTGCAATTAAAATTGGCGGCACACGTCGTGGCAGTATCTTCACAGGTTTGTTTGGCGGTTTAGTCTCTTCGACCGCTCTCACGATACATTTTTCACGCATGACAAAACGCAATATTGCAATGACACCAATCTTAGCTACAGGAATTCTGCTTGCGTGCGGTACTATGTTTCCTCGAATGTTAATCGTTGCCAGCGTACTCAATACTAATTTATTGCATACAGTAATCATACCTGCAACTTTGATGGCTGCTTTGACCTACCTGCCCGCTCTTTTGTACTGGAGATCACAATCACACAAAGAAATTGATACCGACTCACCTTTAAGAAATCCTCTGGAATTAAGATCCGCTTTAATTTTCGGTGCGTTTTTAGCTTTAATTATGATACTTGGCAAAACACTACAGACAACGTTCGGAGATATGGGTGTATTAGCTCTTGCAACAGTATCTGGAATAACCGACGTGGATGCTATTACTCTTTCGTTGGCTCGTATGAGCAATGAAGACCTGGCATTACGCGTGGCGACCATGGGAATAGTAATCGCTGCATCCGTTAATAGTTTAACCAAAGGAATCATAGCAGCCGTTATGGGTGGACGCGAAGTCGGCCTTCGAGTCGGGTTGCCATTACTAGCTGCTGCAATCGGTGGGCCACTAGCAACCTGGTTATGGATCTGGTAATTAAATGTTAATTGATGTTACAGATTAACAATGAAATTATTTTTGCAACTAACTTGTTTTTTACTGGCGCTGATTACTGTCAACATGTCATATGCATCTGAACGGGAAATTACTATTTGCGGGTGGTTCACGGAAAGGTTCTTTTTTAAAATCTGGAGTTCGATAGCACCAAGTCCAAATGAATCCAGGATTCAATCGAATCCTTACATTGAAAATGTAAAATTTACAACATCTGATAACAGAAAGTTAAATGGATACGTAAATTATGCCCGTACTGATGTTGCTAGAGGAAAAACAGTAAATGGCTACATACTAATGGCTCTTGGAAATGCAATGATTTCTGACCAAATCATTGGTCGCTTAAATGAATTTTCAGAAAAAGGCTACGATGTGTATATATATGACTATAGAGGATATGGAGCCTCGGAAGGAAAAAGACGAATCCATGCTATGATAGAGGATTACAAGGAGATAATTTCCCATCTCAATAAACAATATCAAAGAACCGTGTTATATGGTATTTCATTAGGCGGCGCTATTTTATTAAATGCAATTGGGTCTGGAGCTCAATTCGATAGAGCCGTTATAGATTCCAGCCCGAGCAAATTCTCCACTTACGGTTGTCCTGAAGAAATAGACCCAGTTAACAATCTACCGGATGATTCTTCAAATATTTTAATAATCACCGGCCAGATTGATCAAGTGCTAAGACCTGCCATGACGTCTCAACTAAGAGAGTTAGCACAAAGTAAAGGTGCTATGGTTTTCGATGGTAAAAATTATGCCCATCCTTTTATGGATGTGGACCCTGCGATACATAAAGACAGAATGAATCGAGTCATTAAATTTTTAACTGCGGAAACTGAAAGTTCTTAGCAAAAAAATATATTTAGATAATAAATACTGTTAACAAGCACTGTTTATACTTACCAATAACCGCTATCAGCACAAAAACGGTCATTTGAAAATGATTGTAAGGAGGACAATTGAATCCTCGATAGCACTAACAGAGTGCGGCTCACCTGACATTAAATAAATCAATTCACCTTGAGAGATTTCTTGTGTTGTTGCCATTGCCGTAAACTGAATTCTCCCTTTAATACAATGAACAATTATTGGCCCGGAGACTTTGTGATTAGGCAATTCATTACCAGCTCTAATAAATAGTCTAGCTAACTGCATTTTATCAGTTTTAACTATTGCTTTTGTCTTTTCACTAGCTAGATCTTCTGCCCAAGTGTCAAGGTTTACAATTTCGCCTGGCGATGCATGATGTGTTGCCATAAGATGCCTCTATAATTGATACAAACTTGTGGGATACAATCGATCCTATAAAATTTAGAATTAATAATAGATAGTTAAAGCTTGCATATAATCAATTCTCACGATAGTGATTAAAATAATTTTTACCACTACTTGCTTTACTGCCCTCTGGGAATAGTCTTTTTTCTCCTGAATAATGTTGCTTTTCTCTTTCCATTAACAAATTAGCCATGAAATAAAACCATTTTTGCCAAGCATCTAACATCTCTGGTGTAGCTTCATCATTCATTACTTCTTTCATAGAATCAAAAAATGCTTCTGCCATCATGTCGTAATGCTCCTCTTTGACACCCGCTTCAACATGACGACTGCAAATACCAGCTCTGTAACTGTTCAGAACATCAGGGTCATCTTTGCTCACCAAGAACGCAAGAATTGCGCCTTCAAACATCCTAGGCTGATTGAATGGTGCGTTCGCAAACATCGGCTTTAGCTCTGGATGTTTTTCGAATAAATGCTTATACATATTGTTAGATATATCTGTATGGTGTTTCATAAACAGTGGTTGTGATTCTGTTATGATAGACAATGTTTTTTCTGATAAACGCTCCATATATACACTCCTTTTTTATCAATATAACTTCTTAGGTTTAATTGTATTTCATTTAAATAAACTCTAATTATTTTAATTGTACCTCTTTATTAGAAACTAAAGAACTATGAGTAAGCTCTACTCAGTTATACTGAGCAAGCTCAAAACTAATAATCTGGATATTGCCTATGTGGTGGGAGCTTATTAAGCTATACTGCGACAGTAATATACATGAGAAAAAATGGCTATAGATATTACTAATGTCACTGACAGGGCGAGGTGAATACTCAGCAATAATGCGCACATAACGCTCACAATAGTTGAAATGACATGACTCAGTAGCGAATTTCTTGGTCGCGTAAAAGAAATCTTTGAAAAACCGCATATTAATACTACACCTGCACTATATGATCCAACTAAGAATAAAGTATCTTCTATATGAAATTTCCCAAAATACCCAACTTCGTATTTAGATAGCACCTAGTACAATTATATACCTATCACATAAATTGAAACATAGATTAAAACTTTGCTATAAAGTTACCTCACTCTCATAACATTAATTATCATAAATTTATTACTTCTATAGCTTCATTCATGTAGCATTCAGCACTAAGACCAATTGTTTCTGATAGAGTAGGATGTGGGTGAATGAGATCTGCGATATCTTTAATAGTTAATTTATGAGTAATTGCCATATTTAACTCAGTAATCATTTCACCAACATTTGGACCCGTTAATCCGCCACCGATAATCTGTTGTGTTGATTTATCAATGACAAGTTTAGTAACACCATTTGATGCTTTCATCGTTAGCGCTCGTCCATTTGGCATCCAAGAAGTTAGAACAATCTCTGTGGATATACCTTCGTTTTGAGCCTGCTTTTCTGTTTTTCCAACCCAAGCGATTTCAGGATCTGTATAAACAACAAATGGCATCAATTTTTCATTTGATTCAAACTCATGCCCTGCGCAAAGTTCTGCAACGATACGGCCTTCATCGCTTCCCTTATGGGCAAGCATTGGATTTCCAATTACATCTCCAATTGCAAATACATTCTTTGAAGAAGTTTCAAAATTATCATTCACTTGAATATATCCATATTCGTCAACTTGTACACCTGCATTATCTAACTTCAACTTTTCTGAATTTGGGACTCTTCCTGCGACAATTAAAATTGAGTCAAATTCTGTGGTAATGTGATTGGTATCCTGTTTTAGTTTTACAGACAGCATTGATGAACTAACTTCAACATCTTTTAACTGAGTATTTAACATCATACAGTGAAAACTCTTACGACACTTTTCAATTAATGGAGCTACTACATCTTGATCAAGCATTCCTAAAAATGTATCAGTCGCTTCAATAACTGTAACGTTTGAACCCAAACCATGGTACACACTCGAGAGTTCGAGACCAATGACACCCCCACCGACAACTAATAACTGATTTGGAATATGTTGAATATTTAAAGCTTGTTCGGAGTAACGAATACGCGGATCTTCTACGTCAAAGTTAGCAAGCTTCCTCGGTCTAGAGCCAGTAGCGATAATAACTTTATTAAATTCTATTTTAACTTCACTATCGTTTGAACATACCTTAAGAACATGGTTATTTATAAACTCAGCTTTACCTTGTATAAATTGAACGTGGCGTTGATTAGCTAGCGATCTTAAACCAGAGTTTAGAGTTGAAATTGTTTCGTCTTTGGCCTGCATCATTTTTCTTAAATCGATAAAAGGTTCTTCAAATTTCACCCCACATTCGCGCAAAGTACTTGCCTCTTCAATGCAAGATACCACATGAAGCAAAAATTTAGATGGTATACAGCCACTATTTAGACATGTGCCACCAAGATTTGGAGACTTATCAATAATTATTGTTTTTAATCCAAGATCTGCAGCCCGAAACGCAGCAGTATAACCCGCTGGCCCGGCACCAATCACGACAACTTCTGCTTGAAATTCTTTTTGTGTTGAAGGAGGTAATAACTTCGAATCATCTTCTACTTCTGATTCATCACAATTTTCAATAGTAAATAACTCACTCGTTGTTGTGATTTTTTGCCCAATCTCAACGTGAATAGTAGCGATCTTTCCACATTCTGGAATTTCTAACTCAAGTGTCGCCTTACTCGTTTCTATAATTAAGACACACTGATTAATAGTTATTTCATCACCTACACTAACAGGTATTTCTATAACTTCAGCCTCGTCTACAACGCTTGTAAATTGGTCTAATAATAGTGTACGAGATTGATTCATTTACTTTACTTAATCTACAGTATAAGGTTTTAAAACGAACCCACTGCTACAACAGCAGTGGGTAATTTTGGTAGATGTTTCACCCTATTCATATAAAAATAGAGTTCAACGAGAGCACTGATTTTTCATAAAATCATACTTATTTATTAAGCAACTTTTTTATCTGTACTAATCTCTTGCCCATTTGCAATTGCTACACCCTCTACGATCACACTACGCATTAACATATCCAGTACTGGGCACTGATTTTCTACCGCAGTAACTAATGCCGTTAGATCTTCCTGACTCGCGGGACTTTTAATTTGAGTATTGTATGTAATCTTTGTAAAACCAGGAGGGATATCATCCTGTTCACCCATACCTAAAAGTCCTCGTAGATCCAAATCTCCAGTAAGCTTTACGCTACATTCTTGTAAGGGAATATCCATCACTGAAGCTAACGCCGAGTACATAATTTCCTGACAAGTACCTAACGCAGCAAGAACAATTTCTACTGGGCTAGGCCCTAAGTCACTTCCACCAAAAGGAGGTGGCTCATCGATCACAATCGCAGGAAAATCTCGCACGTTTGCAGAGCATTTCACATCTCCATCCCACTTGGTATTTACTTGATACTTGAACATACCATTACTTGGACTCTTGTTTACTGCTTCAATTATATTAACTACCGCTTTTCTAATATCTTCTTGTGCCATTCTATTAACCCTTATTTGAGAATTTAAATTGTTAAAATTGAATTGACCAAACAATATCGGCATCAAAACCTGATCGATAACCGATCCTTGTCCCCTCACCAACTTGGCTGAATAAATCTCCACTTCCATCGTCTTTTTCAACATGCCCAAGTTTATATACGAGACTTGTCGCAATAGACTGACGATGCTTATCACTACCAAACAAATACTCACCACCTGCAGCAATGCTTGTTTGATAGACTGTAGGTGCAAGAGAGTTTGCAAATACAACATCCTCCCTTACAGGCGAACGACCATAATTGACACCAGCACGCAAAATAATATTATCGTTAAAATAATATTGTGCACCCATGCCAAGTGTGTGTTGATCTACATACCCGAAACCGCCTTCGGTAGGTTCACGTTCGAACAATCGAATTTGCTCCCATCCAATCCATTTGTAATCAAAAGTTAAATCTAATTTCGGTGTTACATGCCAGGCTAACCCGACACGAAACTCTGGTGGTAATTCAAAATCAGGAATTACATCTGTATATGGACCGAACTCTTCAAAACGTGTTTTAGTTTGATAAGCCGCACCAATACTCCATTTATCGTTAATGTCGTAAAGCGCACCCATGTGTAAAGCATATCCATATGATATTTCTAACTTACCTCTACCTTCTGTTTGTGGAAATGCGGTTGGAACAGCTGCGGGAGTTGGTACCGCAAAATCACCAGAGAAAAATGCAGCGGCAATTTGCAAACCAAACCCAAGTGTTAACTGCTCACTCCAATCATAGGAGACTGCTGGAACTGCTTTTAGTACAAACAAAAAAGATTCCGTGTCATATGTTTGGCCTGGCGTGAGAAGTGCTGGATTCAACCTTGGAGAATTGTACTGTGCTCCTTCACCAGCCACGCCAGCAATCGTTGCACCAAATGCCCATTTGGAGTCATCTGGCTTATATGAGAGACCCGAGAAAGGAGTGATGTAGACAGTCTGACCACTTTGTTCTTGATCCGAAGCTGTATTAGCTACCCCGATTGATGGATCAGTCTGACCAAGATCACGAAAACGATCTGCTTTAAGCCAATGTGCACCGATATCCGCACGATTGCCAAGTTTCCCTAGCCCCGCTGGATTGGTCAAAATTGTAGAAGTGTCTACCGGCAATGCACCATTTGCACCACCCATAGCACGGTTACGTGGCCCAACACCATAAAAAATTAATCCGTTAATTGCGAATGCATCAACAGCAATTAATGAAGTTGAAAGAAAAACTGCAAACGACAGTCCCCATCTGTGAGATCGCACTTTCATAGTTACTCCTGACTTGTAATTGTTATATTTTTATTACGCAGTCAGGATAGAATTCTGAAAAGACTTAGTTCAATTCGCGAAACTACTTGAAAAAATGCTTTTTATACGAAGGTTAATACGTAGTTCTACGCAAACTTCATGAAGAAATACGCTTATTTTGAATAGTTGATTTGAAAATAATCTAAATTAGCTTGACAGCAACAGGTCTTTTGAGATTGGTGATATATATTAACTTTGTGAGAAGCTCAAACGCATTTGTTGAATTCATTTTTTTCATTATATTAGCTCGATGCGTTTCGACTGTACGTGGACTTAAACATAGTTCATTTGCAATTTGTTTACTTGCCATACCTTGCGCAATACAAGCTGAAACCTCAAGCTCTCGTTCCGTTAAACTTGAATAAAGACTCAGTAATTCTTTATTTTTACCATCAATATCACGTAGTTTTTTACTTTCTCGAATTGCAGATGTAATCGCATCTAGTAATACCTGGTTACGAAACGGTTTTTCAATAAAGTTCATTGCACCATTGTGTAGTGCTTCTACCGCCATAGGAATATCACCATGGCCAGTTATGATTATTGTTGGAATAATATAGTTTCGGTCATTCATAATTTGAAGCAGCTCTAACCCCCCGATTCCACTCATACGAACATCTAACACCAAACAACTAGAGCTACTGTTATCAAATTCTTCAAGAAATATTTCGGCGGAAGAATAACACATTGAACTCAATCCTACGGATTGAACTAGTTTAGCTATTGCATCACGTACTGCCGCATCATCATCAACTACATAAATGATCGCATCATCATGCATAAGTTTGTCGTGGTTCTATTGAATTCTTTGACACAGGCTTTTTTAGCAATGTAAATGCAATCGTTGTTCCGTACTCAGAAGTATCGTCAATCCATAACTCACCGCCGTGAGCTTTTACAATAGACTTACTAATAGGAAGCCCCATGCCCAAGCCATTTTCGCGCGTTGTGAAGTATGGATTTACTACCCGTGTTGTATCTCCTTTAGCAATTCCAGCCCCTCTGTCTTTAACTTTTATAAGCACTTTACTAGTTTTACCGTAGCTAGAAATAGAAATACTAATGGTTCGATCGAATGGAGTATTTTGCATGGACTCAACCGAGTTTGTAATTAGATTAAAGAGCACATGCTCTAGCTGCACTCGGTTTCCATAAACATATGCTACGTCTTTATTTAACGAAAGCTTTAAATTAACTTTGTGTTTTTCTAAATAAAATTCTATAAACGCTTTAAATTCATCCAAAAAACTAGCTAAATTAATTTTTGAAAGATCACTCTCTCGATTCGCAGCGAGCTCTCGAATCCAGGATATGATCCCACTCGCTTTTTGAGACTGCTCAAATATCAATTTTAAATTCTCTTTAACCCCATCAATATTATTTGAGTTTAGCGCACTCAAACAGGTTTCCGAGTAACTGGAAATTGCACATAGAGGTTGATTTAATTCGTGAGCAATTCCCGAAGCAACTTCCCCCATAGTGCTAACCCTACATACTCGTTCAAGGTCAAGTTGACGTTGCTTTAATTTTGCCTCTAAATTTTTACGCTCAGATATATCCCTCGTAATTGCTAGTAAAGATTGTATATTATTCTGATTATCTTTTAGAGGAACTGCATTGGTTTCCAGCCATCTCTCCTTGCCACTTTGACTATGAATTTTAAACTCCATCATTTCACTATAGCCTTGAAAAACTCTTTCAGTTAACTTTCGATAGCTTTCATGATGTTCACTGTTAATAAATTCAAACACAGTACGTCCTATCACTTCAGAAGCACTGTCAACTTCAAGTATGCGTAGCCCAGCGGTGTTCATTTCCAACACCGTTCCATCCTTTGACTGCAATTTAACGCATTCTGGCTCGGACTCAAATATAGTCCGCAATCGATTTTCTTGTTCTTTTAGTCTTGATTTAGTTTTGAATAAGACCACAATCAAAACAATTGAACATGCACATAAAATTAGCGCTACTAGGGGCAATAAGTTTGGACTTGCCGTAATATAGTTCATCTCAGCAACACACCTCACTAAAATAGTGCAAATTATTTCTACAGGTATTCTAGTATAGATGTAATACGTAATTACAATGAAATTACTAAGTAATTTTACCTACTTAATTGATTTTTGAGTGAAAAGTAGACTGAATTATCACGAAGTAATAAGAATTACTTTTTAAGAGCGATAAACTCACACTATGACGCAGCTCGCACGAAAAAATTGCTTATAGGAAATTATTTAATCCAGTTATCATACCCTCCGAGCAATGAACATACTTTGGTAAATCCAATCTCATTCAACGCTTTTGCAGCCAGAACAGATCGACCATCTGATTTGCAATAAAGAACTAAATTCGCTTGCAGCAAATCTTCAGTAGATTTGAATTTTTCTTTTAAGCTCGGATGTTCTTCAATATCAAATTCAAGACGACCTCTCGGAATATTTATCGAATTTGGAATTGCACCCTTTTCAAATTCATACGGCTCACGAATATCTATTAAAACTAAATCATCGCTTAGGCCTGCTTTGTCAATCTCTGAAACTAACTTCCGAGTACTCGCTACTAATTCCTTATAAATTGCCATAGTAATATTTTAAACATCCATATTAGTGATTAAACGTACGAATTAGTATTAACGATTTCAAAAAGTTTGAGAATACGTAAATTTACTGTTGTAACACGTATATTTACAATAAATGAAGCTATGGAATCTCAAAATCAAAGATAGATTGGAGACTTGTATATGCTTTCGACTCAAAAATAGTCACAATATTAATCATAATTAGACACTTCTATAAGATTCTGATCAGGGTCACGAAAGTATAGCGATGTTATTTTACCTAACGCTCCTGTTCGCACTACAGGGCCTTCTAAGATGTCTACGCCACATTTTTCGAGATATTTATGAGCTTCTTCTATTTTAGCTATACAATATGAAAGCAATAAAAGAAATAAATCCAATTAAGGATGAAACTATCGTTGCAGTCTTAAGCTTTGGTACTTGTAGCGCCATTATGATGCCAGATAAAAGTAACAAACCTAATGCGATAGCAAATATGACAGCATATACCTTAAAGGCCGTCCCACCTTTTGCTTTGTGCAGTTGTACTAGATGTCTGTACCAGCTCGTATTTTTTATAATAAGCCTGGCTACAAGATCATTTTTTGTTGGCTTGAGAATCAAGTCTTTTGAAGATCCTGTCCATTCAAGATAATAGTCTCTACCAAATTTCTTTAGTTTTGGCTTACCTTCAGGTGCAGAAATTTTAAGAGATTTTAATTCTGACTCAGCCAACTGAGTTAAAACTGCGATATCGGCACTTAACGGCTTACTAAGCACAATTTTATAAGCATCTTCAGAGTAACTACCTTTTATCCCCCAAGTGTAAAATGAACCTGTTATGGCAAACATTGCAGCAATGGGCAGAATAAATGCTGCAAGCAGTGTATGGACTGTCATTAGTTGCATTCTGTTCATATTTTTAATCTTCGTACAAATCTACGAAATGATATATACGCCGTCGTTCAGCAACTTATCAGTCAGCGCGCTCTTCATATGGAAACTTTGCATGCCCATACCTAAGTACTAAGGCTGCGAGTGTCAGTATTAACATTGAAATAGATAACCAAATCACATCCAATGCATCTAATATTTTTAGTTCCAAGATAATGAATCGAGCAATTGCAACTATCGCAATGTAGATTGGGTATCTTACAGGAAGCTTACCGCTAGTAAGATAAAGAGCCACCATAGCGATGACTTCTAAATATATAAAAAGCAATAATATGTCATATAGCTCAACGCGTTGACGTTCAATAACAGAATTAACTTCCTGCATAATTGCAATGATAGTAGCAATAGTAATTATCAAAAGCCCTAACCACTCAATCAATTGAATAGACTTCATTATAGGGTGCGTGCAACTTAGTTTAGCTTTTGCCATGATCTAACCTCTAAAATATTGCTAATATATAGCTAATTAAAAATCCGTAATACCGATAGAATCAATGAGTACTTATATTTATGCTGACATACGAATTTCAATTGATCTGTATCAATTTTTATTTAGCGATAATTACGGTCACTGATGCAATAGAGCTTTGAGAAACTCTAAATGTCCGCTAAGGGTAGAAAG
>Ga0207422_1004343_pt1 | contig 11915 bp, 8 predicted proteins | sample MarCyaLeptolynsp_FD_187757 | JGI IMG/M metagenome (GOLD analysis project Ga0207422, IMG submission 187757) | Marine cyanobacterial communities from Panama - species 1 Leptolyngbya sp. (SPAdes) | ecosystem: Environmental > Aquatic > Marine > Unclassified | place: Panama: Panama City | collected... | reverse complement strand
CATTGTCCGGTCCCGCTGATCCAGCCGCAGCTCTGGCCGCCTGGCGGGCGGACTCCAGAAAGTCGTTTCGCTCCATGACCGGTTCGTTCGCCGCGGGATCACCCGCAGCGTAGTCCGGGAATGGCGGTTCGCCGAATGCATTGGCAACGCCGCCAGGTACTTCACCGTGTGGTTCAAACGGAGGCGCACCCATCTGGCCGCTTTCCGGCGGAGGTCCGAAGGGGCCTTCGTCCGCTGCGCCGGTCCAGTCAGTTGGTGGTGGGGGCGGGGCCAGGTCTGCCTGAGCATCATGGCCTGTCGCGCCGGCCATGAACCCCAGTTCGTGTGACGCATCTGTGCCTTTGCTGCCTGCCTCAATCAGATTGAGGCGTGCATCAAACGTCTCGACACTGGCCTTGATCTGCTGGATGTCTTCGGAGGCGCCGGCACCATCAAGCTTGCGCAGGAGTTCGTCGGAAACCTCTTCAACCTTGGCCAGGGCCTTGGCCGAACGCTGATCAGTGGATTGCAGGCGTTCGGCCATTTCCTCGATGGCTGTCTCAAGGGCTGCCAACGGTTCTGCAAACACTTCCTTGCCGCCGGCGTTGAGATTGGCGATCTCACGCATCTGCCCGGCAATGTCGCTGACGCTTGTTTCAATCGTGTGGATTGCCTGCGCGCTTTGCTGCTCCGACTGTTCGATGCGCTGCTGTGTTGCAGCTGTCAGCTGATTGGCTTCATCAATGCGGTGCTCAAGCTGGGACACAAGCTGGGTTGCGCTTGCTGTTTCCCGAATGGCGGCATCGGTAGCGGCAGTGACTGCCGCGTCGCGCACCGTATCCAGCCGGCCGCTCATATTGTCTATGGCGCCAGCAATCTCTTCAACGTCGCGCTGTGTATCGGTCTCTACCTTGCCAAGGCGTCCAACCATTTCGGTGACGTTCTGCTGCAAGGCAGAGATCGTACCTTCAAGGGTCTGGATGGCTTCAACACCAACGCCGGGTTTGGCTTCGGATGCAGCCTTCTCAAGCTTCTCAAGATCCTCACGCAGGCCGCCCAGGGCCTTGGCTGTGCGAGTGTCCGAGGACTCAATGTGGTCCACCACATTGCCGATGGCGCGCTCCAGGGCAGCAACAGCATCATCACTGGCACTGTTGCGGGTGTTGAGAGCAGCAACAGCCTGCGCGGCCTGTTCGCGCGCGGTTGTGGCGGCATTTTCGGTCGTATCAAGGCGCCGGGAAATGTCGGTCAGGGCTGTCTGCAAATGGCGGACAGTTTCCGGTGTTTCCATGCCAACGGTCTGCACCCGCTTGCTGGCTTCATCGGCGCGGCGTTCGGTTTCTTCCAGGCGGTTGGAAATGGCGCGCAGCCCGCGTTCAACCGTCCGCATGGCGTCAGTGTTGAGATGCTCGGCGCGTTCAAGTCCGCGTTCGGACTTTTCGAGGCGCTCCCGCAGATCGGCCAGGGTGGAGTCCAGTCCTGAGCCGGGTTCCCTGCCGCCCGCGCGTTCCGCCCGCTCAAGCCGGCTGGACATGTCCGCGAGAGTGTCGTCGAGACCGGTCAAAGCGCTTTCGCTACGCCGTTCTGAGCGCTCAAGCCTGTGGACAAGGTCTCTGAGCGCGTCAGTCACAGGACTGAAGTCGATCTGTAGTGCCTGCTGAGGCATGGGACTTCCCGAAGAGGACGCTGGCGGCTGGGACGTGGCCGAAGCGGCGATATCCGTCTCTTCCTCGTCCGATGCGTCTATGATTTTCTCGTTGAGCCATTGCCCAAGGGTCTTCCCCTCGCGCCGAGCAGCTATTTTCGCTGCTTCGCGAGCTTCGGGCTCTATGCCCTTCACACTCCAGGGAACCCCAGGTCTCATCCGAATCGCATCCGCCCTCTTTGATTCGGAAGGTATCCATAGGTGAATCTTGTGTAAAGCGCGGGCCCTGACCCCAAGATGTGGTCGAGACGCGCGGAAATTTGCGAAAAACGGCACGTCACCAGACCGACGCAACCGCCATTTCGTTAAGGCTAGTTAGGACGAGGTAAATAAGGTGTTAACGCCTTAGCTTCCGGGGGCGGTTTCAGCCTTGTTTTCTGCGGGTTTGCTGTCGCCGGACGTATCGTCCGCACCCGGAGTGCTTTCAATGTCGGGTCGCGGTTCCGGCGGTGGTGGTGGGCGGTAGGACGGCTCGCTCGCCAGAAGCATCACGATGTAGGTCGCCTTTCCGTTGTCAGCAACGCCGATGCCCACATACCCATGGCGCTGGTCGAGCAGGTTTTTGCGGTGGGGCGGGCTGTCGATCCAGGCTTCCACGGCAGCCAGCGCGGTATCATCCGCATCCTCGTCAGGGCGGATACTGCGCATGGCGATGTTTTCGCCTGCAATGCCGACAAAATCGGGAAAAACGGCATAAACCCGCTCTCTGGGGCCATCCCCTTCCGGCGACCGGTGGGCCATATAGCCACGTTCCACCATATCGCGGGCGTGCCGCCGGGCGATGGTCTCAAACCCCTCGTCCTGTTCGACCTTACGGGCGCCACTGCCGGATCGGGCACGGCGGACTGCCTTGTACAGCGCCTTGCGCAGTGTGCTGATTTCTTCTGTTTCCGGTGCGTCTTGCGGTTCCGTTTCTGCCTGTGAACCATCGGAAGAGTGGTCAGCCGCCGAAGGAGCGCTGCGGCCCGGATTGCGGTCACCCTGGGCCAGCGCTGCCTGTCCGGCTGCCATAGCCATCAGGCCCGCAAACAGGGCAGCCACCATGTGACGGCCAAGACTGAAAATGGGTGCCTTTTCGGCTGTTTTCTGGTGTTTTCTGTTCACGGAACGGGCGGTCATATTGTGGGGCATGCGGCCACTATGGCGCACATCCCGCAAGCCGCATAGGGCGCGCAATCCAGACCCGAAACGGCACATGAGTTCTAAAAAAGAACTCACTGTTGACGTTTACGTCAACGGAACCTAGAGTCCGCGCCGCTCAAACAGATTCACCAGCAAATTGGCCAAAAAGAAAAACATCGGCACAGGATCTCACCCGAAAAAGGGCGAGCCAGAATGCCAGGCCCAGGAAGAGAAAGGCGCCGCGATCATGGACCGACACACAGCGACCCCGGCTAGCGAAAGCATGCAGACAGGGACCACCCAGCTGCCGCCGCACGCCGCCCGCCCCGGCGAGCCGGGTCATGATGCCGATGGCCCGACTTTCTCCATTACTCAGTTGGCTGAAGAATTCGACGTGACCACGCGGGCAATCCGGTTCTATGAAGACAAGGACTTGCTACATCCCGCCCGCGAAGGCCAGACGCGTGTCTATTCCACCCGGGATCGTGCCCGCCTTCAGCTGATCCAGCGCGGCAAACGTGTCGGCTTCACCCTGTCCGAGATCCGCGAAATCATCGACCTTTACGATCTGCGGGATGGCCTGACCAAGCAGCTCGAGCACGCCCGCGGCAAGTATGTGGCGCAGATCGAAAAACTTGAGGCTCAGCGCAAGGACATTGACGAGTCGATTTCCCTGCTGCGGCACGGCATCAACTTTGTGGACGGCGAGCTGGCAAACCGGACGGACACCACCCGACAGACGGGCAGTCACCAAAATGGCGCCAGCCATACAAATCAGGCAGCGCAGGCCTAGGTAACAGGGAACACGTGCGGCCTCCGCCTCCGGAGCGCCGGAACATCAACCCATTCAGACTGTCTGCAGGGTGCACCGGCCCCCAGGACAGCCAGGAGCATGACGTCAGATGCCGAGTTACAAAGCCCCAACCCGAGAATACGGTTTCCTCCTGCATGAGCTGCTGGACCTGTCACGCTTTTCGAATCTTCCCGGGTTTGCGGAGGCGACGCCTGATCTGATCGACCAGATCATGGAGCAGGCGGCTAAGTTCTCTGAAGAAGTATTGCAGCCCCTGAACAAGGTGGGCGACGAGCAGGGCTGTGTCCTCAAGGACGGTGAGGTGACAACGCCGGATGGGTTCCGCGAGGCGTATCAGCAGCTGGTCGAGGGCGGCTGGCCGTCACTTGTCTGTTCTCCGGACTATGGCGGGCAGGGTTTCCCCAACACCATCGGCGTTCTGTTCAACGAGATGGTGTCGTCCGCAAACATGGCGTTCGGCATGTATCCAGGCCTCAGCCATGGCGCCTATTCCGCGCTGACGCACCACGGTTCCGAGGAACTCAAGGACATCTACCTGCCCAAGCTCGTCTCTGGCGAGTGGACCGGCACCATGAACCTGACCGAGCCGCATTGCGGCACGGATGTGGGCATGCTGCGTACCAAAGCTGTGCCGAACGGTGACGGATCCTTCGCCATCACCGGTCAGAAGATCTGGATCTCCGCCGGTGAACACTCCATGGCGGACAACATCATCCACCTGGTGCTCGCCCGCGTCGAAGGCGCTCCCGGCGGTGTCGGCGGCATCTCCCTGTTCGTCGTGCCCAAATTCATCGTCAATGACGATGGCTCGCTGGGTGAGCGCAACACGCTTCAGTGTGGTGGCCTTGAGGAGAAGATGGGCATTCACGGCAACGCGACCTGCGTTATGAACTATGACGGTGCAAGGGGCTGGGTCGTTGGTGAGGAGAACAAGGGCCTCAAGGCCATGTTCACCATGATGAATGAAGCCCGCCTCGGCGTCGGCATGCAGGGCATCGCCCAAGCTGAAGTGGCCTATCAGAACGCCCGCGACTTTGCGCTCGACCGTATCCAGGGGCGTGCCCTGACAGGCCCGAAGAACCCGGATGCTGCCGCTGACCCGATCATCGTGCACCCCGATGTGCGCCGTATGCTGATGAATATTCGCGCCTTCAACGAAGGTGCACGGGCGCTTCTGGTCTGGACGGCGCTTTGGGGTGACCTGGCAGAAAAAGCCGAGGACGAGGAAACCCGTCAGAAGGCAGATGATCTGATGGGTCTCATGACGCCCATCGTGAAGGGCTATTTCACGGACAAGGGGTTCGCCAATGCGGTGGAAGCCCAGCAGGTCTATGGCGGCTCCGGCTACACCAAGGAGTGGGGCGCTGAACAGTTCGTGCGCGATGCCCGCATCGCCATGATCTATGAAGGCACTAACGGCATTCAGGCGCTGGACCTGGTAGGCCGCAAGCTCGCCTCAAAGGGTGGTCGCGCCGTTTTCTCGTTCTTCAAGGAAGTGGACGACTTTGTCGCGGCCAACAAGGACGACGCCAAGCTCGTGGAGTTCATCGCGCCGCTGGGCGATGCGCGCAAACAGCTTGAAGAAGCCACCATGTGGTTCATGGAAAACGCGCTGGAAAACCCGGACCACGCCGGTGCCGGGTCAGCCGACTACCTGCACCTGTTTGCCCTCACCGCCATTGCCCTGATGTGGGCCCAGATGGCCAAGGCCGCCCATGAGGGCCTGGCCGCAGGTTCCGGCGACAAGGCCTATTACGAAACCAAGCTCGTCACAGGGCGCTACTTCATCAACCGCATTCTGCCGCAGACCTCAATGCACCTCACCGCCGTCAAGGCCGGTGCGGATGACGTGATGGCGCTGGCAGCTGACCAGTTCTAACGCAACCGACAAACGCTACTCAGATACGCGAACAGGGAGACGCATAGGAATGTCCGCACTTCAGGTCGAAACCCCAAGCTGGATGACAGAAGACCTCCAGATCTTCTCGGACTCCGTCGGCAAGTTCTTTGAAAAGGAACTCGCGCCGCATGTGGAGAAATGGGAGAAGCAGGAAATCGTGGACCGCGATGCCTGGACCAAGACCGGTGAAGCCGGAATTCTCTGTGCTTCCATGCCGGAAGAGTATGGCGGCGGTGGCGGCACCTTCGCCCACGAAGCGATCATCATCGACCAGATGGGCAAGAAGGGCATCGCAGGCTTTGGAGCCTCGCTCCACAACGCCATCATTGCCCCTTACATCAATGAGTACGGCTCCGAAGAGCAGAAGCAGAAATGGCTGCCCAAGATGGCAACCGGTGAGCTCGTCGGCGCCATCGCCATGACCGAGCCCGGCACCGGCTCCGACCTTCAGTCCATCAAGACAACCGCCAAGATGGACGGCAATGAGTATGTCATCAATGGCTCCAAGACCTTCATCACCAACGGTCAGACAGCCAACCTCATCATTGTTGTTGCAAAGACGGACCCCAATGCCGGCGCCAAGGGCACGTCACTGGTGATCGTCGAGACAGACGAAGTCGAGGGCTTCAAGCGCGGCCGCAACCTCGACAAGATCGGCCAGAAGTCCCAGGACACGTCCGAGCTCTTCTTCGACAATGTCCGCGTGCCGACGTCCAATATTCTGGGTCCAGAAGAAGGCCAGGGCTTCATCCAGCTGATGCAGCAGCTGCCGTCTGAGCGCCTGCAGATCGGTCTGCAAGGCGTTGCCGCCATGGATGCGGCGCTTGAAGAAACAATCACCTATGTGAAAGAGCGTAAGGCCTTCGGCAAGGCGGTGATGGATTTCCAGAACACCCAGTTCAAGCTGGCCGAGTGCAAGACCAAGGCAACGGTCGCCAAGGTGTTCTGCGACTACTGCACGGGCCTGCTTCTTGAAGGCAAGCTCGACGCAGCAACAGCCTCCATGGCCAAGTACTGGGTGTCTGACATGCAGTGCGAAGTCATTGATGAATGCCTGCAGCTCTTCGGTGGCTATGGCTACATGAATGAGTACCCGATTGCCCGCATGTATCGCGACGCGCGCGTCCAGAAGATCTACGGCGGCACCAACGAAGTTCAGAAGATCCTGATTTCCCGCACGCTCTAAGTGCTGCGGGCTATCAGACCACGGATTAATACGACCAAAACATATTAGACAAAGCCAATAGGGAGACCTCCAATGGCCGAATGCTACATTTACGATCACGTCCGCACCCCCCGCGGCAAGGGCAAGTCAGACGGCGCACTGCACGAAGTGACAGCGCTGGAACTTGCAACGCAGGTTCTAGAAGAACTGCGCGACCGCAATGACCTTGACACGTCCAAGGTGGACGATGTCGTCATGGGCTGCGTGGACCCTGTCGGTGAGGCCGGCTCCAACATCGCCCGCGTTGCCGTGATGAACGCCGACTACGCCCAGACAACGGCCGGCGTGCAGATCAACCGTTTCTGCGCCTCGGGCCTGGAAGCCACCAACATGGCAGCAGCCAAGGTGATGTCCGGTGAGGCCGACATGGCCATCGGCGGCGGCATTGAAAGCATGAGCCGCGTCGGCATGGGTGCGTCCGGCGGCGCAATGGCGTCTGACCCGGCAGTTGCCCTCAAGACCTACTTCACACCCCAGGGCATTGGTGCTGACCTCATCGCCACCAAGTACGGCTTCAGCCGTGATGATGTGGATGCCTACGCTGTTGAAAGCCAGAAGCGCGCGGCCAATGCTTGGGACAACGGCTATTTCGACAAGTCGGTGATGGCTGTGAAGGACATAAACGGCCTGACGATCCTAGACAAGGATGAGCACATCCGTCCGGACGCCACCATGCAGTCTCTGGCTGCTCTCAACCCGTCTTTCGCCTCCCTCGGCGAGTTTGCGTTCGACGGTGTGGCAACGGACCGCTACCCGGAAGTCGAAGCCCTCGACCACGTACACCATGCCGGTAACTCTTCAGGCATCGTGGACGGTTCCGCCGGCATCCTGCTCGGCACCAAGGAAATGGGCGACGCGCTTGGCCTCAAGCCGCGCGCGAAGATCCGCACCATGGCCTCCATCGGTTCCGAGCCGTGCATCATGCTGACCGGCCCGGCTGACGTGTCCGCCAAGGCCCTCAAGAAGGCCGGCATGGAAGTCGACGATATCGACCTCTATGAGCTCAACGAAGCCTTTGCCTCTGTCGTGCTGCGCATGATGCAGGCGCTGGATATCGACCACGAAAAGATGAATGTGAATGGTGGCGCCATCGCCATGGGTCACCCGCTGGGTGCCACGGGCGCCATGATCCTCGGCACGGTGCTTGATGAGCTTGAGCGCCGCGACCTCAACACGGCTCTGGCCACGTTGTGCGTCGGCGCCGGCATGGGCACAGCCACCATCATCGAACGGGTTTAACGAACGGAAGCTTCTGACCCCCACCCCGGCCCTCCCCACAAGGGGGAGGGAGATTTGGCGCACACCCCTTAAGTTCCCTCCCCTTGATGGGGAGGGTTAGGGCGGGGTGAAGGCGTTACGGGAAGGATCAAAGGCTAACCTCCGCAAACGGAGCATTTAAAATGTCAGACTACGAGAATTTTGGATTTGAAGTTGATGGGGACGGCATTGCCGTTGCCACATGGGATATGCCCAACCGCTCAATGAACGTTCTGAGCCAGTCCTCCATGAAGGACATGGCCGACATCATTGAAAAGGTCGCCTCTGACGATGCCATCAAGGGTCTCGTCATTACCTCCGGCAAGAACGCATTCTGCGCCGGCGCCGATCTTTCCATGATGGGCTCCAACGCCGGTGGCGGTTCGGGAGGTTCCGAGCAGGACAAGGTCAAGGCGCTGTATGAAGGCAACATCGCCTTCAACATGCAGTTGCGCCGCATGGAAAGCTGCGGCAAGCCGATTGCGGCAGCCCTGACCGGCACAGCCCTTGGCGGTGGTCTTGAAGTCTCACTTGCCTGCCACGCCCGCTTTGTTGCGGACAATCCGCGCGCCCAGCTCGGCCTGCCCGAAAGCAAGGTCGGCCTCCTGCCCGGCGGTGGCGGCACCCAGCGCCTGCCTCGCATGATCGGTGCAGCCGCCGCGCTGCCGCTCATCCTGCAGGGTCAGGCTCTGTCTCCTGAGAAGGCCGCCAAGGCCGGCATCGTCAACAAGGTGGTGCCCGCAGACAAGCTGGTGGACGAAGCCAAGGCATGGATCAAGGAAGGTCTTGCTGGCGAAACCATCAAGCTCGGCAAGCGCGGACCGGAAGTCCTCGCCGCCGCGCTGCAGCCCTGGGACAAGCCGGGCTACCGCATTCCAGGTGGCGGCCCGCATGACAAGGGCGGCAGCCAGACCTTCACCATCGGCAATGCGATGCTGAACAAGACCACGCACCAGAACTACCCGGCGCAGAAATACATTCTGTCCTGCGTCTATGAAGGTCTTCAGGTGCCCATCGAGGCCGGTCTGCGGATTGAAAGCCGCTACATGACCAAGCTGATGATGGACCCGCGCTCCAAGGCGATGATCCGGTCGCTCTTCCTCTCCATGCAGGAACTCTCCAAGGGCGCGCGCCGTCCGGCGGGTGTCGACAAGTGGGAAGTGAAGAAGCTCGGCATCCTCGGTGCCGGCATGATGGGCGCAGGCATTGCGTATGTGTCCGCCAAGGCAGGCATGGACGTTGTGCTGCTCGACCGTGAACAGGCCGACGCCGACAAGGGCAAGGCCTATTCCGAAGGTCTGCTCGACAAGGCCATCTCCCGCGGCAAGTCCACGGAAGAAAAGAAGGCGGCTCTGCTCGGCAAGATCAAAGCCACAACCGACTATGACGATCTGGAAGGCTGCGACCTCGTGATCGAGGCCGTGTTCGAAGATCGCGGCATCAAGGCCGACGTCACCAAGAAGGCCGAACCGAAGATCGCCAAGGGCGGCATCTACGGCTCCAACACCTCGACCCTGCCGATCACCGGCCTGGCCGAAGCCTACTCCAAGCCTCAAGAGTTCATCGGCATCCACTTCTTCTCCCCCGTGGACAAGATGCAGCTGGTGGAAATCATCATGGGCGAACAGACCAATGATGAAACCCTGGCCAAGGCCATGGACTATGTGGCGCAGATCAAGAAGACGCCGATTGTCGTCAACGACAGCCGCGGCTTCTACACGTCACGCTGCTTCGGCACCTATGTGGGTGAAGGCATCGCCATGCTGGCGGAAGGCATCGAGCCTGCCATCATCGAGAATGTCGGCAAGATGACCGGCATGCCCATGCCGCCGCTGGCCCTCAACGATGAAGTCTCTCTCGACCTTGGCTACAAGGTGCGTCAGCAGACCAAGAAGGACCTGGGCGACAAATATGTCGAAGGCCCGGCTGACAAGATCGTCGAAGAGATGGTCGTCACCCATGGCCGCCTGGGCAAGAAGGTCGGCAAGGGCTTCTATGACTGGCCGGCGGAAAAGGGCGGCAACAAGCGCCTGTGGCCGGACCTGCACAAGGTCGTGGACCACACCAAGACCATCGACGATGTGGACATCGACGAACTGAAGAACCGCTTCCTGTTCATTCAGGCCCTTGAGGCAGCCCGCTGCTTCGAGGAAGAAGTGGTGACGGACGTTCGCGACGCCGACGTCGGCGCCATCCTCGGCTGGGGCTACGCCCCATGGTCCGGCGGTCCCCTGTCGCTCATCGACATGACCGGCACCAAGGAGTTTGTTGAGGCGTGCGATGCCCTCGCCCAGAAATACGGCGAGCGCTTCAAGCCCAACGCCCTCCTGCGCGACATGGCCAGCAAGGGCGATACCTTCTACAGCCGCTTCAACCCGGCAGCAAAGGTGGCCGCTGCTGCTGAGTAAGCTGACGCGTCATTGATGAAAACGCTAAGGGTCGCCGGATAAATCCGGCGGCTCTTTTCTTTGTGCAGTTCAGCCATTCCGTATTTGCGGTTGGTGGCTGCTTTCCGCGTGACATAGCCTCCAGTCAACAAACAGGGGAGAGAAACGATGACACTCGAACGCGGACTGGCCATTTACACGCTCATCAGTGCAACGCTGCACTTCTCGCTTGAGACCTATCACTTCGTTCAGTACGGCTCGTTTCTGCCGATGCTGATCGTGGACTACATCGCTATCTCGCTGTTTGTGTTTGCGTCCTATGTGGCGCTGAGCAATCGCTATGGCAGCGCGGCCGGGCTGTTGTGTGGCGCCTGGGGCTTTGCGTTCTGCCTCAACTACCGCGCGTTCTTCTGGCGGTATCAGGAGCTTGTAAACGGCACCGCGCAGAGTGCCGAGCCGATGGAAGTGGTGGCGTCCATTCTCGGGGTAACCCTCATCATCTCGGGCAGCGTGTTTTTGCTGACGCTATGGATGGCGTTCCCGAAAAGCGTGAAAGCTAAATAGCCGGGCTAGCCGCGCGGCTGCAAGATCATCTGCGTACACCTGAACAGCGCAATCACCCGGTCTGTGGTGTCGTTGCGGACTTCCACGTCCCACACATGGGTCGTGCGACCTCGATGAGCCGGGGTGGCGCGACCGGAAATGGTTTCACCTTCGCGCGCCGAGCCCAAAAAATTGGTCTTGAGTTCCACGGTCGTGAAGCTCTCACCCTCTTTGAGGTTGGGGGATATGCCCGCGGCACACAGCCAGTCCGCCAGGGTGATGACCACCGGCGCCCACAAGAAGCCCGTGCCGGCGATGACCGGTTCTGTCACGGTCAGCTTGCCGGTCACCAGATCAGCTTCACAGGTTTCGATCTCGACGCCCACCTGGCCCGGATGCTTGCGGGAGGCGAATTCGTTGAGACGTGCGACACGGCTTTCGGAGTCGTCGGTCATGTTGTCTTTGCCTCCCCAACCGCTCTTCATCCGGCTTGACGGGATGATCCATCAGACTGTTGGCGTGTATCACGACCTCAGATGGGCCTTCCGGTCAAGCCGGAGGGTGAGCGGGAAGGGCAGGTTCTTGGGGGCGGCTGCGGGAGAAACCGCCTTGCCTGCTGCGTCAGGCCTTCGCCACAGCCTTCTCGATGGCTTCAACAGTCTGGTGCGCCAGATCAGCAGAAATCTCGGCAAGGAGCGTGCCGCGCGCGCCGTCGCTGAGATGGGTGCGCAGCTCGCCAAGCGTGCGCGGGGCGGCAATCAGGACTGCCGGCGGCATCTGCTTCTTGTGGGCCCACCCATTCATCTTCGCGGCCAGCGCGTCGGCAAAGCGTTCCTTCTCCAGCGTCTGCCAGTCCGTCTGCTCAAAAGCGGCGCGGCGGGCAGAAGGCGCGCCGGTCCGGCCAGGCCGGTCGCTGCCGCTTTCATGTAGAGTGTGGCAATCACACCCACCTGACCAATGACCGCAAGTCTGGATGAACCATA
>Ga0207422_1004341_pt1 | contig 11937 bp, 14 predicted proteins | sample MarCyaLeptolynsp_FD_187757 | JGI IMG/M metagenome (GOLD analysis project Ga0207422, IMG submission 187757) | Marine cyanobacterial communities from Panama - species 1 Leptolyngbya sp. (SPAdes) | ecosystem: Environmental > Aquatic > Marine > Unclassified | place: Panama: Panama City | collected... | reverse complement strand
GGCCCTCGATGCCGCCATGGCGCGCGGCGTGCGCTATCGGGGCTGGTGCCCGAAGGGGGGCTGGGCTGAGGACTCAACCGAGCCGCCGGGGGTCTTGGTGCGCTATCCGGGCCTCAAGGAGACGCCGGAGCAGGCGCCGGAGCAGCGTACGGACTGGAACGTCCGCGATGCGGACGCCCTCTTGGTGCTGGTCGACGGTCGTGGGCTTGCCGTCTCCAAGGGGACTGCGCGCGCCGTGGCGCAGGCGCAAGCCCTTCGCAAGCCCTATCTCGTCATCGACGTGGACCGGCCGGACGCCCGCGGCGAAGCGCAAGCGTTCTTGGCCGCGCGAAAAAACCAAGCGATTGGCATCGGAGGCCCGCGGGAGAGCGAAGCGCCTGGCCTCTATGAGAAGGCCAAGGCTCTTCTTCTCGACGTGCTCTCACCCCAAGCGCTCTCTCCGGACGGACCCTAGTCCGGAACGTCGCTCTCGTGCGGCACGACCACGGCGAACATGTCCCCGAGGGCGGAGAGGCTCGCGTCGTGCAATTGCCCCGCCGGCATGTCGGCCCCGCTTGCCGGGTTTGGGATGGCACGGGTCGCCGTGGCGCCCGCCACGACCGTATTGGCGTAGCCGTGATTGAACGAGGCCCGGGCAGTCGAGTTCACGCACATATGCGTCATAAAGCCGACATAGACCACGTTCTGGACGCCGAGCTTCTTCAACTCCGCATCGAGCGTCGTTTGCTCAAAGGAGCTCGGGTACTTCTTGACGATGACCGTTTCGCCGTCGCGCGGCGCGACGATGTCGGCGATCTGGCCGATCGGCGCGTTGATATCGTAGGGCGTGTCGGGGCCGGCATCGTGCATGATGTGGATCACGGGCCGGCCGGCCGCGCGGAAGCGCTCAAGCAGCGTGGCGGCCTCTTGCAGGGCGGGCTCGACGTCCTCGAGCTGCATGACGCCCTCCCGATAGGTTTGCTGGCAGTCGATCAGCACCAGAGCACTATCGGCAATCGAGGACGGTGACGGGTCCATGCCCGTGAGTGTGCGAAGTGTCGGGCTGGCCATCATCTCCTCCTGACGTTGCGAAGCTCAGTGCATGCCTAGTCTAGCCCATGGCAATGGGCAAGGCTCCCATACCGCCCGTGGAACCGCGACGCCGTCCGGACATTGTAGGGACGTAGGCTGGCGCATAGGGTCCGGCTGCACGGCTTGCGCGAGCTTGGCCGGACAAACCAGGGGAGGAAGCTATGACGCATCCCGCAATTGACTGCATCAAGCCCGCAACTGTTTGTGGTGCCCTATTGGCGCTTGCGGTTCTTATTGCCGAAGCAACGCCCGCCCAGGCGATGGGAGATTGGACCGGCGGCGGCGAGACAGACGTTTGCAACAACGACGATGGCGCGTTCAACGACGCCGCGTTCGTGATCGCCAAGACACCAAGGGCGGGTGAGCGCGTGGTCACGGGGTTTGACGTCGCCGGGTGCTCGCGCACCTTCGAGAGCAATGTGCAATGGAAACTCATCGGCCGTGACGGGTCGGTGCTGGCCAGTGGAAACACCCAAGGCGGTGGCGTCGACGGACCGGCGGCGTTCGCCTTTACGGTGCCTTACAACGTCGAGGCTATGGAGATCGCTCATCTGGAGGTCTTTGCCGAGGATCCGTCCGATGGCGAAGGCAATCCACCGGGCCGCACGGTTGTACCGCTCGTACTCAAGCCATAGAGTGGGCCAAAAGCAGCCCACCGATGAAACCTGTTCTCATTATCCAAAACGACGCGAAAGAAGGCGCCGGCCAGTTGGCGACGCTCTTGACCGGGCGCGGGCTCCAGCAGGAGACGGCGTTCGGCTACGAGGCGGATTACGGCCAGCTCAAGGCCGATGACTACAGTGCCCTTGTCGTTCTTGGCGGCGCGCAGAGCGCCTATGAGACGGAGGAGTACCCCTATCTCACCGGCGAGATGGAGCTTTGTCAGGCGTTCATGGACGCGGACAAACCCATCGCCGGGTTTTGTTTGGGGGCGCAGATCCTGGCACGGGCGCTCGGCGGCGAGGTCGTGCCGGGCGCCAAGAAAGAGATCGGTTGGTACGACCTCACCTTGACCGACGCCGGCGCGGACGACGCCATCTTGGAGGCGCACCCCAAGACGCTTCTGGCCTATCACTTCCACGGGGACCGCATCGAGACGGTCCCCGGCGCCGTCAATCTGGCCTCGTCGGCCCTGACGGAGTGCCAGCTCTTTCGGCACGGTACCAATGTCTACGGCTTTCAGTATCACGCGGAGGTCGACGCCCCGCTGGTCGAGGTGATGTGCCGCAACAATGCCGACTACATGGCGGCGAACGGCTTCGACGCGGAGGCCATCATCGCGCAGAGCGATCAGGCGCTGCCCCCGTTCGAACGATCTTGCAAAGCGGTTCTCGAGCGCTGGCTCGAGCTCGTGCCTGCCAGGCACACGCCCTAACGCGCTGGTACGACCTGCCAAGGCTTGTGGGCCGACGACTCATGATAGAGTTCGTCCGGTTTCCAAGGGGAGGGCAGACTCATGCTGACGGCACTCATCATCATCTTGATTGTCGGCGCCATCGCCGGCTGGCTTGCGGGCCTCGTCGTCCAAGGGACGGGATTCGGTCTCATCGGCGACATCGTGATCGGCATTATCGGCGCACTGATCGCGAGCTGGCTGTTTCCACAATTCGGCCTGGCACTCACCCTTGGCGGGGGCCTTCTCGGCGCGATCATCATGGCGTTCATCGGCGCCGTGATCCTGCTCGTGCTCGTGAAGATCATCAAGAGCATCGTCTAGACAGAAGTCTATATAATTCAACGCCTTAAGGTGGATTTGCCGCGCGCGGCGGGAAATCGCGCTGGCCGCGGCGGACGCATCCTGGGCTTGGCCAAAGGCCGGCCAAGTACAACTTAAGGATGAAACAATTTGTCGCACTAATTCCGTCGAGTTACCACGGTTTCGTCACAACCTGATCCCGCCTTCGTCAGATTTTCCCAGCATTAGGCCCACCTAGAGCGGGTTAAACCCGCCCAGGGTTAACAATCTGAGGAAAATTGATGAGGTTTTTGGGGTCGACGAGCATGCGCGCGGGCGTGCTCATCTTGGGTCTTCTTGCGTTGTTGGGACCGGCGCAGGCGGACGAAGCAAGTAAGCCATCAGCAGCGGAAGACTCAGTCGCAGCCGAGACGGCAAATGGCATCGAGCTGGCGGCGCTTGCCCTCGCCGACCAGAGTGCCCGGCCGCGGCGCTACACGACCGTTTCCGAGCGGCAGCTGCGCTGCCTGGCCGAAGGCATGTATTTCGAGGCGCGTGGCGAACCCATGCGCGGACAGCTCGCCGTGGGCCGGGTCATCTTGAACCGGGTGCAGAGCCGCGCCTATCCCGACACCATTTGCGATGTGGTCTACCAGAACGATCATATGCACAACCGTTGCCAATTCTCCTTCGCTTGCGACGGAAAGCCGGACGTCATTGCCGAGCCGAAGGCTTGGGACAGCGTACGCGGCTACGCTGCTTGGCTCCTGGCCAGCGACCTGGAGGAGACCCAGTATCAGGTGCTCGCGTCATTGGCGGCCGCGACCCACTACCACGCGGATTACGTCAGGCCGCACTGGGCCAAGTTCTTCGAACTGACCGCCCGGATCGGCCGGCACATTTTCTACGCCGACCCGTCGGCCGACCCATCGGCATAAGGGCCCAAAGGTTCTGAAAAGGGGCGGCTTTCGGCGGTTATCAGCCCGGTCGCCCCTTTCTCCCCCCTTGTAATCAGCGCATCAGGCCATATCTCTAGGATCGGTTCGATACGGGCATCGACCCCGGGGGTTCCGACACCATGAAATGGCTTCTTATCGTCCTCGCGCCTTTAGCACTTGCCGGCTGTGTCACCGAGCAAGCCCCCATGCTGCCTATGACCTTGGGCCCCGGCGAAGCGGCCCACGCGGCCTGTTTGACTTATGGCGACACGCCGACCTTCGGCGACTGCCAGGCCCTGGTGCCCGGGGCCGATCAAGCCACTTCCCAGGAATAGTCTCAGAGACGCGTCGCTCGCTGACGTAAGCGGGCGAGGTTGCCGCGTGGCGCCTGAGCGGGTACCACAACCAGGCCATGTCGGACCGGGTTCATCGCGTACGCAATGGGATCATAAGCGGCGAACGGACCTTCATACTGGTCGACGATGCGCTGTGTTGGACGGAGCCCGGCCGGGCCAGAGCATGTCTGGCCTACGCGGACATACGAGAAATGCAGTTGATCTCCTACGCATCTCCCATTGGCCTCGCCCTGCAGTGCACGCTGCTCAGCAGATCCGGCGACAAGATCAAGCTGCGCTCGGCCCATTATCGCGGCTTGGGCGATTTTGAGGATCGCACGGCCACCTATGCGCCTTTCGTGCGGGCTTTGGCGGCGCAGGTCGCGACGTCCGCTCCAGACGCAAAATTCATCGCCGGCAGTACGGGTCTTTGGATCTTGTGGCTCATTGTGGGTCTCATTTGGCTGGGCGTACTCGCCCTCTTTTCGCTTTCTCTATTCGAATGGTCGCTGCTCGGAGGCTTGGCCATGGCACTCGGACTCGGTGCGATCTGCTTGCCGCTGATATGGCGCGGTGTCCGAGAGGGCGGAGCGAGGACATTCGACCCTAAGGCGCCCCCCGCCGCGTTGATCGGTGCAGCCTGAGAGCGAAGGAGCGAGCCCGTGCCACGCCCCGTGATGTTCAGCGCGAAGCTGGAGAGGCGCCGGAAGGCCCGGCGCTTCGCGCTGCTGATCGCCGCAACGGTTCTGGTGATCGGCCTGGCGCTGATCGCCGTGGTGGCGGTCCAGGGCTTCGACCTCTTGAGTGTCGCGGAGGCCGATCGCATGCCGATGGTCCTGGCCATCCTCGGTGCGCTCGCAGGGCTGCTGCTCCTGTCTTTGGTCGCCTACGCCGCGGCGCGGATCTACGGCCGCGTCACCTTGCGCTAGGCGGCACGCCCGGTGCCCGAGCGGACCTACGACGTCGTCATCATCGGGGGAGGTCATAACGGCCTGGTCTGTGCCGCTTATCTGGCGCAAGCCGGACTGACGGTGAAGGTGCTGGAACGGCGGTCCATCGTCGGGGGCGCCGCCGTCACAGAGGAGTTTCATCCGGGCTTTCGCAATTCCGTGGCGTCCTACACGGTGAGCCTGCTCAACCCCAAGGTCATCGCGGACCTGAACCTTCATGCTCATGGCTTGCGGATTGTCGAGCGGCCGGCGCAGAATTTCTTGCCGCTCCCCGACGGCCGTTATCTCCTGACCGGTGAAGGCCGTACGCGATCGGAGATCGCCAAGTTCAGCCAGGCGGACGCGGATCGCTACGAGGCCTTTTGCCAATCACTTGAGCGCATCGCTGATGTCTTACGCGGCCTTGTCCTCAAGGCACCGCCCAACGTGGTGAAAGGTCTCGGCCTGCGAGGGCTGCGAGAACTCCTACACCTTGGCATGCTCGGCAATCAATTGCGTGGCCTGGACCTTGAGGCCCAACGCGACCTTCTCGATCTCTTCACCCGCCCGGCGGCGGACGTCTTGTCCGATTGGTTCGAGAGCGAGCCCATCAAGGCACTGCTGGGCTTCGACGCCATCGTCGGCAACTATGCCAGCCCGTTCGATCCCGGCACGGCCTATGTGCTGCTGCACCATGCCTTTGGCGAGGTGAACGGCAAGAAGGGCGTCTGGGGACACGCCATGGGCGGCATGGGGGCTATCACGCAGGCCATGGCCAAGGCTGCAGCGGCGCGCGGCGTGGAGATCGAGACCGACGCCGAGGTCACCGAGCTCGCGATCGAGCGGGGCAGGGTGGCCGGCGTGGCTCTTGCGAGCGGGCAGGTGATCAAGGCCCGCGCGCTCGCCGCCAACGTCAACCTCAAGCTGCTCTACACCGAGCTCACACCGCAAGATGCGCTGCCGCGGGACTTTCTACAGCGCATGGAGCGCTTCAAATGCGCCTCCGGCACGTTCCGCATGAGTGTGGCGCTGTCGGAGCTGCCGAGCTTCACCGCGTTGCCCGGGCATGATGCCGGAGCGCATCACGGGGCTGGCATCATCATCGCCCCGAGCTTGGACTACATGGACCACGCCTATCGCGATGCGCGCAAGGAGGGCTGGAGCCGCGCGCCGATCATTGAGCTGCTCATTCCCTCGACACTGGATGACAGCCTGGCGCCGCCTGGCGCGCACGTCGCCAGCCTGTTCTGCCAGCACGTGGCGCCCAATCTGCCGGACGGCCGTAGTTGGGATGAGGTCCGTGACGAGGTCGCCGATCTGATGATCGCGACGGTCGACGCCTATGCGCCGGGCTTTGCCCAAAGCGTGATCGCGCGCCAAGCCTTGAGCCCCCTGGACCTGGAGCGGGAGTTCGGCCTGGTGGGCGGGGACATCTTCCACGGGGCGCTATCGGCGAACCAGCTCTTCTTCGCCCGTCCCATGCTCGGCTATGCCGACTATCGCGGCCCGATACCGGGCCTCTACCACTGCGGATCGGGCGCGCATCCCGGCGGCGGCGTCACGGGCGCGCCGGGGCACAACGCGGCGCGCGCCATCGTCGCGGACCTCAAGCGCCGTTCGTTTTCCGCTTCACCTTGACCGCGGCGCCATTCGCGGCGTGGAGTTCCGGCTTGCATTTGATGCAGCGGCAGCCGATCGGCTTGATGAACGACTCCACGTAGGTCTTGCCGTAGTTGTAGCCGAGCTCCTCGCCGGGCTTGATTTTGCGCTTCGCCATCACGAAGACGCGGCCTTTGCGGATCTCGATCTCGCAATTTGGCCGGCACGAGTGATTGATATAGCGGGCGGTGTTGCGCCGGTCCCAGCCGTCGATGGTCTTGTTCGGCGTGACTTCAAAGAGATACCGGCTGCGGCTGGTCTCCTCTTCCTCCTCGGAGAGCGTGCGGCCGACATACTCGATGATGCAGGCGCCTTTGGGGATGGGTTCCTGCGCGAACAGACCGCGGCCCGCGCTGGCGCGCTTGACCGCGAGGTCGAACCCGCCTGGCGTGAACTTCGATTTCCTCATGACCTCGTTGATGGCCTCGTTGCTGGTGAAGCTGTTGAATCGATCCGGAGCGGCCTCGAGGTAACCCGGCCAGCAGACCTGCGCAAGGCGGAATGCACCGCAATGTGTTGCGCAACGGCGCTAGTGCCTGATCCATGTCGGGCCTAAACTGTGCACGCCGCCACCAAAGCGGCGAACAAGGGAGGGTACGCCGAAATGGATCTCACAAGCCTTTTGGTTCAGGTCGTCTCGGGCGCCGTTGGCGGCGCCGGCGCAGGCGCCGCGGCGAAGAACTACTCACTCGGCACCATTGGCAATGTGATCGCCGGCGCGATTGGCGGCGGTGTCCTGGGTCAGCTGGTGGGCAGTTTCGCCGGGCAGATGATCGAAGGCTGGGTCGGGGATATCGCTGGCGGTGCCGTTGGCGGCATCATCCTGACGCTCATCGCCGGGGTCATCAAGAATATGATGGCGAAATAGGCTCCGGACGCGCGGACGCGGCAGTCATTAGCGACTCGCCGCGCCTTTCGCGTCCGATGTTCCAACGACCCGCCTTGGTGCAGTGACAGGGTTTCAGCAGTGAAGGAGGCAACGAGGCGCATTTTCGAATCTTTATTTTGAAGGGAGTAATTTCGATGAACCCAAACAAGGCGTTGTGGGAAAAGGGCGACTTTACGCGCATTGCCGCGACCATGCGCGACAGCGGTTCGGCCCTCGTCGATACGTTGGGCATCACCAACGGGCTCAAGGTTCTGGACCTCGCATGCGGTGACGGCACCACAGCGATTCCCGAGGCGCGCCTCGGTGCGGATGTCTTGGGCGTCGACATCGCCAGCAATCTGGTCGCCGCCGGCAACGCGCGCGCTGAGGCAGAAGGGCTTGCCAATTGCAGTTTTCAGGAAGGGGATGCCTCGGACTTGAGCGCGCTGGACGATGGTCGCTTCGACCTCGTCGTCAGTATCTTCGGCGCGATGTTCGCCCCAAGACCCGTCGATGTGGCCAAGGAGATGGTGCGGGTGACCCGGCCGGGCGGGCGGATCGTCATGGGCAATTGGATCCCCAATGACCCGACTCTCATCGCGCAGCTGTTGAAGACGTGCGTGTCCTATTTGCCGCCGCCGCCAGAGGGCTTCGTCAGCCCCGTGACATGGGGCCAGGAGGACGAGGTGACGGCACGGTTCGGGGCCGCAGGCATCCCTAGCGACCGCATCGGCTTCGAGCGCCGGACATTCGTCTTCCACTACCGCGGTGCGCCCGCTGGCTTCGTCCACGACTTCCGCACCTATTACGGGCCAACCATGAACGCCTTCGACGCAGCCGGGAAGACCGGCCGCGCCGCAGACCTGCAACAAGAGCTGGAGGCGTTATTCGATAGCCAGAACACGAGCCCGGACCCGGAGATCACCACGATCCCGGCCACGTTCTTGCTGGTTACGGTCCTGCGCGACTGATGGCTCGCGCTAGAGCTTAGGCGTCACGTTGTCGATGATCTCCTGGGTCTGGGTCCTCAGAGGTTGCGTGACGACCTTCTTGAGCGTGCCGTAGTCAATGTCGCCGATGTCGACGGAGCGCACGGTGCGGTTGTCGTCCGTGTGGTAGTACATCATCTTGTTCGCCGGATCGAAGGCCACCGTATACTGCGTGGACGAGCAGCAAAGCGGCTTGAACCCTTTGGGGTTCTCTTTCTCGCCAACCACCGGCAACGGCACGTTGAAGCTGTCCATGATGTTGAAGAACTCGCGCACCGTCTTGTAGCCGCCCTTTGTGGGCGGGGCTGTTTGACTGAGCGCGACGGCGCGGACGAACCGCGACGGCGGTGTGAAGTCGCCCGGCATGCCCAGCATGCCGGAGCCGTGGCCGATCGGGGTCAGGTCTATCCCGTCCACGTCGACGGCGGGCCAAGCCACGGCGCGTAAGTTCAGATAGTTGCGCAGGTTGTTCAAATGCCAGTCATAGGGCGGAGAGTTGGTCATCACGCCGACGGTCTTCGTGTAGTACGTCAATTCGCCCTTGACGTACTCGACAACGATCTCCGCGCCTGAAGGATCGGAGAGCACGTAGTGCACGGGCGCGGGAAACCCGAGCGCGGGCTCCACGATGGGCACGACACGAACGCTATCGAGCGCGTCTTTCACCTCCTCCACGGTGGCGAACTGGCTCACGAAGTAACCGAGAAAATCGGTCGGCGCGATCGACTTCGACGCCAGCGCCGGGTCGTAGGTCTGGAAGTCGGCAAACCCAGGCAGATAGAGGAGGTGGCCCGCCAACCCCTTCTCGTTGAGGGCATCGGCATAGGCGGCCCGGCCGAGAAGGCTGATGCCGGTAAACCCGTATGTCGCCGTCCAGCGTGCGCCATCCTTGCCGTCGGGCATCGTCATGGCCGACAGCGTGTGTCCCCGCGGCACGATGGCCAGCGCCGGTTCGAGATCGAACGTGCCCCACTCCATGGTCCGGCCGACGACGTAGCTGTCGTCCTCCGCCTTGAGCTGGATATAGGTGCAAGCCTGCGCCCACCCCGCGGACGCTAGAATCGTCCACGTCGCGAAAGCGGCCGCGAGCCCGGTCCGGAAGCATGAGTGCAATGTCATCGCTGGTTCCTCTGCTGGTTGTCTAGCAAGCACATTAAGACATCAAAGCCTTATGAAGTTCTGATCGTTGGCGATGCGCTGGCAAGCGGCTTGCCGCGATTGTGGTCAAGGCAATGACAACGCGTGCTGGCGTGTTGACCTTCCCAGCCGCGTGCCGCAGACCTGAGCTTGGGTGCGTTCGGCGGCGATGCGCGGCCCGAGAGCAACGTGCCCGCACAATGCGGATGATCCTGAGGTGAGAGATGGCCAAAGCGGATGCAAAAGCCAGCTTCAAATGGGTCCCAGATGGCGAGAGGACCGGCGGCGAGGCGAACAGGGAGACGATCAAGGGCCTTCGGCGTCTGATCCGCGACGGCGACCGCAAGGCCGTGCAGCGGGCGGTGGGCAACTGGACACCGGAGAACATCGTCGACCTTCTCGTGAGCTTGCCGCTCAAAGCGGCGCGCCGCCTGTTCGATATGCTGCCGAGCCGGATTTCGTCCCGGGTCCTGGCGGAGCTGCGGCCGCAATATCAAGCCGTCATCACCCAGGAAAAGACGATCGGGCGCTTGCGCGATCTCATTCAGGGCATGTCGCCGGAGGATGCGTTCGAGACCTTTCAGTCTCTGCCGGACGACGTCCAGGATCGCCTAGCGCCGGACTTGAAGAACTTCGACCGCATCCAGCAGTCGCTTGCGTTCGATAAGGAAAGCGCCGGCGAGATCATGCAGAAGCGCCTAGTCGCGTTGCAGCCGGACAAGACCGCGGCCGAGGCCGTTGCCGCGATCCAAGGTGCCGCGGACATCATCGGCTCGGTCGACACCGTCTTCGTCATCGACGACGGCAACCGCCCCATCGGGGTATTCAAACCGCGCGCCTTGTTGCTGGCTGCGCCCGAGACGCCGCTCTCGGAGCTGTCGACGGAAGAGTTTCCGGTCGTCTCCGCCAACACCGACCAAGAAGAGGCCGTACGCGCCATTGAAGGGTCCGGGTTCAAGAGCATCCCCGTGGTCGACCAGGACGGGCGGCTGATCGGCCAGATCACGCCGAAGATGTTGGGGCGTGTCATCGCCGAGGAGGCGGCGGAGGACATCTTGAAGTTCGGCGGCGTCGCCGAGGATGCCCGCGCCACGGATTCGGTTCCGCGCATCGTACGCAATCGTCTGCCGTGGCTCTTGGCGGGGCTCATCGGCGCGACCCTGGCCGCGCTCATCATCGGCTCGTTCGAAGATGAGTTGGAGAAGGCTGCGATCCTGGCGGCGTTCATTCCCGTGGTCATGTCGATGGCGGGAAACTCCGGACTGCAGGCGTCGGCGGTCTCGGTGCAAGCCTTGGCCATGGGTGGGAGCTGGCCCGGTGACCGTTTGATCTTCCGCTTCGCCCGCGAACTCTCCGGTGCGCTCCTCAACGGAGCCATTGCCGGCGCCATCCTGGCAAGCCTCATTCTGCTGGGGTCCACAGTGTTCGATCTCGACAACCCCGTGCGGCTCGCTTTGGCCACCTCGTTTTCACTGCTGTCCGTGACGACGATCGCGGCGATTGTTGGCGCTTTCGTGCCGCTTGGCCTCAATCGTATCGGCATCGACCCGGCGGCGGCGACGGGCGTGTTCATCACCACCAGCAACGACGTCCTGGGTGTGCTGGTCTACTTTTTGATGGCCAGCGCCTTCTACTTTTAGGGGTGGACAAGACCCCCTATGCAGCTGCTCAGCGAGGGGCGCCTTGCACTTTACACGGGGATCGAAACAGCTATTAAGGACCGGCTAGGTCAGGGAGACTAAGATGACATCGCGCCTGGTGTGGGTCGGCACGCTGCTGCGTTGCTGTTTGGTGGCACTCGGACTACTGCTGCTTCAGCTTCCTCAACCGTCTGTCGCACAGGACCAGGGCGCCGAGCCGGCGGCACAAGACGCATCAACAGACGCCCCATCGACAGACGCTCCACCGGCGGCGGAGGAGGGCGCCAGCGCCAATCTCCCAGCCAAGCTGTCGAACCCCGCGATCGATCTCGAAGAGCTTGAGTTCCGCCTGGTGCCTCTGACGAAGGAGGAACTGAAGGCGCTCGCCGGCACGTGGCTGCAAATCGTCAAGTCCAAGACCGAGGCGGTCGTGGAGGCCAAGGTTGCGGTCTCGAAGGCTGAAGGGGCGATCGAGGACAGCGTTCGGGAGAAGCTGATTGCCATTCAAGACGAACGCAACGAGCTCTTCGACAAGTACAGCGCCGTAATCGACGCGTGGGAGAAGAAGGGCGGCGATGCGGCCGCCATTGCCGAATACCGTGCCTATCGCAGCGCCATCACGTTAGAGGAGACGCGCAGGGCAGATTACAAGACCTTGATGGCTCGGGCGATGGCCTGGTTGACCGACAAGGACGG
>Ga0207422_1004339_pt1 | contig 11938 bp, 9 predicted proteins | sample MarCyaLeptolynsp_FD_187757 | JGI IMG/M metagenome (GOLD analysis project Ga0207422, IMG submission 187757) | Marine cyanobacterial communities from Panama - species 1 Leptolyngbya sp. (SPAdes) | ecosystem: Environmental > Aquatic > Marine > Unclassified | place: Panama: Panama City | collected... | reverse complement strand
TCGCGCCCGGCGTCCGCCGCATGACCGTCAACAATCCGGGGCCCTTCACGTTTCACGGCACCAACACCTACCTGGTCGGCGAAAAGGAAATTGCGGTTATCGATCCGGGACCCGACGATCCGTCGCATATCGAGGCAATCGTCAAAGCCGCCGGCAAAGACCGGATTGCCGCAATTCTGATCAGCCATACACATCGGGACCATTCCCCGGGCACGCCGCGGCTGCAGGCGCTTACCGGCGCCCCGACCTACGCCGAAGGGCCGCATCGTTCTGCGAGACCGCTGAATATCGGCGAGATAAACCCGCTTGACGGCAGCGGCGATCGCGATTTCATGCCGGACCATCGGCTCGGGGACGGCGATGTGGTGGAACTGAGCGAATGCGTCCTGCGCGCCATCGAAACGCCGGGCCATACCGCAAATCATCTGAGTTTTTCGCTGGACGGTTCCGGGAATGACACCGGAATTGTCTTCAGCGCCGACCACATAATGGCCTGGTCGACATCCATCGTCGCGCCCCCGGACGGAGCGATGGTCGACTACATGGCATCCCTGGACAGAATGATTGCACGATCGGACGATGTGCTTTTCCCCGGCCATGGCGGACCGGTGCGAGACCCGTCCACCTACCTGCGGGACCTGAAGGCACACAGGCAGGGGCGTGAGAAGGCCGTGCTCGACCGGATCTCTGCCGGCCTCCACCATGTCCACGACATGGTCAAGGATATCTATCGCGACGTCGATCCGCGCCTGCATCCGGCAGCGGCCCTGTCTGTGCTCGCGCACCTGGAGGATCTGGCCGCACGCGGAATCGTTGCCTGCGATGGCCCTGTCGACCTCAAGCGTGCCTTCACGCTGGCAGACCGGCAATGAGCACCTGGATTTTGCGAAGAGCCGAACCCGCCGACGCACCCGGCCTGGCGTCATGCCTGGAAGCGGCCTACGCACGATACAAAAACCGGATTGCCGACCTTCCGCCAATGTCGGAGGATTGCGAAGGTGAAATTCTCAGGAATCAGGTCTGGTTCGCAATTGTGGGCGATCAGATCGCCGGTGCATTGGTTCTGGCGCCAGGCGACGGTTTCATGAAGCTGGCCAATGTTGCGGTTCGTCCCGAACAAGGCGGCAAGGGCATTGGCCGGGCGCTCATCGCCTTGTCGGAAAGCGAAGCCGCAAAACAGGGATTCAGGGAATTGCGGCTGAGCACCCATGTTGCTATGCCTGAAAACGTCCGGTTTTATTCGCGGCTCGGCTGGGTGGAGGTGACAAGGAAGGGCAGTACAATCATGATGGAAAAACACCTGCTCACCGCACCCAACACCGCCTGATCCAGATCTTTGGCCAGAGCCGTTCAGGTATATTCCACCATCGCTGCCAGCACATAACCCTCGCCATGCAAAGCGCGGATAAGCGACACGCCCGCATCCGGAGCATTAATTCTCCGACTCTCGCATAGAATTTCGCTGCGGTTTTTTTTCAAATCTAAATTACCAGGAGATGCCAGCTACGCTTCAATCCTGTTTGCCGGCTGCTATCCGCAGAAATTTACAGCTGTCTCGTGACAATTCCCGACGTCACAACATCTCATCGAGCACGCGTAAAAACTTGACAAGATTTACCTCACAAGATTTGTTCACTGGAAATTCTCAAATTGGTATCGGCAGACAAGGACCCAGGTTGAGCATGGACAAACAAAACCAAATGCCCCTGTTCTATTCAAATCCGGTACCTCTTGACGGCAAAGCCCATGCTGATTGGGGATTGCGTGACGGCTTCGGCCTTGGTTTCACGTCAGGCGTCAATGCCGTGCCAATAAATTTGATCGAAATGCCTCAAGTCTGTCATCACTATCCGATTGCATTTTCGCCAGATGGAAATGGAACGCCGGTAGCAATTTTGGGACTACGGGACAACGAGAATCTGTTTTTGACCGATGATCTCGGTTGGAAAGCCCAAACGTACATTCCAGCCTATATACGCCGTTATCCCTTCATTTTTTCCGAACTACCGGATGGCGAGCAACTTACGTTGTGCGTAGATCAAGTCGACAATATTGTCGGACCGGATAAAGATTTCAAATTTTTTGAAACTGACGGATCTCCTTCCCAGCTTTCAAACAACGCTCTAGAATTCTGCAAGTCGTACCATGCAGCAGCCCAACAAACAATTGAATTTTCTAGAAAAATTATCGATTCGAACCTTCTTGTTGAGCGTCAAGCCCAAATTAAAATTGCTGGGAGCAAGGTCATCAATTTTTCAGGCTTTGGCATAATCGACGAGGCTGCCTTCGCTAAACTGCCCTCAGATACCTTCCTGGAGTTTCGGGAGAATGGCTGGCTGCCGTTCGTCTACGCGCATCTTTTCTCAGGTTCAACGTGGAGTCTTCTTACCGAAATGCTGAACGCCCGGATGATTGAAAGAGGCGAAGCAAGCGCAAACGACACGGAATCGTCTCCGCCTACAATACCATCAAAGCAAAGCGACGTAACTCGCTCCACATCACCAATCATGGATGCTCTCGATCGCATATCTGCCTGATTAAGCAAACCTGGATAGTTTTTGAGACCAACCAGGATTCGGGGCTGCTTAAGGGATCCACAACCCCTCACGGCAAATTGAGGTGGTCTGTTGCACCTTGCTAATGAAGGTTTCGTTTTCGAGCGTAATGGCCCCATGCTCGCTGAGCGCCAGATCAACCAAACTGACGTCATCGCGATGCTGAACGAGTGCGCGCTGCCGCCACGCATCCCTTTCCCATGCAATTTCAGATATTTCCTCCAGTAGTTCTTCTTTCGGCTCGAGCCCAAAAGTATTAGGGACCGGGCAATCTTCATTCGGCATGCGCAATTTCGCGAATCCGGATCCGTCCGAGGCCAAACAATAAAAATGAAAATCAACATAAGCACTAACAGTTGCCGCGTCGGCTAGCAATAGCCCACCGGACGCCCAAACACGGTCGAAGCTTCCCCTAGTACCATCCATGAGTACGACTTGACCATCGCTCGACAAGAAAACGGTGTAAACACCAACGAGCTCACCGTCAGCGTGAGCCAGAGCTTCAACCAACCTTGCCTCCGGCGCATAAGGAGGCGAAACCGACCTTACTGCAGCAATGCCGGTAACGCCTGACGCGTTCCAAAGTGGTATAACCGGCTCGATCATCAGGAGATATTCCACGGCCTCATCGCTTGCATGGTTCTCCACTCGTCGACAATGCCTCCATTCCTCAATCGTCCGGCTTGTATCGCTAAGCGACAGGTCATCTCGAATGGTTTTGACCAACGCATCGCCGACCAAACGATCATTATCTCCAGTTGCCCACAAAGTTGTGGAGCCTCTTTGGATTTCCGATTCGGGGGGCCATGGGGCAGTGCCGCGGTCGATATCAAACTCCGGTGCACCATCGACTGGACGATACTGGCACCAACGAAGACCGCGTTCGAATTTGAACCGATTGGTCGGCAAAGCGCTGGCAACTGGCCAATCGTCTTTCATCTCAACCATGCCATTCTCAAAAACTTCGAACTCCGCGACGAAAAGAGCGTTCGAATAAGATACTGTGGCACAAAATCGCCACATAGCCTCATCATCCGTATCGACCGCAACATCCCATAAAGCGCGAACCGTTTTGTTCAGCGGCTCCTTCAACTCCCCATGAAACTCATTTGGAATAACTTCCAAGCACTCCCCCACTGTATGGATAATACGGAAGGGCCCTTCATCACCCCAAACGGCACCGCTAAAGAATTCAAGGTATAATTGGGCAGTGGGTTTATCTCTCAAATCAATCTTCAAGTTAGCATTCAATTCATGGATGGGTGGCGATGTTCCTGATAAAAACGTAAGCCCCTGTGAGTGCTCGATAAAGTGCAGAGATCCGGCATGTTCAACTCCGCGTGCAGTAACCACTTCATAGAGCATTGCGTCATTGTAGAACGGCAATAACAGCGCGCGCGCAGCAATGAATCGATCAAATTGAAAACTTGCTTCCAATGGAAGGTGCTTTGCCGCGCGGGCGATAAGATCCAGACTTTCTTCCACGTCCAATACTCGCCAATCCGCTGTGAATAATGGCGGCAATTTGAACGAACCAGACTCTGAAACCAGATGATCTGAAAGCCGGGCCCGGAGACCACTGTCGCTTAGCCGAACGAGGTCAGATCGCTCTGGATCAATTGGGTTGGGCCGAATTTCGTGCCATGGACTATAAACTCCGAACCTTTGGACAATTTCAGCCGCCAGACTCGGTAAATCTCTGTCAAGGGCCGCGTCTAAGAGACTGCGGGCCAATCCTGGTTCTTCAGGGGAGGTGATTGCATGTCGGATCATTGCCGCCGCTATCTTTGCAGAACCCCGTTTGATTGCCATAACGACGGGCATCTCGTGCCCTTCGTGCAGCGCATAGGCATTAACTCCGTCAACGCAGAGACGTGGAACCAATCGCGGATCATCGTCCGGACTCTGCGCCAAATAATGCAGCAAGTTCATTCCGCCTGAGCTAACTCTTTGAGTTTGTCCCCCAGCAGAAAGAAGTTGATCCACAATCTCCCAATGTCCGTTCGCTAATGCGAGCATCAGCGGACGAATCTCACCGGTACGCGTTGTCGTTTCTGGCGAAACACCCTTTTCTAGTAAGAGCGAGATACAGTCCGCTGAACCATACATCGTTGCCGTGTGAATAGGTGCCAATCCGAGATCATTGAACGTATCAATGGAAAGAGACCGGTTTGTAACTCGATTGCCCCACCCAACTCGTGTGTCATCCAACGCGTTGGGAGCCAACGCGAGGCCGGGCGGACCAAAATCAGAGTTGGGAACCGATTCAGGTTTCTCCTCTCTGCTAACCTCAGCTACGTCAATTTTGGCAAGCACACACTTCATCGCGCAAGCCGCGTTGTGTCTTGCCGCGAAATGAAGTGCTGTATTGCCGCCGTCTTTCATTTCGGGACCAGAGCTGAAATAACCGCACTGCTCTCCAAGGCCAAGTCTAAGAAAGAAAGTGACTTTATCCTCGTCGTTCGAAATTATTGCCTGTAAGAATGCTGTTGTACCATTTGATACGGCTGTCGGGTCTGCGCCTTCCTTGAGCAGGAACTCCAGCATCTCAACCGAACCGAATGCCGCAGCCGCGTGGAGCGGGAACCATCCATCCTCGTCAGCGCGGTTAACAAGCAACTGCCGAATTTGGGAGCCTAAACCTCCGACAATGCCACGTTTCTGTTGTGCATTGTCCAATAGCCACTTCGCCACCTCGACCTGATCTGCCTGAATTGCGGCTTCGAAAGGCAAACGCCCACGATCACTTAACATCTGCTGCGACGCAAAATCGACACCAAATTCTGCGAATCTCTGCAACACAGGTACCTTGCCGGCAAGAGCCGCAAAGTGTGCCAATGTGTAGGATCCTACGGCATAACCTCGGGTCTTTTCCAAGTCGTCAAAACGGAAATAGGTCCGCAAACGATCAAGCAGCAGCTGACTGCGCAAAGATCCGGCACTCACCTCAGAATGAGCGCTCCCTGAACGCCCAAGAAGGTGCTCGGGAAACATAGCAAAATAATATTTCTCCAAAACCTCCTCGTTGCCGGGTTTTCGTTCAGTTGCTAATTTAGGCGGAGTCCGCTGCATAAAAGACAACGCCCTTGTCAAGTCAGTGCTTGAAAGAATTTCTGAGACCACTTTCAGACGTGATGCACGTATGAAGGCCTCACTTGGCGTTGCTTCAGAAATACGCTGGCTAACGGGCGTCTCGTCAGGAATCGACATGATTGCTTCGAGTTGCAACAACCGTGTCTCATCAATGAGCATTGCATCAGGACGGCCTTGGGCAACCCAGCGATCTGCGTTGTACTCAAGCTCGGAAATCTCGAATAAGACATTGTTTTTTTTGTTCTCTGCAATCCAGATACGTAATTCGGGCCATGCTTCGAAAGTCACATCGGCAATCAACTCAAACCGGTCACGTTCCGTCCGCAAAATCCGTTTATTTGCCAAGAGTTCAACAAGCTTGCGTAGCCTTTCATTGTCGTCAAGCGTGGTGTTATCTTGGCTACGCCGAACCGGGTTGTCGAACTGATCAACTCGGACCAGCATTAGAAACAATCGGTTAAGGAGATCTTGGTCTCGTAGGTTTTCGTCTTGATCGAAGACCTCTTGTGCCCGCTTCGCCATTACACCATGCAGACCGCCAACCCGTTCATCGTAAAGTGTCTTCGTCAGCCGCCGTTCTCGTTTTTCCATTGACGATTCGGGAAGTTCATCCCAAACTTTACCAAGATCGAACAGAGCTGCGGATAGGAGCGGTAATGCACTGCGCTGCTCGGAAGCAGTGTTACCGAACTCCTCTCTCACAGCATTGACATCTTCACCCAGCCGACGTAGCAGGTCTCGCTCGATATCAATTCCGCCTTGATTTAACGATTGCGTGATGATCATCTCGATACAATCGCGGTCAGGCTCGCGCAGCGGATAAACACCGCCGAAACGTTGCATCAATGTGTCGAGTTCGGCCCAGGGTTCCAGCTCATTTAGTCGGTCGCGGTCCTCGCGGATTGACGTCACCAACACGAAACGATGACACTCGCGCAACACAAAGCTGAGAAATCCGGCAAACCTGCACGATTCTTCATAGATTCGTTGATTGGCACTGGATGGCCGCACTAACAGCTCCTCGAACTGATCGATATAAAGTACCAGCTTGGCTTCAGAACTGCGGCCATTCAGTGTGCGGGAAAGAAACTCTACCAATCTCGCAGGCGATGCACAGATATGACTTTCGAAACCGTCAATATCATACTCTTTCAGGGCATGCTCGCGGTCTAGGATCAGCGCTTCACCGGACGCACTCTCATTACCAAGAAGTGCGTTTGCCAACTCGCTAAAGGGCTGGCGGCGTGGTCGTATTGCCAACGAAGGCCAATCTGCTCCGTCTAAGGATAGACTTGGCAACAATCCTGCGCGTGCAAAGGAAGACTTTCCGACGCCCGACGGCCCAACGACCTTAAGGGCTCGAGCTCCATCATCCAGCAATCGTTTGCGACACTCTTCTATCTCAGTTTCGCGTCCAAAAAATCGGTTCGTATCGGAGGGGCGATAAGCCTCAAGGTCCCGTTCAAATACGGCCGGTCTGACCCTAGGTTTGGGTTCGCCATCTGTCGTTGTACCGTTGGAGAGGAAGTACCGAGACCACATCTGTAGATAGCCAGACAGATCGTTAAAAAGGGATTCTTCGAGGTCAGTTTCATCCTTAAATCCAGAAGCAAACGTCTCGATTGGTGCCAGTGTCGATTCAAGGTAAGCGCCAAGCGCCGTGAATTCATTTAGGGCATTAAGTGCTTCATCTTGTGACTGTTCTGCGGTTGGCACGGGCCCGCTCGACCGTCGGTAAACAAATGTTTTCGGTTTGGGCGTTTCGGCGGCGAGTGCATCTTCCAATTCTTCTAGCGTATATCCAGACCCTTTGGTGTGATTAAACAAAACCAGCACGATTTGTGCATCTGAAGCTCGGCCTAACTGTCCGACGATCTGTTGCTGCGCCGCACTATCCACAGACAGAGTCACAACTTGTCTGCCGTCGACACGCCAATGAATATCATCAAGCAACAACCAATCTTGTCTGATCTGGCCGTTGACGCGACTCACTGCTTTTTGCACAGTGCTCCGATAAACTTCACAGTCTCGCGGACACGCCACAAACACGCGAAAAACTCTCAAGGCATTCTGTTGCCCTTCGCCAATAGGCGCGCGGTTACCGGGTTTAAATACCTGCAATTGAATGGCTCCTCAACGCAAAGTCACCAGAAAGTGCCCGCAGTTCAATCTCTTTGCAAGGAAATTTGGATTGTCCTTTCTGTATCGAAAGAATGGCTCTCGATTTCTTACATTTCATCGCTTGTAGCAAGAACGGACGTGATGGCGGACCAACAGTCTTTGTCATCGCAAGATCATTATTTGAATAATCGTTTTTAAGCTCAAATAACGGATTTCGAATTCCAATCACCTATTGATTTGAGAGTCAAAAAATATTATTATTTTAAATCTATTAAATAGTTTTACGAGAAATATATTTAACACCAATATTACTGAATTTGCGCAAACTGACCACTTCGTTTAATTTCGAGTCTTTTGCTTATTTTTCACAATAAAAAATGACGTCTATTGGCATATATTGCTAAATCGAATAGATTTATTTATACTTCGACTCTCAAAACGGATATGTTCCAATGTATTCGGAAGAACGTGAGTTTAGAGCCAGACGCAAAGCTCAGTCAGACAAAACAGTATCTTATGAGACGTCTGATCGCGAGGCGAATGTGGGCGTTATCGCCCCAGGATTTCGCCGGTGCTATTGACTTTTCTCAATCATTGGCCAGTCTGCGGCATCGTCCAAACTAGGCAAACGTCCGTTTTACAACCATCTACGCGGCAGAACCTCGAAGCCGCTCGCAGTATCGCACCATTTGACTATCTCAATGGTCCAACCTCCGCATTTTTCGATCGCCGTCATCAGCCTCGGACGTGAATAACCTCCGTCCGCGAAGATGTGCCTGAGCAAGGATCAGCATATCGAACGGCTTTAAGTACCTTCAACCCGCCGTCCCTAACCTGCATTTCGGCAGCACCGACAATCGATCTAAACAAAATGACGATGGTTTCAAAAACAATGTAACGTCTCCGTCCGTTGATCTTTTTCCCCCAACGGGCGGTGCGTAGCATTGCAAGCAAGGGCTGGTGTAGCCCCCATTTGACCGGACAGTCCGCCTACTGGGTTTGAGCCCGAATGAACTCCCTTGGGGAGTGCATTTTGATGGCAGAGTGTGGATGAATCTCGTTGTAATCCTCGATCCATCCGGCGATCTGCCGGAGAGCGGTTTGCCCGTCCGGCAATGGGTTGATACGAACATAGTCGCGCTTGAGTGTTTTCACGAACGCTTCCGACATTCCGTTTGATTCCGGGCTGGCAACGGGCGTGAAGCAGGGAACCAGATTCGGTGCTGTAGCGAAGTCCCGTGTTTCCCTTGCGGTGTAGGCGCTCCCCCCTGATCAAGTCAGGGGCAGGCTATTGTCCGACAGGTGTTCGATAGCATTCGGCGCCCGAACGCAACCAAACCGTCGTTCCACCGCCTGTAGCATCATATCGCGCACATCCGAGCCGCTTATTCCCGCACCACAGACCGCTACCCAGGCAATGATTTCGCGATCATGCGCATCGATGATGAAGGCCGCACGGACAACTTCGCCATTCCAGCACGTGAACTCCAGCCCGTCTGAGCACCAGCGCAGATTGGAGCGCATGACGATCACCTTGCCGTCATGAATGCGCCCTTCGCGCCGGCCCGTATGTGGCTGCAGAAGCAGGCCATGCCGCTTCATGATCCGGTAGACCCGCTTGTGATTGATCTTGTCCAAACCGCGTTTGGCCCGGCCTCGGTTCACCAGAGCGGTAATTCTGCGATAGCCGTAGGTCGGCCTCTTGTCGACAAAGCTGCGGATCTCGGCAAGCAACGCTTCATCACCCGATTTGACATAGGGACCGCGCGGCCGATCCGGACGCGACAGTTGCGCATGCAGATTGGAGCGTGAGACCCCGAGCGTTTCCGCCACTTTGGTCATCGGGAACCGCCTTTGGGCGGCAACAGCGCGCGCAAGCTCTGTTTTTTTGCCTGAGATTTCGACAGCGCCTCGCGCAGGATCTCCGCCTCCATGGTCTTGCGACCCAGCAACCGTTCGAGCTCGCGGACCCGTTCTTCGAGCTTGCGCACTTCGGAACTGCCGATCACCGGTTCATCGGAACCCACGGCCGTCACACCTCCCTCGCTCATCAGCCGGCGCCACCGATACAACAGGTTCGGGGCGACACCATGCCGTCTGGCGACCGACGAGACCGTCTCGCCAGGCTCAAAACTCTCTTCAATGATCTGAAGCTTTTGCTCCGTTGTCCAGCGCCGGCGGCGCACTGTTGCGGTAATCAATTCGATGCGTTGATAATCGTCCGACATAAGCACGTCCTAAAGGATAGCCTCAAGCCTTCATGACGTAGTCAGACTGTCCGGTCGAAATGGGGGCCAGTACAAGGGCGAAATAGCCGCAAAACCCAATGTTTTTAGCAGTCTTCACGTCTGATTATCAATCACACCGGCAGTTGGCCGCACTTCGTGTCCTAGTAACTCGCGAGCTTCCATTGCCAGATGGAACCGCAGCGTTTGCCACAGGCTATTGTCACGCCAATCACAGAAACAGCGCTGCACCGTCTAGGGTGGCGGAAAATCCATCGGCAACTTCGCCCGCTAGCAACCGGCTGTTGCCCTATACAAAATTGCATCAACAAGATCCCACAAATTGGGCTTTCTAAGGCTTACAATTCATTTTGGAGGAGGCATGAACCGGGCAACAAGCGCCTACTCTTGGTCGGTCACATCACTTAAATGGCGAGCGTTGTATCGGCGACATACGATGCAAACGGATTTGATCCAAGGCATGGGCAATTCTATTATGGATAACGTTTTACCTGAATCACAATCTATTTGGAACCACAGCGCTAGATGTGGAGCCGATCAGATTAGCTGGGAAAAATATTTAGGAATTCTCTACCACCGCCGCCAGCACGTACCCCTCTCCGTGCACCGCGCGGATAAGCGACACGCCCGTAGCCGGCGCATCGATTTTGCGGCGCAGGCGGGTGATGTGTGCATCGATTGCGCGGTCGGTAACGGTCGTGGCATTGCCGTAAAGCCGATCCATGATGGTCTGGCGTGAAATCACCTCCCCGGGCCGCTCGGCGAGAGCCCTCAAAAGTACAAATTCCGAACCAGTCAATGAGACCGGCTCACCATCGGTTCCGCGGTTGAGTTGACGGGCAACCAGGTCCAGTTCGAACCCGGCGAACGCTATCCGCCGGGCATCGCTGCCGGCTTCGAAAGTTCCATCCTCATACGGCTGACTGCGGCGCAGCACCGCTTTGATTCTCGCCAAGAGTTCCAGTGGCTCATACGGCTTTGTCAGATAATCATCCGCCCCCAGCTCAAGTCCAATGATCCTGTCATAGACCTCGTCGCGCGCCGTCAGCATGATGATCGGCGTTCGCGATGTGCTGCGGATTTCCCGGGCAATCTCCAGCCCGTCCGCGTCGGGAAGGTTCAAGTCGAGAACAATCAATGCAAAAGTATCCCGTTCCAGGATGCTCCGTGTTTGGCCCGCCGTCGAAGAAATCGTCGCTTCGAGTCGATGTTTCGCCAGAAACCGCGCAAGAAAGGACGTCAATTGCATGTCGTCGTCGACAATCAGGATGTTCTGCTGCATGGCCCCGTTCCATCTTTGTCACGAACTTATACCAAAGGTCCCCGAGAATGATACCGTCACAAGATGAAGCTGTCGTGCCGGCAGCGAGACCGGGAAATTGCAACATATGCCTCCGATAAACCAACCTGTCGCCCTTGCACGGACCTACAGCATCGGCTGCGCAGCCCTGGCCCTCCTGCTCATAACCGTATCGCTCGGCGCCTATCTCGGCAGCCAGACGCGGGCACAGTTCCACGAGATCGAGGCAAGCTGGATCGATTATGCCGGCGACGTCGGCAAAAAGGGCGTCTGGATCAGTTCGCTCCGCGGCTATCTGGGCTACGGAGGCATCATTCACAATTTCAAGAATTATGTGTTGCGACGGGATACGGCCTATTTCGATCGGGCGCAAAGGCAGATCAACCAGTTCAACACCGTCATGTCGCAATATCTCGACGCCTCGCCTGATCGCGCTGAAAAAGCACTGCTTGCGACAATAAAACAGACGATCGATCTTTATGAGAAAAATCTGCTGGTGGCTCGCAAGGGCGCCGGGTCGGGCCTGGATGTGCGTCAGGTGGACAAGCAGGTTGCCATCGACGACACGGCGGCAATCCGCGCCTTGAGCGAACTGGAAACCACGTGGCAGGTGTCCAGGACGA
>Ga0207422_1004335_pt1 | contig 11969 bp, 10 predicted proteins | sample MarCyaLeptolynsp_FD_187757 | JGI IMG/M metagenome (GOLD analysis project Ga0207422, IMG submission 187757) | Marine cyanobacterial communities from Panama - species 1 Leptolyngbya sp. (SPAdes) | ecosystem: Environmental > Aquatic > Marine > Unclassified | place: Panama: Panama City | collected... | reverse complement strand
GCCTGCGCGACATGCTCGATCCGAAACAGAGGTCATGATGCAGCCTCTCCTGTCCATCCGCGATCTTGCGCTCCAGTTCGACACATTCGACGGCTCCTACAAGGCAATCGACCATGTCTCCATCGACATCGCTCCGGGAGAGGCGCTGGGCCTGGTCGGGGAGACCGGCTGCGGCAAGTCCGTATTGACCCGCGCGGCATTCGGTTTGGTGCCGACACCGCCGGCCCGGATTACATCGGGCTCGGTGAAATTCGAGGGCCGGGAGATCCTCGGTCTTTCCGCCGCGGAGCAAAGAGCCATGCGCGGCCGCGACGTGGCGATGATCTTTCAGGACCCGATGACCTTCATCAATCCCGTGTTCAAGGTCGGAACCCAGTTGGTCGACGCCATTCGCGCCCAAAGGCAGGGTCGCATCGGCCGCCGCGAAGCGCGCGACATTGCCCTTTCGATGCTGGCAAAGGTGCAGTTGCCGAACCCGGACCGGCAATTCGAAAGCTATCCCCACCAATTGTCGGGCGGCATGCGGCAACGCGTTCTGATCGCCATGGCGCTGACGGCCGAACCCAAACTGCTGATTGCCGACGAACCGACCACCGCGCTCGACGTCACCATCCAGGCCCAGATCCTGGATCTGATCGCCCGGCTGGTTGAGGATATGGGCATTTCCCTGATCATGATCAGCCATGATCTGGGCGTGGTCAGTCAGGTGTGCGCGCGCGTCGCCGTAATGTATGCCGGCCAGATCGTCGAGGATGCGCCGGTGCGCCAGATCTTCAACAATCCGGCCCATCCCTATACCAGAGGCCTTCTGGCGGCGGTGCCGCACCCCTTCAAGGTCGAGGACAGGCTGGAAGGCATCGACGGCAATCTGCCCAATCTCTACGAACCGCCGTCGGGCTGTCGGTTTGCCGAACGCTGCGGCCATGCGAAACCCGCCTGCTCCACCGGACCGATTGAGCAGGTGGAAATGGAGCGGAACCACAAGGTTTCCTGCACCCTCTTCAACGGTCGGGAAAATCATGCCTGATATCCAATCCGCCTCCCCGATGCTGGCGCTTGAAAACCTTTGCGTTCATTTCCCGACCAAGGGCGGATTGGTCCGCGCCGTGGATGGGGTTTCACTGACATTGAAGCGCGGCGAGATCGTCGGCCTCGTCGGGGAAAGCGGCTCCGGCAAATCCACCGTCGGCAAGACGGCCCTGCGTCTGGTCGATCCGACCGGCGGAAAGGTCGCGATTGACGGGTTCGACATCACAAATGCCACGGCAAGGGACCTCAAGCCGGTCCGGACCAGGGCGCAGATGATTTTTCAGGATCCGCATTCCTCTCTCAATCCGCGCATGACCATATTCCGGATCGTCGCCGAACCCTTGGTAATCCATTCCAATCTGGACAGAACCGAGCTCACCAAAACGGTCGCCAGGCTGCTGGAACGGGTCGGATTGCCGGTGCAATTCCTGCACCGCTATCCGCACGAACTGTCCGGCGGGCAGAAACAGAGGGTCGCCATTGCCCGGGCGCTCTCCGTTGATCCGGACATGCTGATCCTGGACGAACCGACCAGCGCGCTGGACGTTTCCGTGCAGGCCCAGATTCTCGAATTTCTGAAGGAGCTGCACGCGGAGCGTCCGCGGATGACGTCCCTGTTCATTTCGCACAATCTGGCCGTTGTCCGGTTTTTGTGCCATCGTATCGCGGTCATGTATCTGGGAAAGATTGTCGAGGAAGGACCGGTTGACATCGTTTTTGCCAACCCGCGCCATCCTTACACCAAGGCTCTCCTCAGCGCCGTGCCCCTGCCGCAGGCCGAACGAAATGTGGATCGCATCCAGTTGACGGGGGATCTTCCCAGCCCGGTGGATCCACCATCCGGATGTTCGTTTCATCCGCGCTGCCCGCGCTTCGAGAAGGGCCGCTGCGATACGGCGTTTCCGGATTGGGTTCAGGATGGGGCGTCCAGGGCACGATGCCATTTCGCCCGGGAGGCGGCCGAATGAGCTTTCAGCTGGACCGCCTGGCCAACCAGCTGGACTGGAACCTGTTGCTGACATTCATGGTGATTGTGCAGGAGCGTTCCATTACCGCGGCTGCGCAGCGGCTCAATGTGACGCAACCCTCGGTCAGCGCCGCGTTGCGCCGCCTGGAGGAGCGGCTGGAGGCGCAGTTGGTGGAGCGCGGATCGGGGCGCGTGTTCACCATCACCAATGCCGGAGAGGTCGTCTACCGCGAAGCCCTTGAAATCTATGGCGGCGTGGTTCGGTTGAACGCCTTGAGCCAGTCGAGCAATCAGGTGCTCAGCGGCAATATCGTCATCTACCGCTCAAGCCATCTGGACATCGGTTTTCTCAACGCGCTGCTCGCCGAGTTTCGAAAAAAACATCCGGGCGTGACGTTCTCGTTTGTCTCGACACCCTGTTCCGATGTCGTTCGCGCGCTTCAGCAGCGGGTGGCGTCGCTCGGCTTCTGCACGAGGCTGGAATCGGCTCCGCAGCTCAAGAGCCACCAGTTGGACAGTCAGGAATTCGGCTTTTATTGCGGCCCCGAGCACCCGCTTTATCAGGTGGAGACACCGGACTCCGCAGTGCTGGCATCTTCGGACATGGTCGGATTCGACGGCGAGAACCTGACCGGCCCGCTGGCTGCCATCGTCCGTTACCGCACGCGCAACGAAATCGGCGACACCCTGATCGCGACGACGAGCAGCATCGTCGATTTGATGGACATGGTGCGTCATACAGCGGCAATTGGCAGTTTCGCGGTAAATCACGCGCAAAAACATGCAGCCGATCTGTGGCAGATACCCCTGAAAACAGCCAATCCCGTGGTCGACGCCTTTGCCGTTGTCGATACCGACCGGCATCTGACCCAGGCCGAAAGAGCCCTGATGGCCTTCCTGCAGGAGAGGCACATCCTGGCGAATTAGGGGTGCGATCGTCAGGAACTCAATAAAAATTGTCCCATGCCCTTTACGCCACAATCTCCGGACTTATGATTGGGGCAAGAGCGCGCTGTCGGCAACGACGAGATGCTCGCGTTTTACTTGGGAGAACAACATGCAACTAAAAACCCTTATTGCCGTATCGGTTGCGACCCTGATGGTCGCGACCCCGGCACTGGCTGAAAACGTGCTGCGCTGGACCAGTCAGGGCGACGCCCTGACCATTGATCCCCATTCGCAGAACGAAGGCCCAACCATCGCGATGAACGGCCAGATCTATGAATCGCTGGTCACGCGCGACGCCGACCTCAAGCTGCAACCGGAACTGGCGGAAAGCTGGGAACCGGGCCAGGATGGCTGGACATTCAAATTGCGCAAGGGCGTCAAGTTCCATGACGGAGCGGATTTCACGGCCGAGGATGTCGTGTTTTCCTTCACACGCGCCAATCACGAAGCGTCCGATTTCAAGGAACAGGCCAAGAATGTCACCGCCGTCGAGGTGATCGACGACTACACGGTCAAGCTGAAGACCGACGGTCCGAACCCGATCCTGCCGAACCAGCTGACCTCCATCTACATGATGGACAAGGGTTGGGCTGAAAAGCACAACGTCGTTGCGCCGCAGGATTTCAAGGCCAAGGAAGAAAACTATGCCGTTCGCAACGCCAACGGGACCGGCCCGTTCACCCTGGTCAGCCGCGCCCCGGATGAACTGACCGTGCTCGCCGCCAATCCGAACTGGTGGGGCAAAGGCCAGTTCCCGGGCAATATCGACCGGATCGAATACCGGCCGATCTCCAACGCGGCAACACGGGTGGCCGCCCTTCTGTCGGGCGAAGTGGACTTCGTGCTTGATCCGCCCCTGCAGGATCTCAAGCGCATCGAGAGCGCGGACGGGCTCGGCGTGAAGACCGTCGCGCAGATCCGCTCGATCTTCTTCGGCATGGACCAGGGCATCGACAAGCTTCGCACGTCGGACGCGGAAGGAAATCCGTTCAAGAAGGCCGAAGTGCGCGAAGCCTTCAACCTTGCCATCGACAAGGCCGCGATCCAGCGTGTCGTGATGGAAGGCCTGTCCTTCCCGACCGGCATGATCACCCCGCCGGGCGTTCTGGGCAATACGCCTGACAACGATGCCTCCTACGGGTTCGACACCGAAAAAGCCAAGGCCCTGCTCGCCAAGGCCGGTTATCCCGACGGGTTCTCGGTCCGGCTCGACTGCCCGAACAACCGCTACAACAATGACGAAAAAATCTGTCAGGCGGCCGTGGCGATGCTTGCCAAGATCGGCATCAAGGTGAATCTCGACGCGATCCCGAAAGCGCAGCACTTCCCCAAAATCCAGAAGCGTGAGACCGATTTCTACATGCTGGGCTGGGGCGTGCCGACCCTCGATAGCCACTATGTGTTCTCGTACCTGCTGGAAAGCGCCGGCTCCTGGAATGCGACGGGTTACAAAAACGCCCGCGTCGACGAGATCACCAAGGCAATCGCCACCGAGCTCGATATCGAAATCCGCTCGGGGTTGATCGATGAGGCATGGTCGCTGATCAAGGCGGACATGCCCTATGTGCCGATCCACCACCAGGTTCTCGCCTGGGGTCTGTCGAACAAGGTCGATATCCCGATCGCGGCCGATGACTCCTTCCGCCCGCGTTTCGCGGTCATGAAGTAAGATAAGATTCGGGGCGGGCTTCGGTCCGCCCCGATATTGTTCGGACCTTTAATGTTATTCTTCATCCTCAAGCGGCTCGCGCAGTCGCTGCTCGTAATGGCCGTCGTGTCGGCCGTGAGCTTTTCCCTGTTCAATTTCGTCGGCGATCCGGTCAACAACATGGTCGGCCAGGATGCGACACGGGAGCAGCGCATCGAGATTCGCCAGCAGCTTGGACTGGACGACCCTATTTTGACCCAATATGCGCGGTTCATGGAGAACCTGCTGCAGGGCGATTTCGGGCTGAGTTACAGGATCAAGCGTCCGGTTGATCAACTGATTCTCGAACGCCTGCCCGCAACGCTGGAGCTGGTTTTTGTCAGCGCGATCATTGCGCTTGTCGTCGGAATCACGCTGGGCGTCTATACCGGCATCAAGCGCAAATCGTGGGCCAGCCGGGCGATCCTGTCGGTTTCGCTTGTCGGCGTCAGCCTGCCCACCTTCATCATCGGCATCGCCCTGATCTACCTGTTTGCCGTGCACCTCAGATGGCTGCCCTCTTCCGGTCGAAGCGGAACGGTGGAACTCGACTGGTGGAAGACCTCGCTTTTGACGGTGGACGGCTGGCGCGCGATCATCCTGCCGGCCATCACCCTGTCGCTGTTCCAGCTGACCTTGATCCTGCGGCTGGTCCGATCCGAAATGCTGGAAGTGATGCGGACCGATTTCATCAAGTTCGCCCGGGCGCGCGGCCTGTCCGAGCGCGCGATCAACTTTCGCCATGCGCTGCGCAACACGCTGGTGCCGGTGATCACGATCATCGGATTGAACATCGGCGGGCTGATCGCCTTTTCCGTCATCACCGAAACCGTGTTCCAGTGGCCCGGGACCGGCCTGATGTTCATCCAGGCCGTCGACTTCGTCGATGTGCCGATCATGGCGGCCTACCTGGTGTTCGTGGCGCTGCTTTTCGTCGTAATCAATCTGATCGTCGATATCCTTTATTTCGTCGTCGATCCTCGCATCAGGCTTGGGAACCAATGACTCTGTCGCACGACCGCCCGATGACCCGCTGGGAACGGTTCAAGGACAACGACATCGTATGGTCGTTTTTGAATTCACCCGGGGCGATCGTCGCCGCGATCATCACGTTGGCGGCCATCCTCGCCTGTGCCTTCGCTCCGCTGATCGCCCCCTTCAACCCGTTCGATCCCGGCCAGATCTCGCTCTGGGACGGCAAGCTGCCGCCGGCCTGGGTCGAGGGCGGACAGGAACAATATCTGCTCGGCACCGACAATCAGGGCCGCGACATGCTGTCGACGATCCTCTATGGCGGGCGCCTGTCGATCCTGGTCGGGCTGGCGGCCGTGTGCCTCGGCATGGTCATGGGCGTGTCACTGGGGGTGATTTCGGGATATGTGGGCGGTGCGGTCGACGCGGTGATCATGCGCATCGCCGACGTGCAGCTGACCATCCCCGGCATCCTGCTCGCCATTCTCATCAACGGAATCGGCCGGGCTTTCCTGCCGCTGGAACTGCGCGACGATTTTGCGGTCTACGTGGTGATCATCGCCATCGGCCTGACGGACTGGCCGCAATTTGCCCGTGTGGCGCGCGGCGCGACCCTGGTCGAAGCCAACAAGGAATATGTCCAGGCCGCCCGGATTATCGGCCTGCCCGGCTGGCTGATCATGCTCCGCCACATCCTGCCCAACACGCTCCGGCCGGTCCTGGTCATTGCGACGATCGGGCTCGCGCTCGCCATCATCGCCGAGGCGACCTTGTCGTTTCTGGGCCAGGGCATTCCTCCGACAACCCCGTCGCTCGGCACCCTGATCCGGGTCGGGAACGAATATCTGTTCTCAGGCCTGTGGTGGATTACCCTGTTTCCCGCTATCGCGCTCGTCGTCCTCGTTTTCGCCGTCAACCTGCTCGGCGACTGGATGCGTGACGCCCTTAACCCGAAATTGCGATGACCGACCTTCTGACCATCAACGGCCTCGATGTCGATTTCCCGACCCGCCGCGGCACCATCCATGCGGCACGCGGCGTCAGCCTGACCGTCAGTCCGGGCGAAGTGGTCGGCCTGGTCGGAGAATCCGGTGCCGGCAAGTCGACGATCGGCAACGCCATTGTCGATCTATTGGAAGCGCCCGGCCGGGTGACCGGCGGATCGATCCTGTTCGAGGGGGAGGATCTGCGCAAACGCAGCGCCACCGAAATGCGCAGCATTCGCGGCGACCGGATCGGAATGATCTTCCAGGACCCGCAGACCTCGCTGAACCCCTTGATGACCGTCGGCGCGCAACTGGTCGAAACCATCGAAAAGACCACCGAGCTCAGCGGTGCGGCCGCCGATGCGCACGCCGTTCAGCTTCTCGAACAGGTTGGCATCACCGAGGCGAAGGCGCGCCTCAGGGCCTATCCGCACCAGTTTTCCGGCGGCATGCGGCAGCGGGTCGTGATCGCCCTGGCGCTGGCCGGCGACCCGGACCTGATCATTGCCGACGAACCGACCACCGCGCTCGATGTCTCCATCCAGGCTCAGATTCTGGACCTGATCAAGAAACTGTGCCGGGAGCGGGATCTTGGCGTCATCATCGTCACCCACGATATCGGTGTGATCGCCAACATCGCCGACCGGGTCGTGGTCATGTATCGCGGCGAAGTGGTGGAGACCGGCGCCGTCGCGCAGATTCTCGGCGCTCCGGAACACGAATACACAAAATCGCTCATCGCCGCGGTCCCGCGCGCCGACCGCAAACTCGACCGGTTTTCCTCGGTCGACTATATCGAAGGCAACGTGGCGCCGTTCCGCCGGATCGATGTCCAGACCCACTGGCTCGGCGAAACCCAGGGCCCGCGCACGTCCGGCGCCGTAATCGAGGTGGAGAATCTCGACCTGTCGTTCGTCCTGCAGAAAGCCCTGCTGAAGCGAAACCGTCGGATGCTGCAGGCGGTGGACAATGTGTCGTTCACCGTCAACGAGGGTGAAACGTTCGGCCTTGTCGGAGAATCCGGATCGGGCAAGTCGACGGTCGCGCGGCTGATCTCCGGGCTCTACCAGCCAGACGGCGGAACCATCCGCGTGCTTGGCCAGGACGTGACTTCGCAGCCCAGAAGCCACGCCGCGCGCGAGGCGCGCCGGGCTCTGCAGATGATTTTTCAGGATCCCTATTCCTCGCTCAACGCGCGCATGCGGGTGCTCGACATTGTCGCCGAGCCGATCCGCTTTTACCGGTTGACCGAAAACGAAGCCGAGACCCGCAGCGTGGTCGGCGACCTTCTGGAACATGTCGGCCTGCGCGCCGACGCGGCGCTGCGCTACCCGCATGAATTCTCCGGCGGCCAGCGCCAGCGCATCTCCATTGCCCGCGCCCTGGCCTCGCGCCCCCGCATCCTGATCTGCGACGAACCCACTTCGGCGCTGGATGTCTCGGTCCAGGCCACGATCCTGAACCTCCTCAAGGACCTGCAGGAGGAACTGGGCCTGACCATGTTGTTCATCAGTCATGACCTGCCGGTCATCCGCCAGATCTGCAACCGGATCGCGGTCATGCGCAATGGCGGCATTTGCGAGATCGCCGATACCGAGACGCTTTTCAAGGCTCCGACCCACGACTATTCGCGCCACCTTCTGGATCTCATGCCGAGAATGGATCTTTTGGGAGAAGCGCGATCCTAGCGTCGCCGCCATCGGCAAAGTTCTTTAATCCCTGTCTGCTATCCTGAGCCAATGGCGCATTTTCTGAATTTTTTCGTTCCGCTCGGGTTCGGCGTCCTGGGATTGTGGGCTTTCATCTCCTGGCCGGGCGCGGCCGGCATTGCCGCCTTTGTCGGCCTGTTTCTGATCGGATCAATGATCGGCAGCCGCCTTTTCAAGCGCTATGCGACCCTGGATCAGGTCAAACAGGATTTGCGGCACCGGGTCGATACTCAATAGTCCTTTCCGGTTTGCCCAGAAGCTCAATAGTGCTGAAACTCCAAGAAGTTACAGGTTTTTCACACAATTCCGAATGGCCGAAAATCACGCGACGTCCGCGCCTGCGGCCCGAATCGCTACAGACCAAAATTACGCATTGTTTAATTAGATTTCCCTATTCGTAATTTTTCTGCAGGTTGAAGTCGGCCATTTTCCGATAGAGCGTGCTGCGCGCAATCCCGATCTGCCGGGCCGCCTTTGTCAGGTTGCCGCCATTGTCTTCGATCGCCTTTTTGATCATCCGCCGCTGCATGTCTTCCATGCCACGCAGTTCGCGCCCGGTTTCGGTCGTCGGCTGACGGGCCTCCCCGCCGGCATCGCGATCGATATCGTCAACCGGGATCCCGAGATTGTTCAGGTCAGTCGGCGAAACCACTCGCGCCAACGCGGTCAGATGCAGTCCTTCAACGAGATTGCGCAGCTCGCGCACATTGCCCGGCCAGGAATAGGTTCGCAGAACCTGCATCGACGCATCGCTGAATTGCAGCGGACTTTCACCCAGCTCTTCCGCAAACATCCGGTTGAAATGATCCAAAAGGATGAACACGTCGTCGCCGCGTTCGCGCAGGGGCGGGATCGAGATCTTTATCCCGCCGACGCGATAATAAAGGTCCTTGCGGAACGATCCGGCCTCGACTTCCTCGAGCAATTTCCGGTTGGTCAGCGCGACAAGGCGCACATCGACGGGACGCGGCTTGTTGTCCCCGAGCCGGTAGATCACCTTCTCCTCCAGCGCCCGCAACAGAAACGGCTGCAGGTCGAGCGGCATTTCGCCGATTTCGTCGAGACACAGAACGCCGCCATCGGCCTGTTCGAATTTGCCCTTCTTGCCGTCCCTGAGCGCGCCGGTAAAGGCGCCGGAAACGTGACCGAACAATTCGCCGCCGAACAGGTCCTTGGTGATGGCGCCGCAATTCACCGTGACGAACGGATCCTCGCGTGTGGTCGCGGCATGGGAATGAAACAGCCGGCCGAACAATTCCTTGCCGACACCGGTTTCGCCCTCGATCAGGACCGACCCGCGACCGTTCGCCACCCGGCGCACAAGTTCGACGGCCTGCCGGACCTTTTCCGACTGACCGAGAATGAGCGGTGGCGGAACAAGATTCTGCCTGGCGATTTCCGCCTTCTCGACGACGGAGCCCGCCACGGTTCCGCGCCGCTTTTCGAACACAAGCACGGTGCCGCAGATTTTGCCGTCGACCCGCAACGGCTTGATCATCTGCGGATCGAAACCGCCCGGCAGCGCCGCCGCGATGTCTTCTTCGCTCATGTCGGTGGAGGGCGCAAACAGGGTTTCTCCTGTCTTCAGCATGCGGCCGGCATTGCCGTCGTCCGAGATTGCCGGCGCATTCTTGTGACAGACGACCCGGCCCATCCGGTCGAGCACCACCAGGCCGTCGTCATTGTTGATCGCCGGCGCACTGTTCAGGCAGGCCTGCATCAACTGCATGCGTTCGTCGCTGCCGCGGCGGTGCAGGATCTGTTCAATCTGCCGGGCGGCAATGACCGGGACCGTCATATTGTGGCGTTGGAAGATTTCCGTCGGCCCGGAAAGGTCGACAACCCCGACAACCGATCCGTCGAACGGCTCGAAAATCGGCGATGCCGCGCAGGTCCAGGCCTTGACGTCCTGGCAATAATGTTCGGCGGCGTGAATGAGAACCGGTTTGCCGGTACGCAATGCGGTTCCGATACCGTTGGTCCCGGCCGAATTTTCGTTCCAGCCGCCCCCCACCTCAAGGTGAATGTCGCGGCCGGCTTCCACGGTTTTGGAGTCTCCGAAACTCTCAAGGATGACGCCGTCGCGATCGGTCAAAAGGATCATGGCCGACGTGTTGTCGAGCAGGTGTTTGAGCATTGCCAGCGAACTTGCCGCAGCGCTCAGAAGATCATGATTTTCGGTCCGCAATTGATGCAGATAGTCCTGATCGTTGCGCAGCGGCGCGCCGGTGCCGCTTGCATCGAGACCGAGGGATTTGCAGCGCATCCAGGAATCATGAACGATCGAGCGGACATTCGAGCAGTCCTGGTCTTCCCCGCCGGTAACAAACGCCTCCCAAGCAGACATGACCTTGCGCTCGTCATAGCCGGACTGGCGGGACCTGTTCGGCAGGTTTCCAGTGAGCGTCACGTCGAAACAGTCTGATCCGCACGTATCGATCGGTGTTCGGTTCATGGTCTCATCCTTCAGCCCCCGTTATGGCCGGGATAGTGCATGCCGGGCCGCTCAGGTCATTCCAGGCCCAGTCGCTCGCCAATCTCGGCGGCAAAGTCCTCTTCGCATTCGGCATCGGTGACGGTTTTTCGATCAATGCCGGCAAGTTTGCGGCACATCTCCTCGTCCAGCGGGAAGTGGAAGCCGTTTTCCCTGGTCGCCAGAACGAACATCCGCCGCCCGTCTTCCATGTCACGCATCTCGCCGAGGTGATGCAATTGCTTGCCGGTATCGCCGTCAACCAGCACCACCCGGTCATTCAGGCTGATGCGGACATAGGGGGAAGCGGGTTTGTCCGTCCGGGCGCCGCCGGACATGTCATGCAGAATGAAGCCGCTGGCCTTCGGCGCCGCCGGAGGTTTGAGCCTTGCCCGGTAATCGCCGCCGGACAGATGGTTGGCAAGGCGCTCGATCGTGCCGCGGTTCTGGTCGATCAACCGCCTTGCGGCGACATCCTCCCGGCGCGGCCCGTCTCGTTTCGAAATTATCTCCACCATCGAATGGTCTCCAGATCCCCGCTTTCACGATTTATGTCTAAACAAATCTCCCGGGCATTCGCTCTGATTCAATTTCCATCTCAGTCGGCAAGATCACGAAATCTAGCACATAACCCGAAATAAAGACAAAACATTGAGTACGCATTATTACTTATCAAGGCACAAGAACACCACGCCCCGCGAACCTTCGATTCTTGAAATCATCGATGGCCCGGTTTATGTCATCGAGCCGATACTCGGTGTAGTGCATTTTTACCTTTCCATCGGCATTTAGTTCCATGAGTTCAACCAGTTCGGTGAAATTGCCGACGAGGCTGCCGCCGATATTGATTTCCTGGATCACCAGATGGACAGTTGGCACCTCGACCTGTCCGCCATAACCGATAACGAACATCTGACCGCCCTGGCGCACCATTTTCCAGCATTCGTTCTCGACCCCGAGTTCACCGACAAAGTCGATCACGACCTGGGCTCCGCCGCCGGTAATCTCCATGATCTGATCGATCGTCTCCGGCCCGCCGTCCAGAACGTGGTCGGCGCCGAGCTCGCGCGACAGCATCTGTGCCGCCGGTTCCCGGTCGACCGCGATCGTCCTGCACCCTGAAATGGCCTGCAGGGATTGCAGGGCGATGTGGCCGAGGCCGCCAATGCCGACGAGCACGCAATAGGCTCCCGGCCGC
>Ga0207422_1004333_pt1 | contig 11973 bp, 9 predicted proteins | sample MarCyaLeptolynsp_FD_187757 | JGI IMG/M metagenome (GOLD analysis project Ga0207422, IMG submission 187757) | Marine cyanobacterial communities from Panama - species 1 Leptolyngbya sp. (SPAdes) | ecosystem: Environmental > Aquatic > Marine > Unclassified | place: Panama: Panama City | collected... | reverse complement strand
TCTCCAGTGAACTCTGCGGCAGGAACGGGTCGCGCGGCGGATAGACATAAACCTTCTTGTTGCCGCGCATCTGCCACAACATCTGGCCCGGAATGTCGGAATGAAAAAACACGTTCGATCCCGGTGATGAGATCAGAATGCTCAGGTCGCGCTTGAATGTGTGCAGCCCGGGCACCTTTTCCTGGAATTCGGCAAAAACGTCATCGAGCATCCTGGCATAACGCGGGTGAAAATCATGCACGCGGCGCAGTTGCAACCACAATTGCCCGCTGAATATCGCTTCCAGAACCTGGTCGCCGGACCGGGAGCCGATCTCACCTTCCCTCCACGACCCGGTGTCATGTCCGGCCGTGTTCATCGTATGCAGATGATAATTGGTCTCCGGCGCCCGTTCGATCAGTTCCGCCAGCGCCTCATCGCTGAAATAGGAACTGGTGTGAAGCCGGTGATTGGAATGAATGGTCTGTTTCCCGAACACTTCACCGTATTGTGGTTTCCAATTCTGTAAGATGCTCTCGCCCATGACGCCGATCCGTTTTTTCAGACTGCCCCCAGTGATATCCAAAACCTGTTCTGAATCGGTAAAACCGGACACGAAAGCGTGAAAACCGCCAAATACGGTTACTTACCCGTTATCGCCATCATAAACTGTCCCGGTCGCAAACCGGTTTTTTCGAACCGATGGCCCCGAAACGAGTGTCGGTACTTTTCCGGCCGTCGGAATGACCTATGTGATGATTATCGACGTAGAAACGATCGACACCGTCCGGCCATCATGACCGTACGGTGGCCTCAATTCCGATATCGCCGGACAACAGGATGGAAACCCCCATGTACAAACTTGCCGCTGCCGCTTGTTTTTCCGCTCTGCTTTCGACCATGCCGGTTTCAGTGTCCGCCAACGGACAAAAATATCAAACCCGTGAGCACTCAATTGTCGTTGAAAAGATGGTTGGCCGGCTGAAGGAACCCTGGGCGCTGGCCTTTCTTCCCGGTGGCGACATGCTGGTGACCGAACGCGGCGGACGCCTGTTGCTGATCGACAGCAAAAAGTTCCAGAAACATTCCGTGGCCGGGGTCCCCAAGGTTGCAGCCGGCGGCCAGGGCGGGCTGCTCGATGTGGCCGTGGATCCGGAATTTGCGACAAACCGTACGATTTATCTCTCCTATTCCGAGCCCGGGTCCGGTGGAACCCGCGGCACGGCGGTGATGCGCGCACGTCTGGAAGCCGGCACCGGCCGACCGGCCCTGAAGGACGCCAGGGTCATCTTCCAGCAGCAGCCCAAGGTTTCGGGAGGCCGGCATTTTGGGTCAAGAATTGTCGTCGCCCGCGATGGCACCCTGTTCGTCACCCTTGGCGACCGCGGTGTCCGCAAGGAAGCCCAGAACCTGAAAACCCATTTCGGCAAGGTGGTGCGCATCAACAAGGATGGCACCGTTCCAGCCGACAATCCGTTCAAATCCGAATCGAACGCCCTGCCCGAAATCTATTCCTTCGGACACAGGAATCCGCAGGGTGCCACACTCAATCCGGCGACCGGACGCCTCTGGACCCTCTCGCACGGCGCCCGCGGCGGTGACGAAATCAATCGACCGCAAGCCGGCAAGAATTACGGCTGGCCGACAATCTCCTACGGCAGACACTATTCCGGCGGCAAGATCGGTATCGGAACCGAAGCGCCGGGCATGGAACAGCCCGTGCACTATTGGGATCCTTCGATTGCGCCGTCCGGCCTGACCTTTTATTCCGGCGACCTGTTTCCGAAATGGCGCGGCAACCTGTTTGCCGGAGCCCTGAAGGATCAGTTGATCTCCCGCCTCGAAATATCGAATGGCCGGGTCACAGGAGAAGAACAGATTCTGAAAGGCCAATATGGCCGGATCCGTGACATCAGGCAGGGCCCGAACGGAGCGATCTGGTTTGTCAATGACAAGAACCGCGGCGGTTTGTTCAGGATTCTTCCGGGCAAATAAATCGCAAGCGCCGGTTATTCCTGCGGCCCGCTTTTCTGTAGTATGAATGAGAGTCCGTCCAAAGGCCCCAACATGTTAAAAAGACTTCTCGTGGCCATACCTTTGCTGATCGCCGGCGCGATTGCCGTTTGCCTCATTGTATTGACACTCACCGGTCCGGACCGGGTCTGGACCGCGCTGTACGGCGACGCGGATCTCGGTCCCGCGCATTTCAAGGATCTTGTGCGCGCCGCGACACCAAACCAGTATCTTGTATGTCCCGAAAAATATTGCCCCTTCACGGTCCCGGACCGCATTTCCAAGGCCTATCCGGTGTCGGCCGATATCCTTCTTTCAGCCTTCCGCGATACCGTCTCGGAGATGGACAGCGTCCGCATCGTAAACGATCCGGCCCCGGATGCCTTCCGCTTCGTCGAACGCACCAGCTTCTTCCAGTTTCCCGACACCGTATCCGTCGATGTGGTCGAGGGCGAAGCGGGTTCGTCCATGCTGGCCGTGTTTTCGCGCAGCCAGATCGGCAGGTCCGATCTCGGCGTCAACAAGAAGCGGGTCGAGGCGCTGCTTGCCGCACTCGAACGACGGCTGGCACAACGGGATTGACGCGACCAATACCGGGCACCGGCCCATGCTGACATTTTCTGACAGCAGGGATGCAGTAGACAGTCAGGGGTCGAGGAGAGGAATCCTGTGAGGAATCCGATTCGGCCTTCCCAGCCCATTCAGCAAAGTCCATAATCACGCCATGCCGAAATCTGCAGCACCTTCCGGAAAAACCAAGGCACCGACACCCAAGGGCAAAGTCAATGCCGTCGAGACCGTGGATCAGGGGCTTGGCGAAGCGCCGCAAGCCGCTTTCGAGGGCACACCGGTCGGCACGCGGACACCGGATCTGGGATCCACGTCGATTGCCGACTGGGCGGATGAAATTGCGCGCGAGGCCGATGCGCCCGCATCCGCCAGGCCGGCCGCGAAACCGAAGCCCGAACCTGGCAAATCCCGCAGAAAACCGGCCAAAAAGCCTGCAAAGAAAACCGAGGACGGTCCGACGAAAACCGCACGCGGCACCTCAATGGGCGGCAAGGCGAGTGCGGTTGAACGGGTTGCCAGCGGCCTGAACGCGGTCGCCGGTCTCGACATCTCCCTGGAAGACGCCGCGGCCCTGCCCTCCTCCGCGGTCACGGCAACCGTGGAGGCTCTGTCGAAACTGATCGAGGAAGGTCGGCCCGAGCTCAACGAAGCCCCCTGGGTGCCGCATCGCCCGGAACGACCGGAAAAATCCGAAGGCGGCATCGAGTTCAAGATCGTCTCGGATTTCGAGCCCCGCGGCGACCAGCCCCAGGCGATCGCCGAACTGGTCGACGGAGTTGCGACACAGGACGAACAGACCCAGGTTCTGCTCGGCGTCACTGGCTCCGGCAAAACCTTTACCGCCGCCAAGGTGATCGAGGCGACCCAGCGCCCGGCCCTGGTGCTGGCCCCGAACAAGACGCTCGCGGCCCAGCTCTATGGCGAGTTCAAGGCCTTCTTTCCCGACAATGCCGTTGAATATTTCGTTTCCTACTACGACTATTATCAGCCGGAAGCCTACGTTCCGCGGACCGATACGTATATCGAAAAGGAATCCTCGATCAACGAACAGATCGACCGGATGCGCCACGCCGCCACCCGTGCCCTGCTGGAACGCGACGATGTCATCATTGTGGCCTCCGTTTCCTGCATCTACGGCATCGGTTCGGTCGAAACCTACACAGCGATGACGTTTGCGCTGGAACTTGGAGAACGCATCGACCAGCGCCAGTTCCTCGCCGATCTCGTCGCCCTGCAATACAGGCGCTCGGACGCCAATTTCGTGCGGGGCACGTTTCGCGTCCGCGGCGATACGATCGAAGTGTTTCCGGCCCACCTGGAAGATCGCGCCTGGCGGATTTCCCTGTTCGGCGACGAAATCGAGCAGATCACCGAATTCGACCCCCTCACCGGCCAGAAATCCGACGAATTGAAGCTGGTCAAATTCTACGCGAATTCCCACTATGTGACGCCGCGTCCGACGCTGCAGCAGGCGATCAAGAGCATCAATGAAGAGCTGAAATGGCGATTGCAGGAGCTGGACAAGGCCGGGCGTCTTCTGGAAGCCCAGCGACTGGAACAGCGGACCCGCTTCGATCTGGAAATGATGGAAGCGACGGGATCCTGCGCCGGCATTGAAAACTATTCCCGCTACCTGACCGGTCGCAGACCCGGCGAGCCGCCGCCAACCCTGTTTGAATATCTGCCCGACAATGCGCTGGTTTTTGTCGACGAAAGCCATGTCACGATCGGCCAGCTCGGCGGCATGTATCGCGGAGACTTCAGGCGCAAGGCGACTTTGGCCGAATACGGTTTTCGGTTGCCGTCCTGCATGGACAACCGACCTCTGCGGTTCGAGGAATGGGATGCGATGCGTCCGCAGACCGTCTGCGTGTCGGCGACGCCCGGCGGCTGGGAACTGGAAACGACCGGCGGCGTGTTCGTGGAACAGGTGATCCGCCCGACCGGCCTGACCGATCCACCGATCGATCTGCGCCCGGCCAAGACGCAGGTCGACGACCTCCTGGGCGAAGTCCGCGACGTTGCCAAACAGGGGTATCGCACCCTGGTCACGACCCTGACCAAGCGGATGGCGGAAGATCTGACGGAATATCTGCACGAACATGGCGTGCGTGTCCGCTACATGCATTCCGACATCGACACGATCGAACGCATCGAGATTCTGCGCGATCTCAGGCTTGGAGCCTTCGATGTGCTCGTCGGCATCAACCTGTTGCGCGAGGGCCTAGACATTCCAGAATGCGGCCTGGTCGCGATTCTGGATGCCGACAAGGAAGGATTCCTGCGGTCCGAAACCTCGCTGGTGCAGACGATCGGGCGGGCTGCACGGAACGTCGACGGACGCGTGATTCTTTACGCCGACAAGATCACCGGCTCGATGGAACGCGCCATCGCCGAGACCGACCGGCGCCGGGAAAAACAGATTGCCTTCAATCTGGAAAACGGCATTACCCCGCAATCGATCAAGAAGAACATCGCCGACATTCTGGAAAGCCCCTACGAACAGGACCGGGTCACCGTCGATCTCGGCTTTGCCGAAGAGGGCGAACTGGTCGGTCACAATCTCAAGACGCATCTGGCCGATCTGGAAAAACGCATGCGCGACGCGGCGGCCAATCTCGAATTCGAGGAAGCCGCCCGCTTGCGCGACGAAATCAAGCGGCTGCAGGAGACCGAACTGGCGATCGCCGACGATCCTCTGGCCCGCCAGACACAGATCGACGACAAGACGGGCGGTTATCGCGGCGAGCGCAAATACGGATCGCGCGGCAACCTGCCGAGAGAGGACTCCAAGGGCAAATCAGCATCGAAGGTTGCCAAGCCGGCACTCGGGGCAATGGGCCCCGGAACCGATATGCCGGTGCCGCACCGGTCGGGCGATCAGCCGCAACAGAGGAAAGGACGGGGTCGGCGCCGGCGATAGAGCGCTTGCGGTTTGATCGATTCACCCGGAAATGACAAGATCGCCGGGGATCTGGTCCGGACCGTCGCGCGAAGCGGCCGGGCCTTGTTCATTCGAGGGACATCATGACCGAAAAACCCAATGTCATCCTCATCCTCGTTGATGATATGGGTTTCGCCGATCTCGGCGTGACCGGCTCTGAAATCCGCACCCCGAACATCGACAGGCTGGCCCGCGACGGCATGCTGCTTACAAGCATGTACAATTGCGCCCGCTGCTGTCCGACCCGGGCCTCGCTCCTGACCGGCCTTTATCCGCACAATGCCGGGGTCGGTCACATGGGCGCCAATCTCGGGACGCCGGCCTATCAGGGGTTTCTGCGCAATGACAGCGCCACCATCGCCGAAGTGCTGCGTGCCTCCGGGTACCGCACGCTGATGGCCGGCAAATGGCACGTGGCCGGCGACTTCATGGCCCGCGAAGTGGATTCCTGGCGCGTCGGCGACGTGGATCATCCGACGCCGCGCCAACGCGGCTTCGACCATTTCTACGGCATCGTCGACGGGGTCACGAATTTCTTCTCGCCGCACTTCATGCTGGAGGACGATTCCCGCGTCGAAATGTTCCCGGACGACTTTTATTTCACCGACGCAATCACCGACAAGGCGATCGAAATGGTCGACGCGGCGGTCGCCGATGACACACCGTTTTTCCTGTATCTCGCACACGCCGCGCCCCACTGGCCGCTGCATGCGCCGGCGGAGGACATTGCCCGTTATGACGGTGTCTACGACAAGGGTTGGGATGCGATCCGGACCGCCCGGCACGAGGAAATGAACAGTCGGGATATCCTGCGCAGACCCTGGGACATCTCGCCACGCGATCACGAGGTTCCGCCCTGGTCCGACATCCGTCACACGGACTGGGAATCGGGGAAAATGGCGGCCTACGCGGCGATGGTCGACCGGATGGACCAATCCATCGGCCGGATGATCGCAGCGCTGAAACGGCTCGGACAGTTCGAAGACACGCTGATCCTGTTCCTGTCCGACAATGGCGGCTGTGCCGAATTCATGGCCGAGGACGGATGGGCGAAATTCTTTCCCGACCGGACCAACGACGGCCGTTCCATCGTCATGGGCAATGTTCCGGGCGTTATGCCGGGTGACGTCCTGACCTATCAGAGCTACGACAAGCCCTGGGCCAATGTCTCCAACGCCCCGTTCCGCCTGTTCAAACATTATGTGCATGAAGGCGGCATCTCCACGCCTTTCATAGCCCACTGGCCGAAAGGCATCCCGCAATCCGGCACCGGCCACGCTCCCTGCCATGTGGTCGACGTGCTTCCAACGATCCTCGAGGCCACGGGATGTTTGCCGCTTTCCGAACTCGGCGGCCACTCCATTCAACCTCTGCAGGGGGAATCCTTTCTGGGCCTCCTGCAGGGAAAAGACTGGGCGCGCGAGCAACCGATCTTCTTTGAACACGAGGGCAATTGCGCCATCCGGATGCGCGACTTCAAGCTGGTCCGGCAATATGGCAAGCCCTGGGAACTCTACGACATGGATGCGGACCGCACTGAACTGAATGACCTGGCCGGTCGCAACGCACCGCTGGAGGCGGATCTCCTGGCACAATATGATGCATGGGCCGCCAGGACCGGGGTGCTCGACTGGGACATCGCCCTGCCGCGATTGCTGGAGGCCTGGAAAATGGAGTCCGCGGAAGGGTAATCCGGATGAGATCGGCGCGCACGGCATTACCGATGGAAGGGTGCCGCCCCGCTGGAGTTGATCGCATCAGGCACCGGTTCCCCACCGGGTAAATTTTCAACCCGCCCGGTTCCGCTTGGGTCCGCCGCCAACGTTTTCAGGGCGAACCAAGCCGGTTGCGAAACGCACTTGGACTCGTTCCGGTCCACCGTTTGAAAGCGCGGCTGAAATGCGCAGCGTCCGTGTAGCCCAGGCTCATGGCAATCGAGGTCACGGTATCCGGACTGTTCGTCAACAGCCCTTCGGACCGTTCACGCAGAAGTTTGCTCACCAGGTCGGTAAAACTGGTTCCGTGCCGGGCAAGGCGGCGTTGCAGCGACCGGCGCGTCAGACCAAGCTTGGCGGCCACCCAGTCGACCCGTGGATATCCCTCAAGCAGCGCAAGAAAGGTCACGGCGGCAATCGCTTCGTATTCGCCATGCGCTTCGGGAACCGGCGATTGAATTGCGCCCGTCTCGAGCGAGCGGTTCGGCGGATTGCCGTCAGCCGCCCGCCGACCGACATCAAGCAGCGCGGAAGCAAAGACGATGGTCGGCACCGCTTGGCCCGACCGGACATTGGTGCGGAAGATCTGTTCCAGCACACCGCTTGGACGATTGGGATCGCAGGTGGTGTAAACCGCATCCGGCGTCCAGTTCGGACCGGTAAAACAGCGCACCACATCGATCAGATAGCTCAGGCCCAGCAACTCGTTCTGGTACTTTCCGTCGGATCCCGGATCGAGAAACTCAATCGACCACAACGCGGTGGTTCCGGTGTCGACGAGTTTGAGATTTGTACCGGTCTGCAGGTAGAGGTTCAAACCACGGTTGGACCGCCCGATCGCATCGCGCACACTGATCGCTTCGCTGACCCATTTGCCGAAGGCGCTGAGATTGGCGATCCGCACATTGCGCCCCAACCGGGCGCCGAAATGGGGGTCTCCGATATCCCTGGCAGCCCGCTCCAGAACGCGAAACTGCTCCTTCAGCGGCACCAGCGTATCCGGATTGTCAAGGATGGCCAGCGGCACATCCACGTCATTCATGACGCGGGTGATGGAGCCGCCCTGGTGATCGAGGAAATCGGCGATCGGTCCAAGTGCGCTGGCTCTGGTGAACCCCTGCTGTCGGCCGGTCACAGACAGATCTCCCATGCTCGCGTTGGTCATTTTGTCACCAAATGGCAAGCAAAGGTATCCTACCAAGGGCCAACCTGTTCGAAGACCGCGCCGGGCAATACCGGACCCGGCAAGCACCTGTCAAAAGTGCAGCAAGGGAGACAATCATGCCGACCGCCCCATTCGATGAGAGCAATATCAAATGGTATGTGCTCGATGGCATCGACCATGCCTGGTATCATGTTTGCGAAGTCGATCCGGAAGCCAAGATCGTCGATGTCCTGCTGAAATTCGAAGCGAATGAAAGGGTCGTGCTGCACCGCCATCACGCGGCTTATCGAACCCTGGTCCTGCAGGGTGAACTGCGCATCTACGAAGCCAACGGCGATCTGATGGAAGTGCGCCCGGTCGGATCCTACGTCTCCAAACCCGCCGGCGGAGTGCCCCATACCGAAGGCGGTGGAGATCAGGATGCGATCGTGTTTTTCAGCAATCGCGGATCGGACGGCGTCATCTACGAAATCCTCGATGAAGACCTGAACACGCTTGCCACTCTCGGCCTGCAGGACTTCATGGGTCTTTGGAAGGCTCAGGAACCGTCGGTCGTCCCGATGGTGGTGGCTTAGGGCCTGCGGACCCTGAGCGAAGCAAGGTCGCGATTTCGGCAACCTGGTCGGCGGCAAGCGGTCCGAACTCGATCGCGGCAAAATTCTCCTGCGCCTGCGCCACGGTGCGAAGTCCCGGGATCGGGATGGTCCGGTCACTCCGAGCCCAGATCCAGGCGAGCGCGCCCTGCACCAGGGTGCGCCCATTGCTGGTCAGGATCTCACTGACAGCCGACAGTCTGTTCGTCCATTCCGCCGACGCTCCGCCACCGGGGGTGAAGTAGGGCAACCCGTTTCCCGGATCGCTGCGGATATCGTCCTTCGGAAGCACGCTGTCGGAACGAAACTTCCCGCTCAGAAACCCCATCGCCAGCGGTCGGCGGATCAGGGCGGCCTGGTCATGGCGCTCGCAGACGCCAAGCACTTCGGCCGCATCCTGAAAAACGTTGAGATCGAACTGGACGGCGCTCGCATTCTCACGATCCGAAAACACGCTCGCCCGTTGCGGATCATCGGTGCTCCAGCCATAGGATCGAATCTTCCCTTCGCGGCAGAGCGCATCAAGGGTATCGGCAACACCATCCGCCTGCTCGGGCGGCAAGTCTCCGTAATGCAATTGGTACAGATCGATCCAGTCGGTCTGAAGACGTTTCAGCGATGCCGCACAGGCTTGGCGAACATAATCCGGATCCACCCGTCTTTCCGTGAGTTCGCGGGTGTCTTCGTCCAGCACATTGGCGAATTTCGTGGCGATGAGGACATCGCCGCGCCGCCCCTTGAGAGCCTGCCCGAGGACACGCTCGGCCTGCCCGGTGCCGTAGGCGTCGGCCGTGTCGAACAGTCTGGCACCGCAATCCAATGCACAGTGCAACGTACGCAGCGATGTCGCATCATCGGTTCTGCCATATCCGAGCGGCGTTCCCTTTTCCGCGATCCAGTTTTTGCCGCTGAAAAACGGACCGCCCATCGCCCATGTACCGACCCCGAGAGGACCGACAACCGGACCGCCTTTGCCGAGGCGACGCTTGGCGCACCAGTCTTTCATGTGCTTCTCCGTTTCAAATTTGGAATGATTGTCGATACTTGTTACAAGCTTCTTCGAAACATCAGCTTTTTCAAGAAACAGATTGGAAACAGTTATTTCATGATTGAAAGGTGGAGCTGGGAAGACCTGCGACTGTTTGTGGGCGTGGCGCGCGCCGGCGGGCTGGCCGGTGCCGTGGAAACGACGCGATCCAGTGCCCCGACCCTGAGCAGGCGCATGCTTTGTCTTGAACGGGCAATGGGCAAAACCCTGTTCAACAGGACCCGCGACGGATATGATCTGACAGCATCCGGCCATGAATTGCTGGCGCTGGCCGAGACAATGCAGAACGGGGCGTTGCGCATCGACCGCTGGAAATCGAATGCCGAAACGATGCCGCTGGTAAAAGTCGCCGCGGGCGCCTGGACAGCCACCTTTGTCGCCAGACACCTTACCGGTCTGGCAAATCCGAGAATTCCGGTGCGTCTTGAAATTGCCACGGGCATTTCCCAGGCGGATCTCCTCCGGCGCCAGGCCAATCTCGGACTGCGCAACCGCCGGCCGGAAGCCCGGGGGCTGGCCGGGCAAAAGCTGGTGCGTGTGGAATTTGCGATTTACGGAAGCCTGTCATACATCCGGGACCGTCAGGAATTGATCGACCAAAAGCGGTTACAGGCCTGCGCCTGGATCGCATTTTCACCCTCCGGCCCCAAACCGCCTTCGGCGGTCTGGCTCGATGATTACCTGCATAACGATCCGGATATCGTTTGCTCGTCGGCTCAGGCAATGCTTGAAGCAGTCCTTGGCGGCGCGGGCCTTTGCGTTCTCCCCTGTTTCATCGGTGACGCGGAAAATCGCCTCGCACGCGCGTCGCCTGCCATCGCGAGCCTTGCCCACGACCAGTGGCTTGTCAGCCACGACGAAGATCGCCACCAAAGACAGATCGCATATGTGCGAAAGGCACTGGCGACGCTCATTCGCGGCCACCGGGCTCTGTTCGCCGGCGAAAGGCCGGCGGCATCGCCAGACGGCCTGTGACAGGAGGGTTCGGAGCGGACTGCTCATACCTGCATGGTCTGTGCTTCGCGAATTGCTCCGTGCTTGTTATGATGACGTCCGGCCTGCCGGAGCAAGAACGCCCCAAAAGTGGGCCTATAGGACAATTGGGTGACATAAAGTTTAGATGTAAAACAGTCATATTCATGAAATCGCGGTGAACTACGAGTTTTAACAGATGTCCGTCCCACAGAGGACGGCAAGGAGGAACAGATGCGCAGTGCGGTGGACCGGGCCTGGTCGATTTACAAGACCTATGCCGGCGGCGACATATCAGGAACCATCAAGCAGTTTTCCGAGGACATTCGATTTGTCTGGATTTGCTCCCCCGAACTCAGCCCCTATGCAAACGAATTGCGCGGACAGGAAGCCTTTCTCAAGCGCATCAAGGAACTCGATATGTTGTTTGAGTATGTCGAATATGACGTGCTCGACCTGTTCGGTGAGGGCGACAGGGCGGCCGGGCGCGTCTCCGTAACGATGCGCAACCGAAGGACCGGACGCGAGGTTTCCTCCGAACTCGGACATTTCTGGCGGTTCGACAACGAAGAGGCTTCCGAACTGGTGGAGTTCCACGACACCGCGCTGATCGCCCGCACCATCATGGAAGCAATGGGCGAAGGGTACACCGGCCCGCGGCTTGTCTGAACAGGCAAACCCTGCGGGAAGCAAGGAACCGGAGCGTTTCACTGTTTCCGTGAAACTGTGAAAAACGCTGTGAAAAGGCGCAGCAGTTCGAGCCGGCGGTTCTGGTCGGGATAATAGAGATAAAACGGCGGATGCTCGATCACATATGGATCGAGAACCGATTCAAGCGTCCCGCTGGTCAGGTCGCCCTCGACAACGGCCCGAAGCGACCAGCCGATACCATGCCCGCCTCGCGCGGCATTTACGACGGCCTGGAAATTATCGAAGATCAGATCGGCACCGGGCTCGACGCCAAAAATCCGTCC
>Ga0207422_1004331_pt1 | contig 11982 bp, 11 predicted proteins | sample MarCyaLeptolynsp_FD_187757 | JGI IMG/M metagenome (GOLD analysis project Ga0207422, IMG submission 187757) | Marine cyanobacterial communities from Panama - species 1 Leptolyngbya sp. (SPAdes) | ecosystem: Environmental > Aquatic > Marine > Unclassified | place: Panama: Panama City | collected... | reverse complement strand
GCGCTGGGCCTGGGAGCCGCGGCGGCGCCATGGCTGCCCCTGCTCCCGAGCCATGCTCAGAGCGCCGCCTCTCCCCGCCGCTTGCTGTTCGTGCACTTCGCCCACGGCGTCGCCTACGACCAGTGGCAGCCGCCGTCCGACGGCGAGACGCTCGCGCTCAGCCCCGTGCTCGAGCCCCTCGCCCCTTGGCTCGACCGCACCACCGTGATCGAAGGGCTCGCCAACCCGATCGTGCTCGACCAGATCGGCGACGTTCACAACGTCGGGCTGGGCACGCTGCTGACGAGCGCGCCGCTGTCCATCGACCAGGGCGCGGGTGGCCACTACCTTCCCGGAGGCCCTTCGATCGACCGCGTGATCGGTGAAGGCCTCTCGGCGAGCGCCGACGCTGCACCTCCGCACGCGAGCCTGGCGTTTGGCGTGCGCAGTCAGGGCTTCGCGCTGTCGGCCGCCGACCGCGACGTGCCGCTGCGCGCCGAGGACAATCCCCACGCGCAGTACCAGCGGATCTTCGGTGAGCTCGCCCTCGATCCCGAGCAGCGGGCGGAGCGTCGCGAGACACGGGCCGAGCTTCGTGCGTTCGTGCGCCGGCGCCTCGACGCCCTGGACGCGGCGCTTCCCTCCGAGGACCGCGAAGCACTGCAGCGACACCGCGAGGCGGTCGAGACGCTCGAGGCGCGCGCGATGGTCGAGCACCCCCTGCCGAGCAGCTGCATCCCACCGCAGACACCGCCCGCGTTCGAGAGTCCCGCCGCCCCGGCGAACGAGGACATTCCGGCCCTCGTCGACACCACGAGCGACCTCGTGGTGGCCGCGCTCGCCTGCGACCAGACGCGCGCGGCCACCATCCAATGGGGCTCGTCCGGCAACGATGGACTGGCCCACGCGTGGCAGGGGATCGCGGCGGACTACCACTCCACCGCGCACGTCGCCAACGCAGCGGATTCGGCCGCGCACGCCGACTACGCGGCGATGAACACCTGGTACAGCGAGCAGCTCGCCGCGCTCCTGCAGCGCCTCGAGTCCGTCGACGAGGGCGACGGCACGCTACTGGACCACACCCTGGTCGTCTTTCTCAGCAGCTTTTCCGTCGTGCATGACCCACGCAATCTCCCGATCGTGGTCGTGGGCGGCGGCGTGCCCGGCGGACGACACCTTCGCTTCGATGGCAACGGCGTCACCGGACTATGGCTCGCACTGGCGCAGCACTTCGGCCTCGAGGGACTGACCGCGTTCGGCGATCCAGCGTACGACGACGGACCGCTGGCGGGCGTCGTGTAACTCAGACGCAGCGGTCGTCGCCGGGGCACTGCGTGTCGCTGCTACACGTGCACAGTCCCGTCTGGTCGTCGCACAACGCGTTGCCGCACGAGACCCCGGGCTCGGTGCACGGCTCGAGGCAGTAGCCCTGACCGTCGTCGGACATTCCGCTGCACACGGCGATGTCCGAGATGTCGGCGCAGTCGCCGTCGCCGCTGCAGGCCGTCAAACATGTGTTGACCCCATAGAGCGGCAAGCACGACAGGCCACCGCCGCACTCTTCGTCGATCATGCATTGCGGCGGAACGCACAGGTCGTCGACACAAGTCCAGTTGGTCGGGTAGTCCGACGAGGGGCAGTTTTCGGTCCCGGGCGGACAGCACTCACCGGGCACGATGCAGGTCTTGGTGCACACCGGCGGACCCATCGGCGCGGGCTCTCCCGAGCTCGAATCGGCAACCCCCGTCGATGCGGGCCCCGTATCGGTGCTCGCCCCAGACGTCGTCGCGACGCCGGTGGTCGTGCCCGCCGCTTCGTCTCCGGCGTCATCGTCCTCGCAGCCCCCCACGAGCGCAAGCACGGCCATGCAAACCAATCCCCTGTGGATCCCCCCGTCCATGCGGAGGATCGTCGCACGTTTTGTGTCAGCCGATCGCCTGCTTCAGATCGGCGATCAGATCGTCGGGGTCTTCGAGCCCGATCGACAGTCGCAGCAAACCGTCGGCGATCCCCAGCCCGCGGCGCACCTCGGGCTCCACCCCCGCGTGCGACGTCTGAGCGGGCATCGTGACCAGCGACTCGGTCCCGCCGAGGCTCGGTGCATTGATGAACAGTGTCGTCGCATTCGCCGTGCGTTGGGCCTCCGCGGCCCCACCTTCGAGCTCGAAGCTCAGCATGCCCCCGAAGCCCGCGAACAGCTCGCGTGCCCGCGCGTGATCGGGGTGACTGCGTAGACCGGGGTAGGACACACGGGCAACCTTCGGATGCCCAACGAGGAACTCCGCCACCCGCTGCGCGCTCGCGCACTGATGACGCACGCGCACGCCGAGCGTCTTGAGCCCGCGATGCAGCAAGAAGCACGCGTGCGGATCGAGCGTCCCGCCGAGATGGTTGAGCAAGTGTCGAATCCCGGCGATGCGTGAGGCGGACCCGGCGATCGCCCCCGCGGTGATGTCCGAATGACCGTTGAGGTACTTCGTCGCGCTGTGGACCACGACGTCGAAGCCGACCGCGAGCGGCCGGAACAGAATCGGCGTGGCGAAGGTGGCGTCGATGATCGACAGCAGACCGTGCTCGCGCGCAAACGCGGCGGCCGCCGGCAGGTCCGCAACCTCGAGCAGCGGATTGGTCATCGCCTCGACGTACAGCACCCGCGTGGTCTCGCGACGGGCGGCGGCCCACGCGGCCGGATCGTTGCCGTCGACGAACGTAGTGGTGATGCCCAGGTTCGCCAGCGTATCGGTGATGAAGTGGTGCGTGCCCCCGTAGACGCAGCGCTGCGCGATCAAGTGATCGCCAGGGCGCAGGTTCGCCAGCAGCGTGGTGGTGACCGCGGCCATTCCACTACCGGTGACCAACGCCGCCTCCGCCCCCTCGAGCGCCGCCAGCTTTGCGTGCAGCGCGTCGTGGTTGGGCGTGTTGTTGAGCCTCAGGTAGCGGACCGCGTCGTAGCTGTCCTCACCGCCGTACTCGAACGTCGCCGACTGATACACCGGCATCGTCACTGCCCGCTGCGGCCGGGGGTTGGGCTCCCCGGCGTGGATCAGGCGGGTGTCGGGCCGATGCTCCTCGGTCATGCCGAGGGTTGTATCAGCCCGGTGGCGGCAGAGCCTCGGGCGGCACGAGAATGAACACCGTCCGTTCGTCGAGGTCGCTGCACCCCGACGCCAGCACCCGCACGGTGGCTTCGAACAGCCGGGGCACCGCCTCCTGCGGGACGACCGTGTTCACCGCCGTGATGTCGAACGTGACGTCGGTGTCGGGGATGACGTTCTCGAACGTCGTCGGGGTCAGCGTCGGGTCCGGTGCGCCGGGCAGAGGCACCAGACCGTGACCCGACGGGGTCACGGCAGTGATGAAGTCCGTCGTGCTCGTTCCCACCGGCATGGCCACCCCATCGACGTCCTGCGTCGCGCCCTCGACCTCGGTGGTCACATCGAACGGCGCATAGGCGGCGAGCATCTGCACGCCGTCGACCACGCTGCCGTCGAGTCCCGAACCGTTGGAGTTGGCGCGATACACCAGCGGACACAGGCCCTGGCCATTGGCCCCCACCCCCGCTCCGTTGATGCCGGTGCAGCACTGTCCCGCGGGGCACCCCGCCGGCCGCCCGCCCGGAGCAAGATCCCAAGCGTCGGGCGGGATCACGGCCCCCGTCGACTCGGCGAAGCGAGTGCCGTCGGCGAGCGGGCCGCAGCTCGCGTTGAAGTTGCCGACCGCCACCGGCACCACGCGGGCGCAAATGCCGGCCAGTGCGTCGAGTGCTTCGGTCTCGCTTGCGGCCACCGCGGCCACGCCCCCCGCGTAGACCTCACTGCACGAGCCCGGCTCCGCGTCGTGGGAGACGGCGTCGGTCACCGAGACGACGACGGGCATCGACCCTTCCCGAAACCCCACGCCACCGATGCCGGCCGCGTTGGGCGGCACGTTCGTCGGCGGCGGCGCCATGACGCCGCTCCCGGTCGCGATCTGCCACAGCGCTTCGATGTTGGACTCCGGTCCGTCCGCCCCGCACCCGATCGGGTTGCCGCCCGGCCCGAGGCTCAGGGCATTGACCGCCGCCTGGGCCATCGCGACCGAGTTGGTGATCTCCTGCAGCAGATTGAACGGTTGATCCGGGGCACCGCTGATCGAGCACGGGTTGTCGCCGTAGTTGCCGACCGGAAAGTCTTCGAACGAGGCAACGCCGAAGTTGGTGTCGGCGATCTGCATCTGGATCTGGTCGATGATCGAGCTCAGCGAGCTCTGCAGGTTGCTGATCGGCCCCGTCATCGAGCCCGTGGTGTCGACGTTGAAGAACACGTCGAGTGCCTTGATGCCGGTCGCGAAAGTGAGAGGCTTGCTCTGCGGTCCCGCCGGGTCCTCGTACGGGAGCACGAAGAAGAAGTCCTGCTGGTCGCCCGTCTTGCGATAGACCGCGAGGGTGAGCTGCGCAGCGCCGGAAAAGCCCTCGGCCTCGACCTGCACGAGCGTGGAGTCGAAGTAACTGTCGTCGTGGCCCGGCAGCTCGAGGACGTTGCCGCTCATCACGCCAACCTGCGGATTGTCCGTGGCGAGGCTGGCGATGTCGGTGAGATCGGCGGTGCTGCCGTCCGTGAAGTGTCCGATGACCTGGTAGTCGACCGTGCTCGACTCCCCGAGATCGAGCTCGAGCACGAGCTCGGCCGGCTCGACCGACAGAAAGCTCAGTTCCTGGTCGTCGCCGAAGACGTCGTTGGCGTCGTCGTCGCCGGCGGTGCCGTCCGCGTCGTCATCGTCGTCGTCGTCATCATCGTCGTCGCCGATCCCGCTGTCCGTTCCCGCGCTTCCGACCGAGTCGATGCCGACCGTAGCCGAGGCTCCTCTTCCGCCGATGGCGTCCCCACAACCGTAAAGGCCAACACCGACGATCGCCCAAGTGAATGCACCCGCAAAACCAAGCTTCGAACGCGACACGCTTCCCCTGCCGATAGACCCCGCCGGCTCTGCTTTTTCCGGCCGGATGCGCGCGTCGGGCCGCCGTCGGGAGCGCCGCGACGTCGAGTCGGCCCTCGAGCTTCAATCGCCGGGCGAACGACGTGATCGGCGTCGCACTGGTGCCCGCGGACGGCGGAATCGGATGACCCGCGGCCGCCGCTGTTCACCACCGATGGAGCATGACCAATCGACTGCCCTCCTCGTGGACCTGGATCGTTGCCCTTGCTCTCGGTTTTGCCCCCGCCTGCGTCATCACCTCGGATGACGGCGACGACGATGCCGGCGACGGCAATGCGACCTCCGGGGACGACGATGACGACGACGATGATGATGATGATGACGACGACGAGACCGCTGGAGACGACGACGATGACGCCACGACCACTGGCGATGACGACGACGACGACGCGGATTCGAGCACCGACGCGGGCGACGATGACGACGATGATGATGACGACGATGATGATGACGACGACGCCACGACCGGCGGCATCATCGAGACCTGCAGCGAGATCGGCGAGTGCATCTGCGAGGCCGGGGAGCCCTGCGACGTCGATTGTCCCCCCGCCACGACCTGCGACGTCCAGTGCGGCGGCGCGACGACCTGCGACGTCGCCTGCGGTGAGAACGACAACTGCAACGTCCAGTGCCAGGAGACGGAAAGCTGCGTCGTCGACTGTGGAGACGTCCCGTCCTGCAACGTGACGTGCCCCGCCGAAGGCTGCGAGGTCAGCAACTGCTCCCTACTCGACGGGTGCGCGGTCACCTGCGCCGACGGGAGCATTCCGGACATGAGCGGCGATACCCAGACCTGTGGCTGACCCCGTGTTAACCTCCGGGTGGCAGAGGGCTCTGTTTGCCGCGTTCCCTTCGCGACCTTCGATCCGCCGTCGGCTCAGCACCGGCGGCGGCCCCATGCCGTGGCCTGGTGCTGGCTGCGGTGCTGGGCGTGATGGTGCCTGCTCAGAGCCGCGCCGCTCCCGTCGTGCCCGAGCCGGGCAAACCAGCGGTCATCGTGCTCTACGTGCCCGATCTGCCGGATCGCGAGGAGGACGACGTGCTCGCGGCCTCGATCGCGGCGCAGGTGGACGACGACGCCGTGGACCTCCGGATGCTGCGCTACGACCCGGCGGCGACGAAGGCTCGAGGCGCCGTGCTCGATCGTTCTCGGCGCGCAGCGGACGAGTTCGCCGCTGGCGGCGTGATGTGGATTCGCCTGGCCACCGATCCCTCCAAGCCCCATGCCGTGTTCCTCTACGAAACCACGGAGGGACGCCTGCTCGGACGCCGCGTGGCTGCCACGCCCGACTCACCCGCGTCGGCGCTCGAGGCCGTCGCCAACATCGCCGGGAGCGTCGTAGCGGAATCACTGACGGGCCCGGTCGCCGCGCTCGAGGAGCTCGATCCGGAAACGCTCGAGAAGCGCGAGCCGGAGCCCGAGCCCGAGCCAGACCCCGCACCCGAGCCGGAACCCGAGCCCGAGCCCGAACCCGAGCCCGAGCCCGAACCCGAGCCCGACCCGACTCCGAAGCGCATCGCCTTCCCCCGTCTGTGGCTGATGGCCGCGTATGCCGGGAACACGTACTCGACCGACGCGGTGTGGCAGAACGGCTTCGCGTTCGCGGCGTCGTGGGGTCCGGCCCGTGGTGCCTTCGTCGGTCTTCGCTACGACGTCGTGCTCCCGACCAATCTCGTCATCAACGACCTCGACGTCTCGATCCGTCGCCATCCGATCTCGCTCGAGGGCGGGTATCGATTCCAGGTCCGGCCCAAGCTCGACGTCGAGCTGTTTGGGCGCGGCACGGTCGATCCCACCACGCGTCGGTCCGGCACGGGCGGCACGCCCGACGCGCTGCGCTGGTTTTCCGGGGCCGCTGCCGGCGTCGGTTTGGGCTACAGCCCGCTCCGCCAGCTCCGGCTCGGGCTCCGCACCGGCGCCGAGGCGCTGATCACGCGAGCCACGTACACCGTGGAGCAAAATGGCCAGGTCGAATTCGCGCTCGCGCCCCATCCGGTGCGATTCGTGGTCGAGGCCGGGGTTCACTTCGCGTGGTTTTGGAGATCCTGAGGGCTCCGATCTCGGCTCCTGGGCCGAATTCGGTCAATTCGGCCTCGTACAGCGTAGGAGACTGTGATCCTCGTGAATTTCGCCGCGACTTTTTTGACCCGTTCTCGACGGGGCGCGCCACCGGAGGACTGCCGTGGTGGCGACGCTTACGATCGGGCCCTGGGACACGACCCAGAGGATGCAGGTGACACAGGTTGCACCAGCCCCGACCTTGGGTGACGGCGCCGTCTCCCTCGAGCTCGAGACCGTCCGGCGCGCCGCCATGGGCGACCCGCGGGCGCAGACCTGGTTGTGCCGCCGTGTGATCGGTCGGGTGCGCAAAGTGTCGCGGGCGCTGGTCCGGCACACGGCCGATGCGGACGACGCCGCTCAGCTGTCGCTGATGGAGATCCTCCGCAGCGCGCGAACCTTCCGCGGCGAGGCGAGCATCGAGTCGTGGGCCGGACGGATCGCGGCCCGCACCGCGCTGCGTTACGTCAAGCGAGAGCGTCGCAAGGCGGACCCCGTGGTGGACACCGCCCCGCAGCTCGCCGCGCCGACGCCTCACAATCCCCTGGCCGACTCGCTCCCGAGGGACGTGCAACACTACCTCGACCAGCTTCCTGAGCCGCAGCGGACCGCCATCGTTCTGCACCACGGCCTCGGACACTCGCTCGACGAAGTCGCGGGCATGGAGAACGTCAGCCCCAACACGATCAAGGGTCGCCTTCGCTTGGGCACGGCTGCGCTGCGCAAGCTGGTCCGGCGCGACCAGAAGATCGGCGTCCGCCGGGGAGGTGGGGCATGAGCCGCAAGGAGCTCGACCCGCGCCGCGATGCGGACATTCTCGCCGCGCTGGGCAACATGGGTCAGCCGCGTCCGGACGAGAAGTCCGACGAGGAGCTCATCGCCGGGGCGATGGCCGGCCTGGTCAACCCGATGGTCGCGCCCATCGAGCCCGAGCCGATGCCCTACCCGGTGATGGAGCCGGCGAACAACCACACGCCCGTGGTGATCGCCGTCGTGGCGGCAGCCATGGCCATCGCGGCTGCGGTCACGCTGGTGGTCTTGCGCCCCGCCGGACTGCTCGGACAGCAAGATGGCGACTCGGCCGGCAACCTCGCGATCTCGCAGCATGAGGACGAGCGCGAGGAGTACGAAGCGCGTGAGCGTGAGGCCGAGGCACGCAAGCACAACAAGAAGCGCAAACGGGCGCACGTCCCCGACGACGTCACCAAGCCCGAGGACGACGAGGAGGAGGCCACCACCGGGCTGCTCCCCGCCGACTGCGAGGACGTCGCTCCGGGCGTGCAGGTCTGCATCGATGGTGAGGCTCGGATCGCGGCGGCGGCCACCGCGGGCGGTGGTCCGGCCAAGGTCACCCTCGAGCACGGCCGGGTGCACGTGCTGTCGGAGCTCGACGGCGAGTCGGTCACGGTCAGCGCGGGCGACGTTCGAATCACCGGCCGCGGCACGGTCTTCGACGTCACCGTCGCGTCGGCGAGCGGAAGCGACGACAAGGTGCTCGTGGTCGTGGTCTCCACCGGGGTGGTCACGGTCCACCGCGACGGCACCGACACCACGCGGGTCGCCGCCGGCGATGCCTTTTCGCTGACGCTCGTCGCCGACGAAGAGGTCGTCGAGATCGAGGACGCGGACGACGGCGAGGTTCATGCCGCGCGTCCCAAGGCGCGCAAGGAGACGCCGAACGACATGCTGGCCCGCGCGCAGCGGCTGCTCGGCGCCGGCAAGACCAAGCAGGCGATGCGGGTTTACGAGACGCTCGTCAAGCGCCACGCCTCGACCACCGCTGGCAAGACGGCCCTGGTCTCGCTCGGCCGCATCGAGCTCAAGCAGGGCCGTCCCAAGCAGGCGCTCGCGCACTTCGATGCCTACCTGGCCAAGTCGGCGGGCGGCCTCGTGGAGGACGCTCGCTACAACCGCGTGCTCGCGCTGCGCAAGCTGGGCCGCACCAGCCAAGAGCAGCGCAGCATCGACGCGTTCCTGGCGGACTACCCCAAGAGCATCTACGCCAAGCGCCTTCGCAAGCGCGCGGACGAGCTCGACGCGCAATGAGCCGGCTGCGACTGTTTGTCCCGCTGCTGCTGGTTTGCGCGTGCGTCCTGCCCAATGACGTCGTCGGCGTCACCGGTGCCGATGGAGGCTTCGGGGGTGGAGGGACCGGCAGCAACGGGACCGGCGGCACTGCGTTTGTCCCGGCGGGCACGGCGGCGGAAACGGGCACGGAAAGCGGCGGCGGTGATGCGCCAATGCCCCCCGAGCCCGATCCGTGCACGGTCGGAATCTGCACCTGCACCGAGGATCCCTGCTACCAGGTCTGCGAGCCCATCGTGCAGGACACCCCGTGCGCGTTGGTGTGCCCGAGCGGGAGCGAGTGCTGGTTCGAGTGCCCCGACGGGGACTGCGAGTTCGTCTGCCAGCCCGACTCGATCTGCCACCTCGACTGCGCCGGGGGCGGCTGCTCGATGAACTGCACCTTCGCCGATTCGTGCGAAATGACCTGCTCGCCCGACCCGGAGGACGAGCCCTGCCTCGGCAACTGCAGCGCGGACGTCTGCATCCTGAACTGCCCGGCGGGCGGCTGCACGCTCGACTGCCTCAGCGCCGGCCTGTGCTCGACGACGGACTGCGAGGCAGAATGCTCCGTGGCGTGCAATAACGTGGTCCAGTGCGAGGGGGCTTGCGAGGACGTGAACGTGGAGTGCCCGCTCGAGTGATTCGAGCGGTGCTCGTGGCGACTTGGGCCACGAGCGCGTGCCAGCTCCCCACCGACGTCGTCGGTGTCACCGGAGCTCAGGCCCCCGACGATCCCGACGGCACCAGCACCACGGCGGCCGACACGTCCACGGGCGTCGAGACGCCGGACGACACCGCCGAGACGCCCCCCGACCCCTGCCCGGGGATCTGCGAGTGCACCGACGATCCATGCCGGGAGGAATGCGTCGCCGGCGGCGCGTGCCAGTGGAACTGCCCGCCGAACACGACCTGCGAGCTCGACTGCTTGGGCCCGGGGTGCATCTACGAGTGCGAAGCCGGAGCATCGTGCGACCTCGAGTGCGTCAACGTCTGCACCGTGGACTGCACCGGTGCGCAAGACTGCAACCTCGCGTGTACCGGGCCAGGCTGCATCGTCGGCTGCATCGATACGGACGTGTGCGAGATGGACTGCCCGCAGGGCAACTGCACGCTGTCGTGCGACAACGCCACGACCTGCCGAATCACGAGCTGTGAGACCGGCTGCATCCTCGACTGCGTGGACGTGGGCACGTGCGACAACAGCTGCGACGACCTGCTCGCCGGATGCGTGACCTCCCAAACCTGACCCATGCGCCGGACGCATACCCGCTGCTGGCACCCGTGGCTGCGGACGCAGCTGGATGTCCGGGGCGTCGTCGAGGTCGGGCGCGTTGCGGACCAAGCCCTGCAGCACCACCGCGTGGTAGCCCTGGGTGTGAATTTGTGGGCTGGCATCGAGGTCGGATGTCGTCTTGATCAGGATCCCGGCCGGGCCACTCGGGTCGCCGTAGACGAACTGCGCTTGCGGCCCTCGAGGTGCACTCGGGTCGAACGGCACGAAGCCTTCGGGATCGAAGACGAAGTTTCGGGACGTACGCGGTACCGGGCCGACGTCGAGCACGCCCGTCACGCGCACGATCTCGCCGTCGCGCACTTGCACGACCTCGGAGATCCGCACCGGCTGATTCGTCACGTCGTCGACCGCCGTGTAGACGATCGTTCCGCCGGTGGGGTGAAAGCTGGTCGCGACCAATGTGTAGGACTGCCCCGCACATCGCCATACGTCGACCTGCGTATTTCGGCGAGTTTCAGTTCAGTGGCTGTCGTGCCGATGAGGCGAGATGGACCTCTGACTGCACGGCCATGAGCAAGCTTGCCGCCCCTACCCTCCTCTCGTGTTGCGTCTTCGCCCTCGGTGCGTGCACCAAGCAGGCACCACCGCCCGCGCCGCCGGTCGCGGCCGCACCGGAGCCTGAGCCCGAGCCCGTCGAGCCCGAGGAGCCCCCCATTCCCGAGCGCCGCGTGGGCGACGATGCCATCGCGGTCGGCACGTTCAACCTCCAGTGGGCCCACGATCCTCTCGGAGACACGACCAAGCTCGCGGGCGAGTACCGCGCGCAAACCGATGAGGACTGGGACTGGAAGGTCGACAACGTCGCCAAGCTGCTCGTCGAGGAGCGGCTCGACATCATCGCGCTCGAAGAGCTCGGCGGCCAAGGCGAGCTCACCGACATCGCCTTGAAGATCGAGGAGCTCGGCGGACCCGACTACGACTGGGCGTTCGTCGAGAGCAAGGACCGTCTCGCCGGACACCACGTTGCCGTGCTGTCCCGTTACCCGATCGTCGAGCAGCGTCGGTTCGAGATCCACATGCGCCGCCACCTCGCCGCCGACATCGAGCTGCCCAACGGCGACACGATCACCGTCGTTGCGATGCACGCGGCGGGCGGCAAATACAAGAACAACGAAGCAGCCCGGGCCAAGAACGCCAAGGCGCTCAAGCGGCGTCTGACTGCGCTGCAGGCCGAGCATCCGGTCATCGTGCTCGGCACGACCAACTCGCCGCATCTGCCCGACACGCGCGGCTACAAGACCAGTGCCGCGGGACTCCTGGCGGGCACGACGACGCGCAAGCAGACCGACGACTGCGCGGACTCGGCCTCGTTCTACAGCGCCCAGTCGACCACGGTCCACGGCGACACCGCCGACCGGATTTTCGTGTGTGGACTCGAGCTGGTCGACGTCGACTCGAGCGGCCAGTCCACGATCGTGCGCGACGAGACCGACCCTGACGACGCGGTGTGGTCACAGATCCCGATCGAGGACGCCCCTTACCGCGACGTCTCGGATCACCTGGTGCTGTGGGCCGAGGTTGCGCTGCCGCAACCCGAGCCCGAGCCCGAGGCCAGCGGCGACTCGGTGGCCGCTCCGTGACGGCTGCTCAGGGCTCGTCGGCCCCGATC
>Ga0207422_1004330_pt1 | contig 11989 bp, 10 predicted proteins | sample MarCyaLeptolynsp_FD_187757 | JGI IMG/M metagenome (GOLD analysis project Ga0207422, IMG submission 187757) | Marine cyanobacterial communities from Panama - species 1 Leptolyngbya sp. (SPAdes) | ecosystem: Environmental > Aquatic > Marine > Unclassified | place: Panama: Panama City | collected... | reverse complement strand
TTAGACCGGGGCGAAGGTATACCATGGGAGGGCAACTATTCATCTTGGCTAGATCAAAAACAAAAGCGTTTAGCAGATGAGGAGAAAACAGAGTCCAAAAGGCAAAAAACACTTCAAAGAGAGCTTGAATGGGTTCGAATGTCACCGAAGGGTCGACAGGCTAAATCAAAAGCTAGATTAGGTGCCTATGATCGACTTGTAGGTCAAGAGGCTGCTGAAAAGGAACAAAAATTAGAATTATATATTCCTGCTGGACCTCGTCTAGGCTCTAAAGTGATTGAGGCCAAAGGGGTATCCAAAGCATTTGGAGACAAACTACTTTATGAAAACCTCGAATTCTCTTTACCACAAGGTGGAATAGTCGGTATTATTGGACCAAATGGTGCTGGTAAAACGACTTTGTTTAATATGATTACAGGGCGTGAGCAACCAGATGCAGGTGACTTTGAGGTTGGTTCTACAGTTGACATTGCCTATGTAGACCAAGAGCATACAAGGCTTGATCCTAATAAATCGGTTTGGGAAGTAATTTCTGAAGGCAATGAGCTTATTACACTAGGTGGAAAGGAAATTAATTCTCGAGCTTATGTGAGTCGCTTTAACTTCAATGGTACTGATCAGAATAAAAAGGTGAGCGAACTATCCGGAGGTATGCGCAACAGGGTACATCTGGCACTTACCCTAAAGCAAGGCGCCAACTTACTCCTTCTGGATGAGCCTACTAACGATTTGGATGTTAATACTCTGCGAGCGTTAGAGGAAGGCTTGGATAACTTTGGTGGTTGTGCTGTAATCATTTCTCACGACCGATGGTTTCTGGATCGAGTTTGCACTCATATCCTGGCTTTTGAGGGTGATTCGCAAGTATATTGGTTTGAGGGTAGTTATTCAGAATATGAAGAGAACCGTAAGAAGCGACTGGGCGATGTGGACCCAACAAGAATTAGATATAAGAAACTGGGCTAGCCGCCTGTTGCTTTTGAGTGCAGAATCGTTCTTTAAACGTATAATTCCTTAAATTAGATCTATGAAAGTCAGTTGTATACTTCTATTAAGCCTCCTTTCTTTTGGATTGAGTGCGCAAAATTTTGGCCTAAGTGGCAATTCTGAAGTTGCATTCAACTTAAGAGATGGCTCGAGCAACAATCGTAGCAATATACGTAGCAGGATTCCAATAGGAAACACTGTTGAATTCAATCGTTATATGCATGAAACCCCTCGAAAGACAACAATCGTCTTGATCAAAGGAGATACAATACGTGGCAGCTATATGTACAATATGGAAAGTGAGACATTAGAGTCTGCTGATGGCGATTCGCTGATTGCCTGGAACTTTGTAAGTACATTCGAATTTGAAGCTACCAAAAACAGCCCTGCTCAGAAGTTCTCAAATATGAAACTGGTTTGGCCAGATAGTGAGTATGGTGGCTTCATTCGAGACCTTTACAGTTCAGAATATGTTAAAGTAAAATACTATCTCGAATATGTACCAGCTAGTTGGGACCCGTCTACCCAAATGGGTGAAAAAAATGACAAAGTGATTGCTAAATCTGACAGCTACTTAAAAACCGGTGGTGATTGGAAGGAAATTCCAAGTGGTAAAACGGCTTTCTTTGACTTTTTCGGAAGATACTCTGAATCACTTAGGAAGTATGCCCGAAAGAATAAACTCAAGCATAAAAATCCTGAGGATGTTGGCAAAATGGTAGCTTGGGTGACTAAAAGTGGAAATTAATCTCCTGCCTCAAATCTGAATGGAGGCTTAAGGCAACAGGGCAATTTCTGCCTATTTCTTTGAGCCATGCACGCTTTTCCTCGTTTAAGGAGCAGTTATCCCAAAAGAATTCCACCTTGAGTGCTGCAATCTTTCTCGGAGCCGTGGCAGACATAACTTTAGTTGTTTCTAAATGCATACCAGTCAAATCAATTCCTTCTTTTTCTCCGGCAATGGCCATTACAGTCATCATGCAACTGCCCAATGCCGCAGCCACAGTATCAGTGGGAGAAAAGGTTTCCCCTTTACCATTATTATCGACTGGTGCGTCAGTAACAAACTGATTACCGGATTTTACATGGACAGCGGTGGTTCTGAGACCTCCGGTATATTCAGATTTGATCGTAGCCATAAACTAAGCAGCTTTATTTTTCGTTAATTTAGAGACCTTATTTCTACCGACAAAATTGTATGCACTCATTCATTAAAAGTATCTTCTTGTCCCTGCTTCTTGTCATAGGTATCAGTGCCATGGCACAACAAAATACCGAGCTTCAGGGAGAAGAGTATACCATAGAAAATGTCTTTGGTATAAGTAAAGCCACCCATGGAGGTATACTCAGTGGTTTTTATTACAGACACTCAAAAACCCTGAGTGAAGGAAATTTAATGAACTATGGTATTGAGATTGTCAATATCAAACATGCTCGAGAAGGTAAGGAAACGACTATTACTGGTAGCACCTTTGTCTTTGGTAAATCGAACTACCTTGTGGCCATTAGACCTACATACGGTAGAGAAAAAGTCCTATTCAAAAAAGCTCCTCAACAAGGGGCCAGAATCACCGGCTTATTGTCCGCAGGTCCGTCTATCGGTATGGAAATACCTTATTTTGTTGAGTTGGTTGGAAATGAGAAAGAACAATACAACCCGGATGACACGAGGCATGGCTTTAACCGAATCATCGGCAATGCTGGGCCATTCAGAGGGCTGGGCCAAACTAAATTTGTACTTGGTGCTCATGCCAAGGCCTCACTTACCTTCGAAACTAACTCCACCAAACAAAGAGTATTTGGAGTTGAAGTGGGCTTCACTTTAGACGTATATACCAGAGAAATTAACATTCTTCCTGTAGCTGGCAATAATAGCGTATTCACATCTGCCTTTATGGCCATTTATTTCGGTCGCAGAAGATAGTCCATTCTCAATTTTATTTGGAACCTTTGACTTACATTTGTGTTTCAATAGACAGAGGAGAAAGCTATGATAGAACTACCTGTCGTTTCTAAGGAAACTGAAGAAAGAAAAAGGAAACCAAACTGGCTTCGTGTGAAGCTTCCAATTGGCCCTGAATATGCCAAAGTAAGGAAGCTTGTAGATGAAAATAAACTGCACACAATCTGTGAGAGTGGTAACTGCCCCAATATGGGAGAATGCTGGGGAGCTGGAACAGCCACTTTTATGATCTTAGGTAATGTTTGTACCAGATCATGCTCTTTCTGTGCTGTAGCGACTGGACGCCCGCCTGAATATGATCAGGAAGAACCCAAGCGTGTGGCTGAAGCCATTAAAACGATGGGTGTCAAACATGCGGTTATTACGTCTGTGAATAGAGACGAATTAAAGGACCGTGGTGCTGAAATATGGTACCAAACAGTAGTCCAAACAAAGGCCTTAAGCCCTACTACAACAATTGAAACCCTAATTCCAGATGTTAAAGGCAACTGGGAAGCCTTAGAGAGAATGATTGAAGGTGGACAGGAAGTAGTCTCTCATAACATGGAAACTGTGAAAGACCTCTATAGACGTGTGAGGCCACAAGCCAAATATGATCGAAGTTTAGAGGAGTTGCATCGTATCAAGGAATTTGGCAAAAGATCCAAGTCAGGTGCCATGTTGGGACTTGGTGAAACGGATGATCAGGTCTTCAAATTGATGGATGACTTGGCGGAAGTGAAACTAGACGTCCTAACCTTAGGCCAGTATCTACAGCCTACTAAGATGCACCATCAAGTCATCGACTATGTACACCCGGATAAATTCGAATTCTTTAAAGAAGAAGGACTTAAAAGAGGGATTAAATATGTTGAGTCCGGTCCATTGGTGAGATCTTCTTACCATGCAGAACGACACGTTCACGTTTAGTTACTAGAGAAATTCATAAGACCACCCCGACAAGTTGGGGTGGTTTTTTTATGTTCAATTTGCAATACATCGTATTATGATGTATCATTGTTCTATGTATTCAAGAGAGTTACTAAAAGGCATTCTAAAACCCATCATTCTCAAACTGCTATCAGAGCACGACAAAATGTATGGTTATGAGATTGTACAACATGTCAAGGAAAAAACGGAGGGGAAAGTCTTAATCAAGGAAGGGTCGCTTTACCCCACTCTTCATAGTTTAACCAAAGATGGTTACCTATCTACTGAGTCGATTCTAGTGGGTAATCGCACACGCAAGTATTACTCTTTAACAAAAAAAGGCAACGGACTCGTGATACCTGCTCTCAATGAGCTTGTAGATTTTCAGGCAACTCTGGGCTTGCTCTTCGGTAATGAAAAACCCGCTATCTCATGATCAATCAACACCAAACTGACATTATCAAGAACTTCTTGATGGAAGCGAAGATCACTGATCAGGGACTTATGGATGATCTATTGGATCATATGTCTTGCGACATAGAAACACAAATGGAACAGGGGCTCTCTTTTGAAGAAGCTTTGCCAATAGCTAGGGAGAAGATACTCCCAAAAGAACCTGTGCAGGTTCAAAAAGACTTAGAATTTTTAACCACAAAAACTCAAAATATTATGATTAAGAAAATCGCATATATCGGAGGTTATGTAAGTGTCCTTTGCTTTTCCCTGGCCATTTTATTCTTTAGTCAGTCTCTCCTCGGAACCAAGAAAACCAAGCTAAAAACTTCTGCTATGGAATTAGAGTTTTATATGACAACCAGTGAAGCATCTAAAACGGGAGAATGGAGAAGACCTCTCTATGATGCCATGAATGCATATTCGATGCAAGAAAAGATTGATCAATCAAAGAAATTCGAAAGAGCGGAACTCCTTTTGATCATCTCAATCATCACCTTCTGCCTTACATACCTACCCTATCGCTTTTACTCTGGTTTTAAACAGAGTAATCTGCAGTTAAGCTAAAACAAAAAAGGCCACTCAATGAGTGGCCTTTTTTGCTCTTTATTCTTTGATTAGGCCATCGCCTCTTCCTCTGCGTATTCTTCAACTGGAATACAGCTACACATTAAGTTTCTGTCTCCATAGGCAGAGTCGATTCTTCCCACAGAAGGCCAGAACTTGCTTGCTCTTACATAGTCAGCAGGGAAGGCCGCTTTCTCTCTGCTATAAGGCATATTCCAATCGCTCGATAACACAAACTCATTGGTATGGGGAGCATTCGAAAGGACATTATTGTCTACTTCTGCCTGACCATCAGCGATCTCCTGGATTTCTGCACGAATACCCAGCATTGCATCGCAGAAACGATCGAGCTCAGCCTTAGACTCAGATTCAGTAGGCTCAATCATTACCGTACCTGCTACTGGGAAAGACACTGTTGGTGCATGGAATCCATAATCCATTAATCGCTTAGCAATATCTTCAACCTCGATATGCTGTGCTTTAAAATCACGGCAGTCCACAATCATTTCATGTGCACACCTTCCTTGTGTTCCTGTGTAAAGGATCGGGAATTTCTCTTCTAGTCTCGCTTTGATATAATTAGCATTCAGAATCGCAATCTTAGTTGCATTTGTAAGCCCTTCGGCACCCATCATGGCAATGTAGGCATACGAAATCGTTAGGATACTTGCGCTACCCCAAGGTGCAGCTGAAATAGCCGTAATTGCCTCTTCTCCACCACTCTTTACATTTGGATTACCTGGTAAAAAAGGAGCCAGATGCGCCCTCACACCAATTGGCCCCATGCCAGGCCCACCGCCACCATGTGGAATACAAAATGTCTTATGGAGGTTTAAGTGACATACATCTGCACCAATCAATCCAGGGCTTGTCAATCCCACCTGGGCATTCATATTGGCACCATCCATGTAAACCTGACCACCATGCTGGTGGATGATATCACAAATTTCTTTGATGCTCTCTTCAAACACACCGTGTGTTGAAGGATAAGTTACCATTAGTGAAGCAAGGTTCTCACTGTGAAGCTCCGCCTTCGCTTTTAAGTCTTCTACATCAATATTTCCTTTCTCATCACACTGTACCAGAACAACCTTCATCCCTGCCATTACTGCTGAAGCAGGATTGGTACCATGTGCTGATGTAGGTATGATTGCCACATTTCTATGATGATCACCTCTACTTTGATGATAAGCCCTGATCACCATAAGCCCTGCATACTCGCCTTGAGCACCTGAATTTGGCTGTAGTGAAACATCATCAAAACCAGTGATTTCAGACAACCAATCTACTAGATCAGTGAACATCTGCTGATATCCTTTGGTCTGATCACTTGGAGCAAAAGGGTGTATATTACCAAACTCTGGCCAGGTTACTGGTACCATCTCAGCGGTGGCATTCAATTTCATTGTGCATGAGCCCAACGAAATCATAGAGTGCACCAAAGAAAGATCCTTGTTCTCCAGCCTTTTGATATAACGAAGCATTTCATGTTCAGACTGGTATTGATTGAAAACAGGATGCGTCAAGAAATCGCTTGTTCTCTTCAGGTTCTCAGGAAAGCTAATCTCAACGTGCTTTGACATTGCTGCCACATCCAAGTCCATTGACCTACCCACTGACTCCGCAAATACATTGAGCACTGATTCAAGATCAGCCACTGTTGTCGTTTCGTCAACTGCAATACCAATATTGCCGTTTTCGAAGTAGCGGAAGTTCATTTCTTTCGCCTCGGCTATACTTCTCAACTTTTCAGCCATGGTCACATCTGATTCTACTTGTATCGTATCGAAGTAAACTTCGTTCAGTTGAGTAAAACCTAACTCACCTAAGCCATCATTTAAAAGCTTTGCCTTACCATGGATATTGTTTGCGATACCTTTCAGACCTTCAGGGCCATGGTGTACACCATACATACCTGCCATCACTCCGAGTAGAACTTGTGCTGTACAGATGTTGGATGTTGCTTTTTCTCTTCTGATGTGTTGCTCACGGGTTTGTAGCGCCATTCGGTAGGCCTTGTTTCCATGACTATCCAAAGAGACACCAATGATCCTTCCTGGAATCTGCCTTTTAAAATCTTCTTTAGTGGCAAAATATGCTGCATGAGGACCTCCGAAGCCCATTGGCACACCAAATCGCTGAGTGGTACCGATCACTGCATCAGCACCCATTTCACCAGGAGGAGTTAATAGGACTAATGACATAAGATCTGCAGCCGCTACGACAAATACGTTTTGCTCTTTTGCCGTTTCCGTAAAGGCGCTAAAATCTCTCACATTACCATCGCCTCCAGGGTACTGATAAAGCACTCCATAGAGGTTTGGATCCGTTAGATCCAGCTTATCTATATTTCCTATTTCAAGCTCAATCCCAACAGGAATTGCGCGGGTTCTCAATACGTCCAATGTCTGTGGAAAGGTATTTTCATCAACAAAGAACTTATTCGCTGCCTTTTTAGCTTTCTTCCTTAGGCCAGCAAACATCGTCATGGCTTCCGAAGCTGCTGTCGCTTCATCTAATAGAGAAGCATTGGCTATTTCCATACCAGTCAAATCAATCACAAGGGTTTGGAAATTGATCAAAGCTTCGAGTCTGCCTTGAGCTATTTCTGCCTGATAAGGCGTATAAGCAGTATACCACCCCGGATTTTCAAGCACATTTCTTTGGATTACACCTGGAACTATGGTTCCATAATAGCCCATTCCGATATAAGACTTGAAGAGCTTATTCTGAGCAGCCATGGCTTTTAAGTCATTCAAGAACTGAAACTCAGACTTAGCCGCAGGCAACTGCATTGCCTCATTCATCCTAATTCCTGCCGGTACAGTTTCATTGATAAGCGTATCAACGCTATCAGCACCAATGACCTCAAGCATTTCTTGTATCTCAGAATATTGTGGTCCGTTATGTCTGTCCTCGAACTTGGGGACTTGGTTCAAATCAATTTTTGTCATTTTCCGAATCCAATAAGTTGTAATTTCCTCTCTTCCAAAAGATGCACAAATGTAACCCACAACGGATTGATTTCCTTACATATCGAATCAAAAAACGATACCATTGAAATAAGAAAATTGATGCCCTTCTAAAATTATGTTTAGCTTTAGGCTGCAAAAAAATTGTAGTAATAAATTGTTTACAAAATGAGGAAATTAAAGGCATCCCTTTTGGGATTGTTAGTCTTAGGCTATGCGGCAACTGCGCAAGATGCATCCATAAAATACGCTAAGACCATTACACCTGAAGACATGAGAAAAAAGCTTACTGTGCTTGCTTCTGATGACTTTGGAGGAAGAGAAACAGGAACTGAAGGCCAGAAGAAAGCTTCACTTTATTTAGAGGGTTTTTACAGAAACTTGGGTTTACAAGGACCTGCTGACGGTGCATATCGACAAAAGTTTAACATGTACCAGTCTGATTGGTCTGATGTATATGTGAAAGTCAAAGGCAAAAAGAAAATGAATGGGGTTGATTTCATTTTCTCAGGTAGTGCTGATATGAACAAAGAAATGAAACTACCTACAGTCTTCATTGGTAACGGTGATGGCCTCGCTGACATGGACGTCAAAGACAAAGGTGTAATGATGACGACCATCTCTAGAGAACTTCTAACAAAAGTGAATGAGGCCGGTGCAAAAGCTATTTTTGTAATGAGCAGCAACGATGAGCAGTTTATGCAAACTATGCCTCGTCAGGCAAGATTTAGGCTTAAGAGCAGGTTGAGATTCAATAAGGAATTGGGAGCTAACCAAAGCATGATATTCAATATCACAAAGGCCATGGGGGCTCAACTTCTAAATACTACAGCTGCAAAAATTGATGCCGCAGCAGATAATCCAGCCAGTATCAAAGCAAGAACTGTTCGATTTATGGTAAAGCAGAAGCTTGTTGAGTTGAGCACTGAGAACATGGTTGCCTTCCTGGAAGGAACTGATCTAAAAGACGAAGTACTAGTTATCTCTTCTCATTACGACCATATAGGTCAGAACGAAGATGGTACGGTAATCAACAACGGTGCCGATGACGATGGATCAGGGACAACGGGCGTAATGGAAATTGCCGAAGCATTTGTTCAGGCAGCCAATGAAGGCAACAGGCCTAGAAGAAGCATTTTATTCTTGAATGTAACTGGTGAAGAAAAAGGGCTTTTGGGCTCTGCTTATTATGCTGATAACCCATTGTTTCCTATTGAAAAAACAGTCAACAATCTTAACATCGATATGATCGGACGTGTTGACCCAGACCACGAAAATGATAGAGACTACGTGTACGTCATTGGTTCTGAGAAACTTTCGAGCCACCTAAAGATCATTTCTGAGTATGCGAACATTAGCTACACTGGTTTGAATCTTGACTATAGATATGATGACCCGAATGACAGAAATAGATTCTACTACCGTTCTGATCACTACAACTTTGCCAAGAAAGGTATTCCAATCATATTCTATTTCAATGGCGTTCACGCTGACTACCACCGCCCGACAGATACGGTGGATAAGATCGAGTTTGATGTAATGGCAAAAAGAGCACAGCTCGTTTTCCATACCGCATGGATTCTCGCCAACAGAAATGATAGAACGCCCGTTGACAGAACTGATGATATGGACTACGGATCACGCGATTAATGTATAAGGCATTTGAATAAAAACTTATAAAGGCTACTTTCGAGTAGCCTTTTTTTATGCCTAACACTTTACATATTCTCAACGGTGACAGCACCCTGCATCAATTCAATAAGTCCGGTATTGAGGGAGATACATATGTTTGGAAAGAAGTCCTGAGTGATGGTCCTGTCCATGCTGATTTTGGCAGTGATCTGTTTTGGTCACATCGCGATCAGTTTATGAGTGCTGAATTTGAACTCGAAGAGGGTCAATACCAAAATACTTGCATTACTCCCTTCAAGACAATGGAGCAGTCACTGTCCTCTTATGATGAGGTGGTCTTGTGGTTCGAGTACGATCTATTCTGTCAGATCAATATGCTAGCCTTAATCCATTGGTTGGGAAAACAAAAAAATGATAGGGCCAATTCCTTAGTCTGTATAGGCAAAATAGATGCCTCTGACCGGCTTTTTGGTCTGGGTGAAATTGAGGGGAGTCAATACCCTGAACTGTTTAACAGCCGCCTGAAACTAGGGTCTCGTGAGTTTGAATTTTGCAGCGATGTTTATGAAACATATTGCGCTAGTGACCCAACAGACCTGTATAATTATGTTTTGATGAGCCTATCGGAACTACCCTATTTACCTGATGCGCTGGATACCCATTTTAGAAGATTCCCATACAAAGAAACTGGCTTAACGGAGATAGAACAGCAAATGATCGACTTCATCGGATCAGGAGAATCTGATCAACGAAAATTGGTCGGCAAAATGCTCAGTTGGCAAAAATATCAAGGTTTTGGGGATCTGCAATACTTTAACATACTGGAAGGCATGAAGCCACTGTTCAAGGACTTTGAAAAGCTAGTGCTTCACACGGACTTAGATAAGAACAAAGTAGAGCAATTACTGGACAGAAATAAAAAATTGGGTGGTGCCCTGCTGAGTGATTGGTATTGGGATGAGCAAGAAAAAACGCTGATCCCGGGAGGATCAGCGTCCTAATTTCATTTAGGCTGAGCTTATTTTCCGGTCGAAAGCCTTACCCTGCCATCTTCTATTCTTATATCAACATCGGCCTTACCACCATCTAAGGACAGTTTGGCCCTTCTCTCAGTCTCTTGGATGGTCTCAAAAGCCGAACTCGATGATATTCGGCCATCATCCTTGGCAACATTGAACTCGCCACCGCCCGACAAAACCACAAAATCAATGTCGGCATCATCGCCTCTGATTTCGTAAACACCATTATCAGAAAGTGTGGTTTCTAATGAAACATTTCCATCTTCTGCAGAAACCTCAACCGTGGCAAAGTTACCATTGCGTATATCCAGATCGCCATCATCTACTCTCACATAGAGCGACCCCTTTCCACCATCCATTCGTAGGTCACCGTCTTCAAGCTGAAGATCAAACTTGTCTCCATTACATTCGATCAATTCAATATCTCCATCATCAGTCTCAATGGATATTTCACCATTGACACTTCTAATCACATAATCATCATCATCTCCTTTGATTCTCAACGAGCCTGTTCTCGGCATCTCAATTTCTATTTCATAATCCACTCTCCACGAGCCAATTTGAAAGGTGACACCTCTCCTCTCTCGTTCAGTGATATATAGATCACCCTGACGTTCTTCTACTTCTACATCAAATCGAGATCGACTGGAACGAACACCTCTTGTGGTTTCAGTTCTCTCAATTACTAAATGAACATCGCTACGATCTGAACCAGTAATTTTCACATTCGCATCTGATGACCGCAGGTGAACTGTTCCATCAGCGGAAAGCGAATAAACTTCATCTAAACTAAAATTCTTGTCTTGAGCAGACACATTGCCTACAAGCAATGCGAGCATGAAAAAAGTGGATAAAAGTGCTTTCGTTTTCATAATATTTTGAGTTGTTGTTAAAATTGACAGTCTCAATTTAGTGAATATTATGCAATAAGCCCTCGGTATTTATCTGCGCTTCTTACGTCCGCGGCCACGTCTACCCTTGGTAGACTTATCTTTAAACTTCTGCTTCTTCTCGTGAAAGGCACCTTTAAAGTCAGGGTCCGCTTTCTTTCGCATATTGTCAATGGCCCTGTCTATTTCTTGTTGCTCCGCAAAAGGTGTCTTTTCAACAAGCACAGCGTTTGGGATGGCTTCGCGAGCAATCACCTCATCAATTAGCCCTTCAATTCTTGGGATATGCTGCATCTCCAGTTTATTGGCAAAAGTGATAGCCTTCCCTTCATTCTGAGCCCGTCCTGTCCGCCCAATTCTGTGAACGTAGTCCTCATAAATCAGAGGTACGTCAAAATTGATTACATGACTCACCATAGACACATCCATTCCCCTGGCAGTAACATCCGTTGACACCAATATTCTGACATGGCCCTCTTTGAATTCATCTACCGCGTTGATACGAGAATTTTGACCCTTGTTGGCATGAATCACTCGGACAGGACCCATAGATTTTCTGCCGAGATAATGCGCTATGTTGTCCGCACTTGTTTTTGT
>Ga0207422_1004329_pt1 | contig 11990 bp, 9 predicted proteins | sample MarCyaLeptolynsp_FD_187757 | JGI IMG/M metagenome (GOLD analysis project Ga0207422, IMG submission 187757) | Marine cyanobacterial communities from Panama - species 1 Leptolyngbya sp. (SPAdes) | ecosystem: Environmental > Aquatic > Marine > Unclassified | place: Panama: Panama City | collected... | reverse complement strand
CAAGCTAGATATGGGGAATATCATGAAGGAGAGGCAGTATTGGTATTTGTAACTGAAGACTTCTTGAAAGAGAAGCAGGTAAAAGATGAAGGAATTTCACGAAAGGCTTCCGAGTCTGTATTAAAATTGAATTTTATTCGGAAGTTCCCAACAGGGGTGTATGATTACTCCATGATGACCTCCACATTTAGCCCTGTAAAATTCAATGGCTTGAGTGAAGCAGTTAAGTCTTCTACCTCTTCACAAGAATGGTGTGGACACTCTTGGATGCAATTAAATCTCAGAAAAGATAAATATCAATTGTCCTCCTATTCCTATTTTGAGAGTGAAGGAGATTTAAATCAATCCTTAGAATTAAACACATTAGAAGATGCTTTATGGACTCAGATAAGATTAGCGCCAGATAAGATACCTCTAGGTAAACAGGCCATTATTCCATCCGCACACTATCTGCGTTTTGCTCATCGAGAAGTAAAGGCTTATTTGGCAGACGTAAGTATGCAGGAATATTTGAAAGAGGATATGCCAGGAGATCAATTAAAAGCATTGAAAATTAACTATCCAGAATTAAACCGAAGTATAGAAATTGTCTATGAAGGTGAGTTCCCATATCGAATCGCTGGATGGAAGGAAGAGAGAAAATCTGGATTTGGAGCTGCCGCAAAAACCATGACTACAGTTGCTAGAAGAAAGTCTCAAATCTTAAGTCCTTACTGGAGTAAGAATAGCAATAAGGATGCTAACTTAAGGGATGAATTGAAGTTAATTAAGTAGACCATTGAGAATTAACCTATGGGCTAGTCCCCGCAATATAAGTACAGCAATCATGTATTCCTTTGGGCAAAGGTCTGACATGAGTATTGTGGATGAACCTTTATATGCCCATTATTTAGCTAAGACGGATGTTGATCATCCAATGAAACAGGAAATATTAGATTCCCAATCGACAGACTTTCAAGAGGTGGTTGAAAATGTGGTTATGGCAGATTACATTACTCCACATGTGTTTTTCAAGCAGATGAGCCACCATCTGATGAATGAAAATAAATCCTTTTTATTGTCTTGCGAAAACATCATATTGATAAGAGAGCCAAGGGAAATGATCAACAGTTTTGCCAAGGTGATCACCAAACCCAGTATTATTGATTTGGGATTATTAAACAGTCTAGAGATATACAATTATCTAGTCGATCAAGGTAAAAAACCTATTGTTTTGGATTCTAATGATTTACTGAAAAATCCTAAGACTACTTTAGGTCGATTATGTACTTTATTGTCCATTGATTTCGAAGATAATATGTTGCAGTGGGAAGCTGGAAAAAGAGAAGAGGATGGCGTTTGGGCTCCACATTGGTATGCTAATGTGCATAAATCAAGAGGATTTAAACCATACGAGAAGAAGGAGATATTTTTAGAGGATAAGTTCCAAGCATTGTATAAATCTTGTTTACCCATTTATAATAAATTAAAATCTGTTTCAATTTAATAGCATGCAAAAATTTGACCCAAGAAATGAGAATATAAAAGTCTTTATAGGAGATGCACTATATGATAGACAGGATGCTAAAGTTTCCGTTTTTGATTCCATAGTTCAAGGTGGAGATGGAGTATGGGAAGGGATTCGAATTTATGATGGTAAAGTGTTCTGCTTAGACAAACATTTGAATAGACTTCAAGAATCAGCTAAGAGCATGATGTTTGAGAATGTACCTTCAAATGAAGAAATTAAGGCAGCAATTTTTGAAACGCTGCAAGCCAATGGTCAAAGCGACGATACACATATTCGATTAACCCTAACAAGAGGATTGAAGACTACTTCCGGAATGGATCCAAGGCTTAACCAATTCGGATGTACTTTAATCGTATTGGCAGAATGGAAGTCACCGATATATCCAGAGGAAGGAATTAGTCTAGCAACAGCGTCTATTCGAAGAAATTCACCTCAAAATTTAGATTCAAAAATCCACCACAATAATCTGATTAATAATATACTTGCTAAGATTGAAGGCAATTTAGCTGGAGCTGATGATGCCATTATGTTAGACATCCATGGTTTTGTATCAGAAACCAATGCAACAAATATTTTCATGATCAAGAATGGTGAGGTAGTTACACCATTAGCAGATGCATGCCTTCCAGGGATTACCAGAATGAATGTGATAGAGATTTGTAAAAGCAATAATATTCCTGTGATGGAGAGAAACGTTTCGCTTACGGAACTGTACAATGCGGATGTGGTATTTACGACAGGGACTATGGGGGAGTTAACCAAAGTGCATACCATAGATCAAAGAGCGATAGAGAACAAAAGTAAAGATTCCTTATTTCAGAGTATTCAAACTTTGTATCGAGATAAAACCTCGAATGAAGGCGAGAAGCTGCCTTTTTAATCAATCAATATTTCTAAAATATCTTGGGCAGCTTTGGAGATTTTTGTTCCAGGACCAAAGATACCGGCAACACCGGCATCCCATAGGAAATTATAATCCTGTTCAGGGATTACTCCACCAACAATCACCAATATGTCCTCACGTTTAGCTTCTTTTAATGCATTAATAACTTGTGGTACTAAGGTTTTATGTCCAGCAGCCAAAGAAGAAACTCCTACGATATGAACATCGTTTTCAATGGCTTGTTTCACCACCTCTTCTGGTGTTTGAAATAAGGGACCTATATCTACATCAAATCCAATATCTGCAAAGGAAGTAGAAATGACTTTGGCTCCTCTGTCGTGCCCGTCTTGCCCCATTTTTGCAACCATAATTCTTGGCCTTCTGCCATCCTGTTCTGCAAATTGATCGGCCATTTCAGTAGCCCGAATAAAGTCTTGATCTTTCATCGCCAATTGCGAATATACACCAGATACTGCTTTGGTTTGCGCTCGATAACGACCAAAGGATTTCTCCATTGCATCAGAAATCTCTCCAATTGTTGCCCTATTTCTTGCAGCATCAATGGCAGCTTCTAACAAGTTTCCTTCATCGCCAGCAGCAATCTCACTTAATCTGTCCAAGGACTGATTTAAAGCGTTTTCATCCCTTTCTGCCCTGATCTTTTGTATGCGGTCAATTTGTTGTTGACGAACTTTGGTATTGTCGATATCCAAAACTTCTATATCGGTTTTCTCATCACTTTGATAGGCATTCACTCCGACAATAATTTCTTGTCCGGAATCAATTCTGGCTTGTCTCCTTGCAGCTGCCTCTTCAATTTTAAGTTTTGGAATTCCTTGTTCAATTGCTTGAGCCATTCCACCAGCTTCTTCAATCTCCTGAATCAAATTCCAGGCTTTATTTGCCAGTTCATGGGTAAGACTTTCTACATAATAAGATCCTGCCCAAGGGTCTATCGTTTTGGTAATGTCGGTTTCTTCCTGCAAATACAATTGTGTATTTCTTGCAATCCGCGCAGAAAAATCAGTGGGAAGAGAAATGGCTTCATCCAAAGCGTTGGTATGCAACGACTGGGTGCCTCCAAATGCGGCAGACATCGCTTCTATGCATGTTCTCGCAACATTATTAAAGGGATCTTGCTCGGTTAAGCTATACCCAGATGTTTGGCAATGGGTTCTCAATGCCATAGATTTTGGATTTTCCGGATTAAATCGCTTTACCAGTTTTGCCCAAATCATTCTAGCAGCTCTCATTTTAGCGATTTCCATAAAATGATTCATTCCAATGGCCCAAAAGAAGGAAAGCCTTGGTGCAAACTCATCGATCTTCAATCCAGCTTCGATACCAGTTTTGATGTATTCTAAGCCATCTGCTAAAGTATAAGCCAACTCAATATCTGCAGTTGCTCCAGCTTCTTGCATGTGATAACCGGAGATGCTAATGGAATTAAATCTGGGCATATTTGCCGCAGTGAATTTGAATATATCCGCAATGATTCTCATGGAAGGTTTTGGTGGATAGATATAGGTGTTCCTAACCATAAATTCCTTCAAAATGTCATTTTGGATGGTTCCACTCAATTGATTTGAAGATACTCCTTGTTCTTCTGCAGCAACAATATAAAAAGCCATAATTGGAATTACCGCCCCATTCATGGTCATGGAAACCGACATTTGATCTAAAGGAATCTGATCAAATAAAATTTTCATGTCCTCCACAGAATCAATGGCAACACCAGCTTTGCCAACATCTCCAACTACCCTTGGATGGTCAGAATCATAACCACGATGCGTTGCCAAATCAAAAGCAACAGAGAGACCTTTTTGGCCCGCTTTTAAATTTCTTCGATAAAATGCATTGGATTCTTCCGCTGTAGAAAAACCGGCATATTGTCTAACAGTCCAAGGCCGCATTACATACATGCTTGAGTAAGGACCTCTCAAATAAGGAGGTAATCCAGAAGAATATTCCAAATGTCTAATTTGACTTAAATCATCTGCTTTATATCTGGATTGCAGATCAATCTGTTCTGCAGTATTCCAAGTATTACTTTCTTTAGCTGAACTGCCTTTATTGGCCTTTATCTTTCCAAAACTTGCTCTCATGCTTTTATGTCTTTAGAAAGTGCATTTGTATCTTTTAATAATTCTGAAGCCAATTCATCGGGCATGGTGTATTTATTAACACCTACCATTATCTTTTCTCCTTCTTTATACGCTTTTAGTCTGTCTTTCTTAGCATTGCTTATTCCATCGAAGCCAATATCATTTAAGTATGGAATCATTCCACCCTTCTCTTCAATTTGTAGGAATAAGTCCCAAGCGGAATCAGATAACTCCTTGGTTAAAGTTTCCATATGGTAGGAACCAGCAGCTATATCGTTCACTTGATTCAGATAGCTTTCTTCTTTTAGAATCAATTGGATATTTCTAGACAGTCGGTAGCCTTGTTTGCTTCCACCTTTCCAATAATCGTAGGCCTGTAAACTTATCATGTTACAGTTTCCTATAGCTGCTGACATGCATTGTGAACTCAATCTCAATAAATTGGTGTGAAAATCTTGATGGGCTTGATAGTAAGTAGCAGATGATCCCCATAATTCTATGTTTGCCTCGCATTTGTATGCATGAAATAAATTTCGAATCAAATGACGCAAGGCCCTGCATTTGGTAATTTCATGCAGGTATGAAGTACCAAAACCTACCTTAAAGCAGATGCGTTTTGCAATTTCATTAGCCTCTATTCCTAAATCGCTTAGTCGATCAAAATATTCATTGGCATGCTGAAGAATCAAGGCAATTTCTTGCAAATGGTTCGCTCCAGAATTTTTAATTCTGTTTCCATCAATCCATATTTTGCAATCTGGACTGGATTCTAAGAAGGCAGCAAATTCATCAAGCTTTATTTCTTGCTCTTGTTCTAAAGCTTTACCAATTGGATCCAAGTAAAGTGTAATGCCTTCATTAGATTCTATAAATTCCTCACCACCCAACAGGATTAAATCTATCGATCCAATTTTTTCTTTTAAGGACTTCAAGGATACGGGATCAGTTTTATCCGCATGAATTGCAATGGCATCTAATCCCTCCAAATTCTTCTCATCGCTAAAAGTTAAGGCTTGATCTATATTCGGAAATTCTTGAACAATCTTCCAGTTAGAATCTTGCTGTTGAGAAGCCTGTATTGCCTCCAATTCGTCATTATCTTGAAGACTAGATGCATCATAATAGGCTTCTTGTTTGAGGTTGTTCTCATCTATCCAGTCTAGAACTTCTAAACTTTTTCCTTTCAGATCAGCAGTTACCTTTTGTATCCAATCCTCTTTAGATCTATTATCAAATTCCTCTGTAGTAAATAACTTCATGCTTTATATATAGCTACAATCCCTGCGAAAATACAATTATATTGGCATTTAAGGCTTTGGCTATTTCAATGAAAAGACATTAAGTTTACCTTTGATTAGATATGGGTTTACTGGATAGAGTAGATAAAGAGAAAGAAGAACTCAATAAGCAGTATTCAGAACTGCTTAAGGTGAGCAAAAAGGTTCAAAACAAGAAGGATAGAAGAAAACTTCGAAAGGCCTTCGACGTAGCAGTTGATGCGCATAAAGACATGCGCAGAAAGTCTGGAGAACCATATATATACCACCCCATAGCGGTAGCAAAAATTATAGCAGAGGAAATAGGCCTAGGGGCAACTTCGATTGCTTGCGCATTATTGCATGATACTGTAGAGGATACCGATATCACATTAGAGGATATCGAACGCATGTTTGGCGAAAAGGAGAAAGTCATAATCGATGGCTTAACCAAGATATCTGGTGTTGTAGATTATACGGAATCTCTTCAGGCTGAAAATTTCAGAAAGATATTACTTACCCTTTCCGATGATGTACGAGTAATCATCATCAAATTGGCAGATCGACTGCATAATATGCGGACACTGGATGCCATGAGAAGAGATAAGCAGCTTAAAATTGCATCGGAGACCTTATTTCTTTTCGCTCCCTTGGCACACCGTTTAGGATTGTATGCTTTAAAAACCGAACTGGAAGATCTTTCATTGAAATATACGGAGCCAGAAGTATATGAAGATATCACCACCAAACTTGAAAAGAGCCAAGAAGTTCGGGATCGATTTGTAAGCCAATTTTCTTTGCCAATCAAGAACGCGCTCAAAAAGCAGAAGCTAAAATTTGATGTAAAGGCAAGAACGAAGTCTGTCTATTCCATTTACCATAAAATGAAGACCAAGAGCGTGAGTTTCGAAGAAATTTATGACGTTTTTGCGATTCGAATTATTATAGAAACCAAACCGAAGGAGGAGAAAGCGCAATGTTGGAAGGCATATTCGGTAGTTACCGATTTCTATCAACCCAATCCGGATAGATTGAGGGATTGGTTATCCACACCAAAGGCCAATGGTTATGAGTCCTTGCATACTACGGTGATGAGTCCCGGAGGTCGATGGGTAGAGGTACAGATTAGATCCAAACGAATGGATGAGGTAGCGGAAAAGGGGTATGCCGCACATTGGAAATACAAAGAAGGGACATCAGAATCAAACTTCGATGCATGGATTAATAAGATTAGGGAATTACTGGAAGATCCAGAAGGCAATGCGGTTGAATTTATCGACGATTTTAAGCTCAATTTATTCTCCGAAGAGATTTTCATATTCACCCCTAAAGGAGATATACGCAATCTACCAAAAGGTGCTTCTGCATTGGATTTCGCTTTCGAGATTCATTCCGAGGTAGGTTTACAATGCATGGGCGCCAAAGTGAATCATAAACTGGTTCCCTTGAGTAGAGAATTAAAAAGTGGAGACCAGGTCGAAATCATCACTTCCAAAAAGCAGAAACCCAATGAAGATTGGCTAAAGTTTGTGATTACTGGCAAGGCAAAATCGAACATCAAAGCCGCTTTAAAAGTTGATCGTAAAAAACACATCGAAGAAGGGAAGTATCAGTTTGACAAATGGTTGAAGAAGAAAAAAATCAATATAACGGAGGATAACATTAAAAAACTGGTTGCGTTTTTCCGATTACCATCTTTGAAAGAATTGCATTATCGACTGGGTGTAGAACGCTTAAAATTGGACAAGGCAGATTCTTTATTTATTGAGGGTGGTAAAATTGTATTTAAGGCACCTCAGGCTGCTCCAAAAAGTCAATTGGAAGTCAAATTAAAGGAACAAGGCAAGGCTGAGGAAATGCTGGTAATCGGAGAGCAAATGGACAACTTCGATTATAAGTTATCCCCTTGTTGCAACCCAATTCCTGGAGATGAAGTTTTTGGTTTTATCACCATTAACGACGGCATCAAAATCCACAAAACCAATTGCCCAAATGCGATTCAATTGATGTCGAATTATGCCTATCGCATCGTAAAAGCAAGATGGACAAGTCAGCAGGAGATTGCATTCTTGGCTGGAATTAAAGTGATGGGGATAGATGATATTGGTTTGGTAAATAAAATCACAGGATTGATCTCTTCTGAACTCAATGTTAATATGCGATCAATTAGCTTCGATTCTAACGATGGCATTTTCGAAGGGACCATCATGGTATTTGTACACGATACCAAGCATTTAAAAAGATTGATGTCCCAAATGAAACAAATTGAAGGTGTGATAAATGTCAGTAGGATTGATGGATAGATTCAATCATAGAGATATCAACAATATGACCAATTGCTTTCCAAGAAAACATAAATTTGCGCATTACGCAGAACGATGCCAAGTTCAAATGAGACCATAGAAAAAGTGATACAGATTTTTTCCGCCTATCTGGAAAAAAACGGTCACCGCAAAACACCCGAAAGATTTGCCATCCTGAACGAAATTTATTCCCAGAATGGTCACTTCGATATAGAGTCTTTGTATGTTTCCATGAAGAATAAAAAGTATAGGGTAAGTAGAGCAACTTTGTACAATACCATTGATTTGCTGCAAGCGTGTAATTTAGTACGCAAGCATCAGTTTGGAAACAACATTGCGCAATTTGAACGGTCTTATGAATTTAAACAGCACGATCATTTGGTTTGCACCAAATGCAATAAAGTGGTAGAGTTCTGCGATCCTAGAATACAAAATATCAAGTCCACTGTAGGTGAATTATTGGATTTTAATATCTTGCATCATTCATTGAATTTGTACGGCATCTGCAGTACTTGCATGAAACAAGCAGAAATAGAAAAACAACAAACCTAATGTTTAGTTATAAAAAAGAAATCAGAAATGAAATAGTCGTTTTTCGATTGGAAGGCAGACTATTTGAGCATTCAGAATCCGATGCCTTAATACAAGATTTTGAAAACCATTTGGACGAAAAAAACAACAAATTTGTTGTCAATTTAGGCAAATTGGAATACATGAACAGTTCTGGCCTAAACCTATTGATAAATTTGCTGACCAGAGCTAGAAATAATTACGGAGAGTTGGTTATCTGCGAACTTTCCGATCGCATTAAAGAATTATTGGTAACTACCAAACTTCAAAATATCTTTGAGGTTACAGAAGAAGAGGAAGAAGCCATCGCAAAATTAAATTAAGAGATGAAAATTGATGTTTTATTGGGCCTTCAATGGGGAGATGAAGGGAAAGGAAAGGTAGTGGATGTTTTGACGCCGGAATATGATGTAATCGCTCGCTTTCAAGGCGGACCGAATGCTGGCCATACCTTGGAGTTTAATGGGATCAAACATGTTTTGCATACCATTCCTTCAGGTATTTTTCATGAAGGAAAACTTAATGTAGTTGGTAATGGTGTAGTAATCGATCCAATCATTTTTGTGAAGGAGATTGAGGCCTTAAAAGACATGAATGTTCCAATCAACGAGAGGTTGGTGATTTCTAGAAAAGCACATCTGATTTTGCCTACACACCGTTTGTTGGATGCTGCTTCAGAGCAGGCCAAAGGCAAGCAAAAAATTGGCTCTACCTTGAAAGGAATTGGTCCGACTTACATGGACAAAACCGGTAGAAATGGTCTTCGATTAGGCGATATAGAAACGCCTGATTTCGATCGCAAATACCAAGCCTTGAAGGCCAAACATATCCTGATGTTGAAACAATTCGAATTTGACTATGAATTAGAGGGTATGGAAGCGGAATGGATGGAAGCCATAGAAACATTTAGATCCTATAAATTAGTTGATAGCGAACATCTTATCAATGATAATCGCAAAAAGGGAAATAAAATATTAGCAGAGGGTGCACAGGGAACATTGTTGGATATTGATTTCGGCTCTTATCCTTTTGTAACATCATCCAACACCATCACAGCTGGAGCTTGCACAGGTTTAGGAGTTGCTCCGAATCAAATTGGAGAAGTCTACGGTATTTTTAAAGCTTATTGTACCAGGGTAGGAAGTGGGCCATTCCCTTCTGAATTAGATGATGAGGTTGGAGAACGCATGCGAAAAGCAGGCAATGAGTTTGGCGCCACTACTGGTAGACCAAGAAGGTGTGGTTGGATTGATTTGCCAGCCTTGAAATATGCCATCATGATCAATGGAGTTACCCAATTGATTATGACCAAGGCAGATGTATTGAGTGAATTTGAAAAGATCAAAGTTTGTCATGCCTACATGCACAAGGGTGAGACTATTGATTATTTGCCTTTCGACATTGCTGGCAAAGACATTCAACCAGTTTATGAAGAATTAGATGGCTGGTCAGATAACTTGACCCAAATGCAGAGTATCCATGATATTCCAGCTACATTGGATGCTTACATTCAATATTTGGAACAAAAATTGGAGACACCAATTACCATCGTTTCGGTAGGACCGGATCGAACACAAACATTAGTTCGCGAATCTGCATGGCAAACTGTATAAATCCTTCTTTAAGATTTAGACATCTTTTCTTTTTTGTATTGGTATTTGTTGCTTCTCATGCAATTGGGCAAGAATCTGAACAAATTGAGATCGTTCAAGGAGAGGAGTTGATCTATATCAAAAAAGATGGGGAAGAGGCGCAAAGACTAGTTGGAAATGTGATTTTTAGGCATCAAGATGCGTTGATGTATTGCGATAGTGCTTATCAATTCCTCGATCGAAATAGCATTGAAGCTTATGGATCGATTCGGATCAATCAGGGTGACACCATCAATCTCTATGGGGATTTTCTGGACTATAATGGGGACAATAAAATTGCTACGGTTCGAGGTAAGGAGGTAAAGCTCATCAGTACGGATTTTATATTAACTACCGATTTATTAATATTTGATCGACAATACAATACAGCGCGCTACACCACAGGTGGAGAGATAGTCAGTAAGAACGATAGCAATCATTTGGTGAGTACCAGAGGCTTTTACGATGTAAATGCCAAAATTTTCACATTTAAAGATAGTGTGGTATTGACCAATCCAGACTTTGTAATGCGATCAGATACTTTGAAGTATTTCACTGCAACCGAGATTGTCAATTTTTTAGGCCCTACTACCATAACTGGAGACAGCAATTTAATTTATTGTGAAAACGGATGGTATGATACCCAGAAAGACCAATCCCAATATTTTCAGAATTCTTACATCATTTCCGATGGAAAAAAATTGGAAGGAGACACCCTTTATTATGATCGTATCCTCGGATTAGGCAAAGCTGATGGGAATATTCAGATAACCGATACTTTGCAAGATATCACAATCAATGGATTACACGGTAGAATCTTTGAGCACAATGACAGTGCTGTAGTCACAGATAGTTGTTTATTGACACAACTTATGGAAGGAGATTCCCTTTTTATGCATGCAGATACCTTTAAGGTTTATGAAGCAGCCAATGAAGAAAAGTTCCTAATGGCCTATTATGGGGTTCGGATATTCAAAAGCGACCTTCAAGGAGTATGCGATTCTATTGCCTATTCCTTGAGTGATTCTACCATCAGTCTTTTTGACGATCCTATATTATGGTCTGGTGAGGATCAGATTACGGCAGATTCTATTGACATTAAAACCAAGCAGAAGAAAATTCACCGCATCTATATTTATCCCAATGCTTATATGATCTCTAAGATTGATAGTTTGCGGTTCAATCAGGTTAAAGGCAAGAAGATGGAAGCTTTCTTTAAAGAGAGTAAGCTCAAAAGAATTGAGGTAAGGGGCAATGGACAAATTACACATTACGCTTTGGATGATCTCAATAAGTTCATTGGTGTCAGTGTTGCGGAAAGTTCTGATATTGATATTAGTGTAGGTGAGAATGCAGTGCAATCCATTAGCCTTTTGAATGATGCCAAATCGATCACCTATCCTATGGGTGAATTGGATCCAGTCACCGAATTGCGTTACAAAGATTTCCGTTGGTTAATCGACAAAAAACCAAAGAGCAAGGAAGAGATTTTTGGGGAATAAACATTGCTTTTGGTCATTACGAAGAAGGAACAACTGAAGTAATCTTTCCCTGACCAAAAGTATTGTCTTTCAAAATGAGATTGCTTCACTATCGTTCGCATTAGACCTGTTACTTTAATTTACTTTTAGTCATCGCGAAGGAAGCATGACTGTTGCAATCTTTCCCTGACTAAAAGTCCTAACTAACAAAATGAGATTGCTTCGCCTGCCCTCCTTATAGACCAGTTACA
>Ga0207422_1004327_pt1 | contig 11993 bp, 13 predicted proteins | sample MarCyaLeptolynsp_FD_187757 | JGI IMG/M metagenome (GOLD analysis project Ga0207422, IMG submission 187757) | Marine cyanobacterial communities from Panama - species 1 Leptolyngbya sp. (SPAdes) | ecosystem: Environmental > Aquatic > Marine > Unclassified | place: Panama: Panama City | collected... | reverse complement strand
GCATCTGGGTTGCCAGTTGCTGGTTCTGATCAATATCCAGCTTGACCAGCTCCACCGCCCCGGCCGCATCCATCACCACTTGTTCCAAAGCCGGGGTCAGGGCCTTACAGGGTTCACACCAGGTGGCCCAGAAATCAACCAGCACAGGCACCTGCATGGATCTTTCCACAACATCCTGCATAAAGCTTTCCATATTACCATCACGGATAAGCTGGGGAGAATTTGTCACAGGCGGTTGTCCTGATTCAGTGAGCATCTTTATATTCCTTCATATGCCCCTTTATGAGAGGGCTTTAAAATCCATGATAACCGGTTCGAAACCAAAATGGCGAATAAATTTCAATAAATCCTCCCGGGCAATGGTGGTTGTCGCGCCATTATGCAAAGGATGATAATTCAGTTGATCATGGTCCATCATGTGTTTATCCAAAACCACCGTCAGGTCCAGATCATTATCCTGCATATATAGGGACACATTCATCAAACAAAAAGGGGTCACCGAACCAGGACTGACGCCCAATATATTCTGCATACGTTCTGCCGAGGCAAAACTGAGGCGTTTTGTCGGCAACTGATCCGATTTCTGCAGGGCTTTCATATCCAGGCGTTGATCCCCCAGCATCACCACCAACAGATATTGTGCGTTTTTATCTTTCAAAAAAAGTGTCTTGCAATGCCCGCCGGGAATTTGTGCGTGTAAATGATGACCTTCTTCCACGGTAAAGATCGGCGCATGGTGATGGGTTTCGGTGGTGATTCCCAATTCGCTTAAACAGGCCAATATTGCCTGTTCTTTTTGCTGATTGGCCTGGTGATCTGCGACTGACATATCGGACATGGACTTTCCTTTAAACTGAATAACCCCATATATATACGAGGTTTTTTACAGATCAAAGAGGATCCACGCCATAAATCTGAAATATTTCAAATTTGGACTTGCAATTAAGATTATGATGCGTATTATCCGCCGCACAGCACTGCAATGCAGTGTCCTGACATCAGGAGCGCGGGCGTAGCTCAGGGGTAGAGCATAACCTTGCCAAGGTTAGGGTCGTGAGTTCGAATCTCATCGCCCGCTCCAATTTTCTTCAATGTTTATAGAAACTTAGACTTGTATTCCGCGAGTAGCAAGTTTTGTCCTTTTCCCGCAAGTAACTTTAAACACATTAACATTATACGTTTTCCCATGTAATGAAATTCTTAGCAAAAGGTTTTCTCTGAAAGAATTTGGACTTTAATCTGGCGAGATCAGTATGTCATTTCGCTACGTCAAGTCGCCCCTAGAGATTATCTAGTCTTAAATGCAAACCCATTTCAACAGATAAAGACACCGAACGAAACGATACGATTATCTGGATTTTCGCACTCAAGCATTTCTGTAGTGGCGACAGAATATTAACTGAATTTTCTGTTATAATTCCCTAACTGAGGCAATGGCTAATAGCTGCTTATTCATAGTTGCGCTACACCCTGCGGTTGAGCTAGTATATTTAGACAATTTCATTCCGAGGTCGAAATGTCTATATGTAAGTTCTTTATTGCGGTTTGCACCAACGTTTTGATATTTACATCACAAATGACCTTCGCAGGGGAAAATGACTATACCGATACTTGCATGAGCCATGAATCAAGTGGGTGGTCTTATCATTACAATCATCTCTTAGTAGAACCAAGTTCAACAAACTACCCGCACATAGTTAGAGACGCCAAGTATCTAGATCCGTATCATGAGTGCTCAAACAAAAGAACACAACGATTCCGAATTGTGAAAGGCGAAACGGCTTTAACACCTAAGGCTGACTTGCGCGTTATCGGAAATCTTTGCGCATCTCAGCCCAAGTTAGTGATCGAGCGTTTATTCATCAATATACCTTTAACGCCCGAGAATATTGCCTATCAAAAATCTAACCGTCGATCACCCTACGATTTTTACGTCAATTCAAAAACTAGAATAATTGGGTCCGTGCATCGCGTTGACGTTATGTTACGTGCATATGAGAAACTCGCTTTGGCACAATGCAAGTATTTGCCGGAAAGCGTTCGAGTTTATGGGCGCAGTAAATTCAACAAACCTCTACGGTCTGCAAAAGGCAGGCGGCTCCAAGAAGGGATTCAAAAAATCGAATACACGACATTTTATTCCGGCACTTATTATCCAGGTCGCAAGTCATTCGCTCTCGAGCATGACGACGCCGAGCAAGCGATACTATACCAGGTTTTGGAGGGGCAATTCCGCGACTATATCGCAAAACAATACCGATATGATCCAAATCGCGCCGCACTTGGCCTTGGCATCATCGCGGCATGGGCACTCGCTACTCAAATAAACGCATCATCATCCTCAGGTGTCGCTGTTGATCCGATGTGTTATAGCGGCCTTACTGCTGAAGAGCGACAATTATATGGTTGTCCTTTCTAAGGCCGAGGCACAAAACCCTCAGAGAGAATTGTTAAATTAAAATTTGTCATAAATAAGCTTGCAATTCAATCTGATAAAATGGAAATATCCTTTCTTTATTTCAAATCGTGCCCAAAAAGGAATTGTCAGATTAAAATTTGTTTCAATTGAATTTGTAATTTAATCTGACGCAATGAACATATCATTCCGTTATTTCAAATCGTCACCCGAAATTATTCAGTCAACCGTTTTACTATATGTTCAATATTCTCTCTCTTTACGAAATGTCGAAGAAATATTAGCAGAACGGGGTATCAAAATTAGCTACGAAACCGTCCGCTATTGGTGGAACAGATTTGGGCCAATTATCGCTAATCGTCTTCGAAAAAGACGGTATTCTGGGTGCAGAAATTACTCCAACTGGCGTTGGCACATCGACTAAGTTTTCGTCAAAATCAATGTTGAAACACGCTACCTTTGGCGTGCTGTTGATCATGAAGGGGAAGTTCTGGAGGTTGTTGTGACCAAGAAACGGGACAAGGCCTCTGCTCTCAAGGTACTGGAAATACTGATGAAACGTTTTGGACGACCATATTATATCGTAACTGACCGGCTAAAATCCTACCCCGCAGCAATGAAAGAGATAGGTTGCCAAGACCTTCAATCTGTTGGTCGTTGGATGAACAACCGAGCTGAAAATTCGCATCTAGTTTTCCGACGAAGAGAAAGTGCGATAAACAAATTCAGAAGTGAAAAATCACTCCAAAAATTCACTTCAATTCAGTCACACATACAAAACCATTTTAATGGAGAAAGACACCTGACAAAACGACACGATTATCTGGATTTTCGCACTCAGGCATTGTCTGAGTGGCGGCAAATTATTGCCTAAGATACCAACTATCATCGCCTAACTGAGACGAGTTCGCGTTAGTCTGACAGCTGCATTTTATTGGTTGTTAATTTGATCAATGGCAGACTCATAATCTGTGTAATCCGTCTGACGATAGATCAGGCCATCTTTAAATTCGAAAACGGTCACAAAAGGATAGTCGATTTTGACTGTATCAAGTTCAGGTCGGTTGGCAAATTTGCCATAGGTAACCGTATATGTCGTCCCCCGATAAACCGCGATTCTTCCTGCTAGAAAATAACCTTCAATATCAACCCGAACAGATTTAGCGCCTTTTGTGAGAGGTTCATACCAATCACGAAAGGCTTTCTTACTTTCAAATACCAATGGCGGCATGCCCCAGGCCGTAAAGGTATCATCACGGATGAGGATATCTTCATGATATTGGGCCAACATTTCATCCACATTATGGCTTTGATGAGCCATATAATAATTCTCAACCACCCTTTTCATCTGGGCATATTGATCTTTTTTTGAGGTTTCGGCCGAAACAGAAATCATCGAACCCATCATCGCCCAAACAAAAAAACCTATGATATGTTTCATGAAGAATACCTCTATTTTTCAACGATATATGTTGCCCAGGCCTGTACAGCAGCACGCCCGTTTTCTTTCAGGCAACTCAATTCCAGATCAACCTTGTTCTGGCCATTTTCCTGATATTTCTTGACAATTTTTCCACCAAATGTCAGGACATCATCCGGATAAATCACATCACAAAACCGCATGCCATATTTGCGAATATTGTGACGACCAAAGAAACCATTTGCATAATTGTTCAATTGCCCGGCATGTAACATGCCTAGGGAAAATACGCCGGGAAAACCATAAGCCTGAGCATGTTCATCATGATGATGAGCCGCATCAAAATCTCCCGATGCACCCTGATATTTGACGATTTCAGTCCTGCTGACAGGTTCACCTGTCACTGATGTCAGTTCCTGGTCCTCTGCTAAGTCATTCCAAATATATGTCACAATCTTATCCCTTTATGGCGCATCTGAGGTCTTGACCACAGACTGATGAGACCGCGCAACCAATTCACCTGCCTGATTTTTAAATTCTGTTTCTGTAATGACAAAGGTCATGATCCCACCCTTGCGGCCTTCTTTGTCATAGACATCTTTGATATAGGTTCTGACAGCCATCACATCACCAGCCCGTGGCAAAACACCAAGAATTTCATATTCCTCTTCTGCATGAAGTAACAAGGACCGATCAATGTCCACATCTGCCAGGGCCGTATCCTTGGGGTCATCAAATGTATATCCCCATATTCGCCCGGCAATCCCCAGGAAACAGATTGGTATTACTGGATTTTCTTCTTCAAAATATGCATGATCGGTATAGCCCGTCGCCCTGGCATATTCTCGCACTTTACCCAATTCGATGGGAAATTTATATTCTGGACCGCTGGTACCGATATCAGTTTTGTCTACCATGATGTCTCCTTCTTCTAAGATCAGGACAATCTGGCTGGTCAGAGACCTCAAACTTTATCTGCATCCCAAATATTATCGGTATATTTTAAATCTTCTTTGGCGATCTTACCCACATCTGTGCGGGGAAATTCTTCAATAATTTCGATATATTTTGGTACCATAAATTTAGCCATTTTATCCGCACAGAATTGATGGATTTCTTTTTCCGTCAGGGTCGAATCCTCAATCAGCTGGATACTCACCTTAACGTCCTCTTCACCCAGAGGCGACGGCACGCCAATCGCAGCCACTTCATGAATATCAGGATGCTGTTCAATGATACGTTCCAGTTCCATAGCAGAAATATTTTCGCTACGGCGTCGAATGACGTGTTTCTGACGATCTCTGTAATAAAGATATCCATCTTTATCAAATTCACCGAAATCACCTGTGTGGAACCACAAATTCCTGAAAGCGGCGACCGTGGCCTCATTATCCCCTTCATATCCCATCATCATCATGCCGGGATATTTCGGTCGGGTAACAATTTCACCAATCTGACCAGTTGGTAAAATACAGTCCCGATCATCCACAATGGCTACATCCCAGTCTGGCCCCGCTTTACCACATGATCCTGGCGGTACTTGTTCAGACAGCCCGGGAACCGTCACAAGTTCTGCTTCCGTCATGCCATATTGTTCTAATAATTTAAGAGCAAAACGTTTTTCAAAGGCCTTATGAATATCCGGATTGATCGCGGTTGAAACCATCAAACGTAATGGATTTTCGTCTTCAGGTCCTTTGGGTCTGTTCCACATAATGTTCACCACATTTGGCAGTCCCACAACGATTGTGGCTCCCACCTCCTGTAACTCAGCCCGAAAGCGCGATGCCGAATATCTTTCAAACAAAGCCACTGTTCCCCCCGCAACAATCATGGCCATGGTTTGATGCAAACAGCCTGCTATATGAAAATGTGGTAACCAGGAATGATACACATCCTCCGCCGTCATCTCCCAGATTTCCACCACACGGGAAGCCTGATGCGCAAACAGATTATGGGGTAAAGCGACAGCCTTCGAACGTCCCGTGGTACCCGATGTATAAATGACAACAGCCTTGTCAAAAGGATCAGGTATGACCATAAAATCATCCCGGTGATCTTCTTCAATATCTGCAAACGAAATCACCTGATTTGCAAGATTTTCAGCGCCTTCAGGAATATGGTCAATAAAAACAACTGTGCGAATGCCTTTATCATCCAAGGAAGGTAAGTCCGTGAAGGCTGAGGCCTCTGTCACCAATATGTCTGACCCGCCACGATTAAACATATCCTCTAGAATGGCACCCTTGTGTGACCGGTTCAGGGGTGCATAAACACCACCCGCCATAATCGTCCCAAACCATGTCCATAATGTTTCTGGCTGATTACCCAAATAGCTCAATATACGATATTCGCCTTCATCGGTTTTACGTGCATGGGCAAAGTTTCCAAAACGGCAAATTTCCTGCCAAGCCTGATTATAGCTCCATTTCCGGCCTTTAAAGATCAGAAAAGTTTCATTTGGAGAAAGAGCTAACCTGGCCTGCCAGACATCCTGAATGGTGGCCGTGGGCTGACTAACAAGTTGCTCCAGAACAGGGTTGATGGACATCTTTAAGCCCCAACCATACCTTTTTCACGGGTCCAGATTAATGGGAATTTATGGCCACGTAACAGATCACCATGCTGCAGGCTGTGGCCTTCGATCATGGTTGCCCAAGGGAACACTTTCTCATCAAATGTGACATTTTCTGTGATCCAGCGACATACAAAACGCCGTGCTCTGCGATCACCAGTGTTGCCAATATTGCTATGAAACATCCGTGGATGGAAAATCAGCATATCTCCCAATTCCAGCGCCCAGGAAACAATATCATATTCCCCATTATCCACGTCTGGCATCTCTGATAATGGTGAAGACTGTTCATCAATGTGATAATTTTCATTATCATTTGAAAAATTCTTAGGCGTGAATAACTGGCCCGAACGGTGTGTCCCTTTCGCAAAACTCAAAGAGTCATCTTCGTCACATGGCGCCAAGGGAATCCATACTATGCACCAGTCGCCCTTCAGTTCATAATAGGGCTGATCCTGATGCCAGGGACTGGGTGTCACAGAACCCGGCTCTTTCTGGAAATACTGATCTTCGAGAAATCTGATTTCCTCAGCCTGCATCAATTCTCCGGTAATCTGAGCAATCGGAGAGTTTTTGAAAAAATCCTGATATTCGGGAATATTTTCCCAAGACCAATAATCACGAATGCAACGGGCATCATCACCAGGTTTCGTAAAATCACCAAAATGTTTGCTGGGATTTTCGATGTTACGGTCAACACCAAGATTTAACAGGTCGATCCATTTCTGATCCAGAATATTGCGCAAGCAGATGACACCATCATGCTGATAGGTTTCAATTTCTTCTGGTGTCAGTAATTTTTTATCGTCAGTCATGGGAACAGTCCTCATTTCAAATCCTCCGGCACAGGATGGGGTTGTGTTGCTTGTTTATTGGTCAGGCCACCATCTACTGGCAACACAACCCCGTTGATATATTTTGCTGCATCTGAGGCCAGGAAAACAGCAGTATGGCCAATATCCCAACCTTCCCCCTGTTTCAGGGTCGGCGACATGGCGTCGCGTTTCTGAACCGTATCATCTAATGAACCATGCAGATCAACAATATCCCCGTGTGCATGTATCTGGGGCGTATTCATCAAGCCCGGCTGAATAACATTTGCGCGAATACCATATGGCCCATCCGAAACCGCCAATGCCCGGGTAAAATGATCCACCGCCGCTTTGGAAGAGTAATAGGCCAACAGATCATATTCAGAAACACGTGTGCTCAGAATGGACGATATGTTGGTGATAACCCCGAAACGCTGTTTGCGCATCACTGGTAATACATATTTACAAGCCAGAAAAACGCTTTTGACATTTACGTCAAAACATCGATCCCAAATTTCTTCTTCCAATGTTACAGGGTCGCCAAAGGGGCTCATACCAACATTGTTATGCAGAATATCAATTCGGCCATAGTGCGCGAATGCATCATCAACAACCTTTTTCACATCATCATTAGATGCCACATCAGCCCTTAAAGCAATGACATCACCCCCTTGGGACTGAATGATCTGTGCCGTTTTCTCTGCACGATCTATTAACAGATCAACAGAGACCACTTTTGCACCAGCATTTGCATAAGCAAGTGCCGCCGCTTCGCCGTTACCGATTGTATCATCACCGCAACAACCCGCGCCAAAGACAAGGGCAACACGGCCTTCCAGAGGCTTTTTTGTATAATCAATCTGTGACATTATGTTCCTTATTTCCAGACTTCTTTTGCAACCCGCAACCAGTTCAAACCTAGTATTCTTCTAACGGATTCCTCTTTATATCCATTGTCCAGCATCATCTGGACCAACTCTGGTACTCTGGCTGGTGTAAATAAATTCAATACGTCATATCCTACACCATTGACCTTGGGCCATTCTTCTGGCCGGGTCGCCATATAGGCGCGCAACATTTCAGGTTCCCGGAAATAGTCCAGCCCCAAGGCCATATGATTATCACCTACCAGTTGTACGATATGATCCACATGACGGAACGCCGTTTCGGTTTTACAGTCAGGATCCCCCAAATAGGCGCTAAACCCGGACAAACCGATCACACCACCCGTCTCAGCCACTTTCAAAATCTGATCATCACGCAAATTGCGGTAATGAGGATGCAGTGCATAGACATTGGAATGGGAGACAATCACCGGATCAGTAATGCGTTCCATAATGTCCAGTGTGGTTTTATATCCAGTGTGGCTGAGGTCCACCAGCATACCCACCCGGTTCATTTCATCCACCAGCATCTGACCATAACGGGTCAGACCACTGTCATGCAGATCACCACAGCCGCCTGCGGCCGAATTATTTTTATTAAACGCTAGCAAATTATGCCGCACCCCAAGGGCATAATAAATTTCCACCATATGTGGATCGCGGTCCATACAACGGGTACCTTCAAAATGAAGCCCAACCGCCAGTTTGCCTTCATGTTTGGCCCGTACGACATCATCTGCTGAATGAACAAACACATATTTGTCTTCATTTTCCTGCAATTGAGCGCGCACGTCCCCCATACGCTTCATAGTTCCACTGATATCATAATCATCGCCGGCTATTGTGAATGAAGCAAAATTGAAACCGCATTCCTTGTAATATTCCAACACACTAAAATCATTGCCCAATTCCGAATGGATCGGCACCACCATATCCCACACTAACGCATCATCAAATAAAGCCTGGGCTTCGGCAGAAACAGGTATCGTTTCAGTCATTCTTTTTTCCTTATGTCGTATATTTCTGGATCTGCATCAGATTATGATCGCGCTTGGCTGCGATTTTGTTATGATTTTGATCCCCGATAACATCCTGCAAAGCCAGATCAATTTTATGCCCTAATGCCGGTTCAAAACTGAATTCTGTCGACAAGTCATCTGCAATATTTTTCATTGTTTCGTAATACCCATCGGGGCTGAGAAAATAGCTATAGCCCCCAGTGGTCGATAGAAAATTGGTTTCAAACGGCCCCATGGTTGCCCACCGCAAACCAAGGCCATATTTCATGGCAACATCGACATCCTTGACCGAACATATGCCCTGTTCCACCAGATGGAGGCTTTCCCGGATGACGGCCAGCTGCAACCGGTTCATGACAAAACCCTTCACCTCTTTATTAACCAGCAAGGGTTTTTGGCCAGCACCTGTCATAAAATCCATGGTCTTTTTGACAGTCTCTGGAGACGTAAATTCCGCTGGGCAGACTTCCACAGCCGGAATCAAATGTGGCGGATTCAGGGGATGCGTAATTATACATCTATGTCGGCCTTCCAGATCGGCCATAAATTCTGACGGCGGAATTTCAGACGTGGAACTGGCCAGAATACTATCTGGACCTGCCAGTTGATCCATCTGATGAAATACAGATCTTTTAATTTCCCGGTCTTCAACAATACTTTCCTGAACAAAAATACTGCCCGATAATGCTTCTTCTAGTGAATTTGCGATCTTGATCTTTGAAAATATCTCATCTTGAGAGGAAATAATCCCCTGATCATACAGAATATCCAAAGCCCGCCGGACCAGGTCCAATCCCTGTTCCAGACCGTCGGGACTGGCATCATATATCCAGACCCGCTGCATCTTCCGGGCAAAAGATATTGCCCAGGATGCGCCGATGACACCCGTTCCGATACAACTGGCCGTTTGAATAGTCATACCCTTTAACCTGGATGTCTCAGATTCAACATTTCACGGACTTCTGCAGGGGTTGTCACCTCACACCCCAGATAATCAACAATTGTTGCAGCACGTTCCACCAAATCAACATTGCGGGCATAGACACCGCGTTCCAGATAATGGTTATCTTCCAGACCCACACGCACATGTCCCCCGTTCAGAACAGCCTGCGCCACCAGTGGCATCTGCATACGCCCAATGGAAAAAGCCGTCCAGGGAGCCCCCTCCGGCAACATGCTTTTCATCTGCAGCAGACCCAATGTATCGGCCGGGGAGCCATACTTAATACCCATAACAAACTGAAACAAAGGCGGCGCATCAATGACACCCTCTTTAATCAGGTCGTTGGCAAACATTGCGTCACCAGGATTATAACATTCAATCTCGGGCTTTACGCCCAGCTCCTGGAAAATTTTCGCCATACGACGGATGCTGGGGATCGGGTTGAGATAAACATATTCCAAATCCACCTCGACCTGGTTGGCCGTTGTCGGGTTAAAGGATGCCATCTCAGGTAAAGCTTGACGCACATGTTCCATACGCTCTTCAACAGATTGCACATCTGTGCCTTCCAGCGCTTTCAAATTATCGAATTCATCTGGGATAAAAAATGCGCCGAGGCCTGTGGTCAGATTAATGCACATATCCACACCGGACTGACGAATACGGTCAACAATTTCCACATAAACCTCGGTCTTGTTCGTGCCCAAACCAGTTTCAGGGTCTCGGGCGTGAATATGACAGACCGATGCACCAGCCTTGGCTACTTCTTTGACATTTTCACAAATCTGTTTCGGGGTGATTGGATATTCATATGGGTATTTTGTAATATTTGGCGCATTACCATTTACGGCACATGTCACAATCACTTTACGTTTAGACATTCTTTTTCCTTTAAACAATTCAACAGATCACGCATGAAATAAAACAATAAAATCAATTACTTATTTAATTGACAGTATGTTTTTTCATGTATAAATTCGTCACTTAAGGCCATTCTTTGAATGCTTTGATTTTCTCTCATCATTCCAACATTTCATCAAACGACCATTTGCAACCAAGACAGATCAGACGGAATTTTTCCGTAATGGTTGACGTTTTTTTATGAGGTTATGATGATTAAAATCACGAGATCAGAGGGCATTTTTGAAATCACCCTGAATAATCCCAAAGTGAATGCCATTGGTGCCGATATGAGCCGCCAGATGGGAGAAGCCCTAAACGAGTTTCAATCGGATCCTGACATGCATGTGGCCATTATTTATGGCGGCGAAGGCAAAATATTTTCTGCCGGGTGGGACCTGAAAGCCGTCGCAGAGGAAGGTCTGGATGAAAATGAAGATTATGGTGATGGTGGTTTTGCCGGTATCACGGAAAGGTTTGACCTGACAAAACCGGTCATTGCCGCAGTGAACGGTACCGCCGTTGGGGCAGGTGTCGAAATTGCGCTGGCCTGTGACATGATAGTCGCTTCTGAAACAGCCCAGTTCTTCCTACCGGAGACATCACTTGGTGTCATGGCCGATGTGGGGGGTGTCCAACGCCTGCCCCGAAAAATACCCGTCAATTTTGCCATGGAAATGTTATTTACGGGACGAGCCATGACCGCTGCCGAGGGATTACATTTTGGCCTGTTTAATTATGTGGTTTCCAAAGAAAACGTCATTGCAAAGGCCCGCGAATTGGCTAGTCAAATTGTCGATGCGGCTCCTCTGGCTGTCAGAGCCATCAAGGAAGTGGTCGCCGGCACTCTTCATCAGCACTTACCTGAAGCCTTTCATTTTATCAAGGAACCAGGGCTGTATCCAACCTATGCACAAATGCTCACTTCTGAGGATCATGAAGAGGGCCCCAAAGCCTTTGCCGAAAAACGTAAACCCAATTGGAAAGGCCGGTAAATGTCAGCAGATTATGACCATATTCCGGG
>Ga0207422_1004326_pt1 | contig 12002 bp, 10 predicted proteins | sample MarCyaLeptolynsp_FD_187757 | JGI IMG/M metagenome (GOLD analysis project Ga0207422, IMG submission 187757) | Marine cyanobacterial communities from Panama - species 1 Leptolyngbya sp. (SPAdes) | ecosystem: Environmental > Aquatic > Marine > Unclassified | place: Panama: Panama City | collected... | reverse complement strand
GGTAGCGCAGATGTTCGAGCGCATGATTCGCGCGTGCGACGAGCTCGGCCAGACGCAGATGCCGCGGCTGGTTCTCGATCTGGCGCTGATCGACGTGGCTACGCTCGAGCCGCTGGTTCCGCTGGGTGATTTGCTCGAGCGCCTCGAGAGCCTGGAGGGGCGTCTGGGTCCGCGCCGCGGCGGCCCTGGCGGCGGTGGCGGTGGCAGTCGCGCCCCGCGGCCCGCCGCACCCCGGTCGGGGGCGTCGCGCCCGCGACCGAGCGGTGCCTCGACGGCCGGCTCACAGACGGCCCCCGCGCCGGAACCCCCCGGCCACCCCCCCAGCCAACCGTCGGCTTCGGCTGCGGTCCCGGGTTCGTCCTCGGATTCGGGTTCGGCCGCCGTCCCGGGTTCAGCCTCGGTCCCGGGTTCGGTCTCGGATTCGGTCTCGGATTGGGTCTCGGATTCGGGTTCGGTCTCGGGTTCGGCCTCGGCCTCGGCCTCGGTCTCGGTCTCGGTCTCGGATTCGGGTTCGGTCTCGGATTCGGGTTCGGTCTCGGATTCGGGTTCGGCTTCGTCCCCGGCCTCGGCCCCGGGTTCGTCCTCGGCCCCGGGTGCCGGGCTCGGCTGGGACTCGCCGCGCTCGCCAGCCGCGGCCGCGGCACCGGAGGTGGCGCCGGAGGAACCGCCTCCGCCGATCGACGAAGACGATCCCATCGCCCTGGCGCGAGCCTGGCGGCCCCCGGACGATCGGTCACCGAGTCGCGCTCCGGCGCCGCGTCCCGCTGCCAAGGCAGCGAACGGTCACGCGAGTTCGAACGGTGCCAACGGTCACGCGAGCGCCAACGGTCACGCGAGCGCCAACGGTCACGCGAGCTCGAGCGGCGCCAACGGTCACGCGAACTCGAACGGCGCCAACGGTCACGCGAGCCCGAACGGTCACGCGAACTCGAACGGCGCCAACGGTCACGCGCGCCCGAACGGCCACGCGGCTTCGAACGGCGCCAACGGTCACGCGGGCGCCAACGGTGCGCCCGTCGCCATTCCCGACGACCCGATGGCGGCCTGGGGTGCCATTTTGGCCGACCTCGAAAAGCAAAACCGAATCGCTCTGGTGGGCGTCTACGAGCACGCCAGGCTGCTCGATTGGACGGCCGAGGGCGTGGTGGTTGGGTTTCGCGAAGGCTCGCTGCAGGCAAACCTGGCAACCGACCGCGAAAACGTTCAAATCCTAAAGGCGGAGCTGGCGAGTCGCTTTGGCCGGCCCCTTCGTTTCGTCGTGCGCACCTACAAAGACGAGGCCGGCGCCGGCGGGCGGCGGTCGATCGTCGAGCTCACGCAGCAGCGCAACCAGAAGGAGCGCGACAGTCGCCTGGCGGAGGCGCGGGAGCATCCCCTCACCCTGCACGCCCTGGCGACCTTTGGCGCCGAGATCAAGGAGATCAAGATCGATGGCTGATTCGAAGATGCCCGACATGAACAGCATCATGCAGATGGCTCAGGACATGCAGTCCAAGATGACCCAGGCCCAGGACGAGCTGCGCCGGAAAACCGCCGAGGCGTCGGCGGGTGGCGGCATGGTCACCGCCACCGTCAACGGCGGGTACGAGCTGGTGTCCCTCGCCATCGACAAGGACGTGGTCGACCCCGCCGACACCGAAATGCTGCAGGACCTGATCGTTGCCGCGGTCAACCAGGCCATGGAAAAGGTCCGCGCGATGACCCAGGAAGAAATGGCCAAGCTCACCGGCGGCCTCAATATCCCGGGCATGCCCAAGCTCTTTTAGTTGTCCGATCCACTTACGCGCCTGGTTCAGCGCCTCGGCCGCCTGCCGGGGATTGGCGACAAATCGGCCACCCGGCTGGCTCTGCACCTGGTGCGCGCTCCCGAGGCGCACGTTCGCGAGCTGGCGGCCGCCCTGCTGGACGTGGTCGACAAAATCCGGCTTTGCTCGATTTGCGCCAACCTGACCGAAGCCGACCCGTGCTCGGTCTGCGCCGACCCCCGGCGGGACGACCGCACAATCTGCGTGGTGGCCAACCCGTCCGATTTGCTCGCCATCGACGCGGCCGGCGGCTACCAGGGCCGCTTTCACGTCCTGCACGGCCAGCTTTCGCCACTCGAGGGCATCGGCCCCGAGGACCTTCGCATCGATTCGCTCGTCCGTCGCTTCGGCCCCGACAGCGCCGTGGAGGAGGTCATTTTGGCCACGAGCGCCAGCGTCGAGGGCGAGGCCACGGCCATGTACCTGGCGCGGGTGCTAAAGCCCCTCGGCGTGCGGGTCAGCCGCATTGCCAGCGGCCTGCCGGTCGGCGGAGAGCTCGAATACGCCGACAAGGCGACAATCTCCCGGGCGCTCGAAGGCCGGTCAGAACTGTAGGGTGTTGTCCGAGGTCTCTAACCCCTCGGTAATAGAGGCGTCAGGTTCTTGAACGCTCACTAGCCACCTGATACCTTTTAGTCCGGCTGGGGAGGGCTCCTAAGTGGGCCACAAGATTTCGAAAACCAGTCCGGTAAGGAGCCCCGGAGCGGAATGGCTACCAATCAGCTGGTCATGTACGAGGAGGAGCTCGAGCAGATCAATGGCGTCTGCGGCGGCCTCCATCGCGACGCCAATGCCAAAGCGGTGTTGTGCATCGACAAGAACGGACAAGCCATCGCCGCGGCGGGCGAGGTCGAACAGCTCGACGTGACGTCGCTGTCGTCTCTCACCGCCGGCAACGTGGCGGCGACGGGCGGCATTGCCAATCTCCTGCAGGAGAAGGAGTTTGCCGGGCAGTTTCACGAAGGCGAGCGGACGAACGTCCACATCTCCATCGTGGCGGGCCGGGTCATCCTGGTGGTGCTGTTCGACGAGCGGTCTTCGCTCGGGCTGGTTCGCTTGCGGGTACGCAAGGCGTCGGCCCAACTCGCGAAGATCCTCGATTCGCTTCTCCAGAAGAGCGCTGCCAGCGCTCAGTCCAATGTCTTCGCGGAAATCACCGACGACGACATCGACAATCTGTTCAACGACTGACGCCGGCGCCTCATGAGTTTCATCAACTACTCGTCTCGCGAGATCAACTGCAAGATCGTCTACTACGGGCCCGGCCTGTGCGGAAAGACGACCAACCTGCAGTACATCTACAACAAGACCAACCCCGACGCGAAGGGCAAGATGATCTCGCTGGCGACAGAGACCGAGCGGACTCTGTTCTTCGACTTCTTGCCGCTGTCACTCGGCGAGATTCGCGGGTTCCGGACCCGGTTTCACCTCTACACGGTGCCGGGGCAGGTCTTCTACGACGCCTCGCGAAAGCTCATCCTCAAGGGCGTCGACGGAGTGGTGTTCGTTGCCGACTCGCAGATGGAGCGCATGGAGGCGAACATCGAGTCCCTCGACAACCTGCGCACCAACCTGCAAGAGCAGGGCTACGACCTGGACAAAATCCCGTACTGCATCCAGTACAACAAGCGAGATCTGCCCAACGCTTCGCCCATCGAAGAGTTGCAAGAGATGCTCAACCCGACCAATGTCGCGTGGTTCGAAGCCGTCGCGACCACGGGCGACGGGGTGTTCGACACCCTCAAGGCGGTCGCCAAGCTGGTCTTGACCGAGCTCAAGCGCGGCGGGTAACGCAAGGGAGCGCGCGCCATGGCGATCGCAACGCACAGACCGAAGTTTCGCACTGACCTCGTCGCCCAACCGCTCGAGGTTCAGGGCCAGCGTTTCGTCGACGTGACCGATCCCGATTCGGAGCAGACGTTTCGCTTCTACGAGGTCGAGTACGCCATTGCCGCGGCCATGGATGGCCAGCGCGACGTCGAAGGCCTCATTCACTGGGCCAACGACGAGCTCGGGCTCGAGTCGTCGCAAGATGAGCTCGCAACGGTGGTCGCCACCCTGGCGGACCTGGGCTACCTGGAGAAAAACGGCGTCGGCGGAGCGAGCATGGAGCTCGGTTCTGCCGGGCCGGCGTCGTCGGCCAACGAGGCGGTCCCCTTGCCCAGCGGCGGAGATGTCGAGCTGGGTGTGGCCGGCGGCCAGGCGTCCGAGCGCGCGCCGGCGGTGCCGTCGACGGCCGACTTCGAGCTCGGCTCGTCGGGAGGTGCCCCGCGCACCGCTTCGCCCGAGGAGTCCTTTGCCGGCCTGATGGAAGACGAGGAGCTGGGCCCCGCTGGCGGCCCGGGCGACATTACGTCGCCGAGTCTCGAGCTCGAGGACAACCGGGCCGACACCGTGTCCACGCGCGGAGGCAGTGAGGCCGAGGAGGACATCTCCTTGCCGCCGCCGCCGGCACCTCCGGCCGCCGTGCCCGAGCCAACGCTCACGCGGAGCAGTACGAGCGGCTCTGTCGACGATGACGACGAAGACACGCAGCTGCCGGCGCCCGAGCCGCCCGCCTACGACGATGACGACGTTTCCGTCGACCTGAGCGATCACCTGTCGCTCGATGCCAACGACGTGAAGGAAGCGGTGCGAGCCTCGAAGGTCATGCAGGCCGTGCCGATGCCCGACCTCGCCGCCGACATCGAGGACGAGGCCACGCCGCCGCCGGGCCTGGAAGAAGAGCCCCCGCCCATCGAGCTGTCGTCGGCCCGGGACGAAGAGCCGCCGTTGCCGGCGGCGCCCGCGGTGGAGCCGGTGCCCGAACCGGTCGCGGAGAAAAAGTCCTCCATGGGCGCGCTGCTGCTCGCGCTGCTGCTCGTCGCGGCCGCCGGTGGCGGTGCCTACTACTACTTCGTGATCATGCCGCAGCAAAACGCGGCGCCGGCGCCGCCGCGACCCGGGGCGACGCCAACGACCACCAACACGCCAAGTGAGCCGCCGCCGCCTGCGCCCGCGCCGAAGGCGGCGTTGGCCGAGGGCCCTGCGGAGTCCGCGGACGTTGGCGCCATTGCCAACGGCCGAATTGAGTGGATCCTGGGCAGTGGCGAAGAGGTCGATGAAGGGGCCGTCGTTGCTCGCCTCGACGGCGCGCGCCGCGTGGAGGCGGCTCGACGACGCTACGAAAAGCGCCTCGAGCACTACCAGGGCAAGCTTGCGGGAGCGCAAGAAGCCGGCGACGACCGCCGAACTGCCGCGTACCAGGCGAAAGTCGCGGAGAAACAAGGGCTGGTCGACGCCGAGAATGAACGGCTCGCGCAGCTGATCATGCGCGCGCCCCAGGCCGGCACCGTCGAGCCGGTTGTGCGAGGCGGCGCGAGCGTCAAGCAGGGCGAGCCGGTGGTTCGCATTGTCGGGAAAAAAGGCTTCAGCGCCACCTTCGATCGCGGCGGCGAGGAGCTGTCGGAAGGCGACCCGTGCAAGGTAACCCTGGCCGACGGCAGCAGCGCCGAGGGCTGCGAAGTGCTGGCGGTCGATGGCGACATCGTTACGATCGGCCTACCGCCGACGTCGGGCGTGTCCATCGGCGATCAGGTCACCCTCGATCTCTAACGGTTGTTGAGCCGCGCGTCCCGGCCCGCGACCCTGCGCGGACTTGCCCGTCGCCAGGTTCGTGATACGACTTACGTATGGCGACCTATCGCGGCACGGTGAAGAAGAACGACGTCGAAGGGGGCATCTGGGAGCTCCACGCCGACGATGGCGAGCGCTACCAGCTGCGCGGCGGAACGGACGGGCTTCGCAAAGAGGGCCAGTCCGTCACCGTCGAGGGCGCTGTGGACAAAGCTGGCTTTGGCATCGGCATGACCGGCCCAATCCTCGACGTGTCCAACTGGTCCGCGAGCTAGCTTGAATCACAGCAGCCTGCGGCGCGCCGCGGTCGCTCTCAGTAGGTGATCTCGTTGCGGATGTAGTTGGCGTCGACGGCGAGCGGCTGCTCGTAGACCTCGCCCTTGTACAGGTACAGGTAGCGCGCATAGGTCTCGGTGACCTTCTTGCCGTAGCCGCGGGCCTGCCGGTAGGAGACCAGCTCGACGTATTCGTCGATGGGGTGGTCGCCGTGCTGTCGCAGCCACCGCATGACCGCGCCCGGTCCGGCGTTGTACGACGCGGCCGCAATGGGCACCTGGCCCTTGAACTTGGCGAACAGACGCCCGATGTACCAGGACCCCAGCCGGATGTTGCTCTCCGGGTCGTAGAGCAGGTCGTCGGAGTACTCGAGGCCAATCTGCGGCGCTACCCGCCGCGTCGTCGGCGGAATCATCTGCAAAAGGCCGAGGGCGTTGGCGTGCGACAGGGTGTGCGGGTCGAACCCGCTTTCCTTGCGCATGATCGAGTACAGGTAGAACTCCGGGTTGTCGCCTTCGTGCCGCCACCGCTCTACCAGGTCGCGATAGGCGAGCGGATAAGCGTGCTCCCACCAGGTTCGCGCCGCGCCGGTCGGCTCGGTCGCGAGAGCCTGCCGCCCGCGAACGACCGCCAGCATCCAGGGCCGGTTGTAGTTGCCGGCCCTTCGGTAGCGGTCGAGGGCCGCGGCAAGGCCATCGCCTCGGCCCAGCCGTCGGAACAGGCCGGTCTCGCCGCGTCGCAGTTCTTCGGCGGCGGCAACGCCCAGGCCCGCGGCGATGAGCTCGTCCACCTTGCGAATCAGTGGGTCCCGGCCCGCTGACGCGGGCGGCCGGCTGTTGAGCGTTGGCACCTTGGTGGGGTCGCGCGGCGCATCGCCAAAGATGCCGATGTCGATCTTCTTGTCGGTGAGTCGAGCCCGAGACAGCAGCGCATACCAGGAAAACGGCCAGCGGCCGACCAGGTCGCGATAGATAGCCACAGCGTCGGCCTCGCGGCCCAGCGCCTCGTAGGACCGGGCGGTCCAGTATCGGCCCTTGCCGCCTTCCAGCCGGTCCCGGTCTTTGCCGATCCGCTCGAAGTAGGGCAGGGCGGCCTCGTAGTTGCCGACCAGGTAGTTGGCAAACCCCAGGTACCAGCGGGCCGGGCCGACCCATTTGTTGCGTGGGTAGCGCTGGAGCAAGCGCTCGAGGTGCGGCAGAGATTCGCGGTAGTTGCCGAGATTGAAGTGCAACCAGCCCGCCAGGTACTGGGCTTCGCCGGCGAGCTCCGAACGCGGAAACCGCTTGACCACCTCCAGGTACCAGCCGATGGCCTCGGTGTCCTTGTGGGCTCGAGACAGCGCCCGCGCGCCGTGAAATAGCGCCCAGTCGGCGTCTTTGCCGACCCGCGGCCACAGCTCGAGCAGGATGCGGCCGACCATCTCGTACTGGCGCCGCATCTTGAACTGGGTGCGGCCGCGCTGAAGCCTGACCCGGTCGCTCAGGTCCTTTCCGAGAGGGCCCTCGATGCGGTCGAGTTCGAGGACCGCGCGGCGCCAGCGCTTGTCTTCGGTGAGCACCCGGGCCCGCTCGACGCGGTCTTCGACCGTGAGCGCCACGGCGGCGTCGCCGCCGAGCTCGCGGGCGCGCCGGCGCGCATCGTCAGCCATGGGGTGCGCGGGTCGTTCCATCCACAGCGCGCGAAACGCCGCCACTGCCCGCTCGGTGGCGCCTTCGCGGGCGTAGGACTCGGCGATGCGAAACCGCGCCACCCCGAGGTCGCCCTCGGGCCAGCGCTTGCCGCGGGCCGCGGCAACCAGCCGCGCGTACTGGGTGCGCGCGGCGCGCGCGTTGCCCAGCGCCCACTCGCTGTCGGCCAGTCGCCACCGGGCCACGCTGGCGAAGCGCGAGCCGCGCTGGCGGGCGAGGCGCGCGAATCTCCGCCGGGCCTCGCCCGGCTGGCCGACGAGCAGGGCCGACTGGCCAATGGCAAAGTCCGCGTAGTCGCGGTTGAGAATTCGCGCGCGGTCGAGGGCCTTTCGCATGGCGAACGCCTGGCGATACTCGCCGGTCCGGTACGCGCGAAACGCCTTGCCGAGCAGCCCCGCGCCGCGCTGTTGTGCGACCGCGGGTTGCGGCGCAGCGGCGACCAGGGTCGCCCCCACCACCAGCGCGACCAGCGCTGCTGCCCCCGGCGCTGCCATGGCACGCGTGCTCACAGTGTGTGAGTATACGGCCGGCCCGGCGCGGAGCCACCGCCGAGTCGACCGCGACTGACCATGACGTATCCAAACATCCTCATCATCGCCGGGCTCGACCCCTCGGGGGGAGCCGGCTTGCTCGCCGACACGCGCGTGGCCGAGCGCTGCGGCGCCCGGGCCGTCGGGGTCGTCACGGCGCTCACCGAGCAGGACACGGGCGGAGTGCGGTCGGTGCACGTGCCCGCCGTCGAGGTCATCGAGGCCCAGCTTCGCGCGGTGCTCGCGGACGTCGAGGTTGCGGCGGTCAAGATCGGCATGCTCGGAAGCGAAGCGGTGGCCGAGGTGGTCGCCGACGCTCTCGACGCCACCGGGGCGCCGGTCGTGTGGGACCCGGTGCTGTTGCCCACGCGCGGCCGCGTTCCCCTGTACCAGGGGGCGCCGGCGCGCGCCGTTCAGCTGCTCGGCCGCCACGTGACGGTGTGCACGCCGAACATCCCCGAAGCCGAGGTGCTGGCGGGCCTCGACATCGACTCGGTCGAAGCCATGGCGGGAGCCGGCGCCACGCTGCGCGCCGCCGGCCTGGACGCGGTGCTGGTCAAGGGTGGCCACTTGCCCGAGGGCGCCGGCACGGCGTCGACAGACGTGCTGGTCGAGGAGCGCGGCACAACCATTCTCGAAGGCCCGCACGCGCCGGTCGCTGAGCCCGTGCACGGGACCGGCTGCGCTCTGGCCACGGCCCTGGCGGCGAGCCTGGCCGAGGGCGAGCCGCTCGAGTCGGCGGCGCGCTTTGCCAAGGGCTTCGTGGCGGGGTGTCTGGGCGCGCTTGTCAGGCCGGGGCGAGGTCTCGCGGCGATCATCTGAGGCTGGCGGGGCATGCAGGGCATGCGAGGCTTGCTGGGGCTTTGTGGCTCGCAGGGGCCTCCGGCCTGGTGGGAGAGTAGAAGGACGTCGGTGTGGAGCGGGGCTGCGCGAGGCTTCGGGCCTGTTGGGAGAGTAGAAGGACGTCGGTGTTGAGCGGGGCTGCGCGATGGGGGCCGGCCGTGCTCAAGCATACGGTCCGCTGATCGCTGGCGTAGGGCGCAGGGCGTCGTGCCAAGCATGGACGTAAGCCCGTGCGGTCCGAACTGCGCGCGGCCAGCCCCCATCGTCTCCGCCCCTTTGCTTCGTGCTTTGGGCGCGCGGCAGGGGTGGGGATGGGGTTGCTGTCGGTGCCGGCCCGTGGGCCGGCAGTTTGTTGTTGGTTTGGTGCGACGGCCGTGGGCATCGAGCGTCCTGCAGTTGTCTTGTGTCGTTTTCGGCGTGGCGGCTCGTGCGCGGCGGCGATGGTGGCTTCGCTCCCGGCCTTGTTTCGAGCGCGGGCCCCGTATCAGGTTCTGATTCGGCCTCGCTGTCGGCGACGGTTTCAGGCTCAGGTTCGGATTCGGATTCGGCCTCGGTCACGGTCTCGGATTCGGTCTCGGTCTCGGATTCGGTCTCGGATTCGGTCTCGGTCTCGGTCTCGGATTCGGTCTCGGATTCGATCTCGGTCACGGTCACGGGGCGGTTCGGTCACGGTCACGGGGGCGGGCTGCTGGACGCGGGGCTTCGTGGTTTGTTGGTGGGGCTGGGGCGGATGCCGGATTGTTCTTTGTGGCTACTATGTGGCCATGCGCGTGTTCATTACTGGTGCCACCGGTCTCATCGGCAGCGCTCTCACCAAACGGCTTCTCGACCGGGGCGATGAGGTTCTCGCGATGACGCGCAACGCGGCTCGGGCGCGGGAGACGTTGTCAGCGGGTGCGACGCTGGTCGAGGCCGACCCGTCGGTAGCCGGTGACTGGCAGCAGCAAATCGCGGGTTGCCACGCGGTCGTGAACCTGTGCGGCGCCTCCATCGCCGGTCAGCGCTGGGATGCGCGCTACCGGCAGATCCTCATGGACTCGCGCCTCGATCCCACGCACCTGCTGGTGGAAAGCATGCGCGCCTGCTCCGACGACGAGCGCCCGGTGGTGCTCGCGAGTTCCTCGGGCATCGACTACTACGACTTCGACCGCGCCGCCGTAACCCTGGCGGACGACGACGACGAGGTGTTCGACGAGCAGTCGCCGGCCGGCGATACGTTTCTCGCGCGCCTTTGCAGCAAGTGGGAGCAAGAGGCGCGCCGAGCCGAGGACATTGGCGTTCGGGTGGCCCTGGTTCGCACGGGCATCGTGCTTTCCACCGACGGCGGCGCCCTGCCGCGCATCGCCGCGCCCTTCAAGGCCTTCGTCGGCGGTCCGGTCGGGTCCGGCAAACAGTGGTTCTCCTGGATTCACATCGACGACATGGTCGGCGCGTACCTGCACGCCCTCGACAACGCCAGCGTCAGCGGCCCCATCAACGCAGTCGCACCCGGTGCCGTGCGCCAAAAGCAATTCGCCCGCACCCTGGGCTCGGTCCTCGGCCGCCCAAGCTTTTTGCCGGCCCCGAAGTTCGCCCTCAAGCTCGTCGCCGGCCAGCTGGCCGAATACCTCGTCAACGGCCGCCACGCCATCCCCAAGGTCCTCCAGCAAACCGGCTACAGCTTTCAGTACCCGGAACTAAAGCCCGCCCTCGACGCCCTGTACCTTCATTAGCATCTCGAGCTGCCGCTATCCGCAAACCAGCGCCACAGAGGCCCGGTTTGTCGTTCTTGGCGAGCTCTGCCGTGCAGTCGTCGCGGCTTCCGTGTCTCGGTTTGCGCCTGTTTTATTCTAGCGCCCTTGACATCTCAAGTTGGGCTGAATCGCCAAACAAGAAGCCACTTGCTTGGAATACCAACTTTGCGATGAATCCATCCTGGGTGTAGCCGCCTGTGAGGTCAAAGTAGAAATCCATAACGTCGTTGTTTGGCACGGCCCCGAAATCAACGACGGTCGAATTCAGCTCGTACCGGTGGCCGAACGACGCAGACACGACGCCGTTCAAAACCAGGAGCGCCGGAGCGAACTCGGCGACGGGCTCCTCGACGCTCGCCCTCTCGCTGGCTAGGACGCTGCCACGACTAAATTCCAGAATGCACTTCGCCTCTGCCGTTCGAAGCTCGATCCGCTTCAATAGCGTGTCGCCAAGGTGCAGTGAGTGAAAACGCCGAACTTGCTCGTCAATAGTGCTCATTGGAGTCTCGCGAGATTACTGATTGATCGGCCAATGTGCTTCCGGCGAGTTTTCGGGGACCACGTTTCCATGCGTGTCAAGGCTGTCACCGCGCTGATTCCGCCCCGGCCCGGGCTTAAAGCCGTGGCCGTGCGGATCTGGGACGTTGCGGTGAGGCAGGTGTTTCTGCTGCGCTGGTGACCCGTTTGGATAGCGGGTTTCTGCGAACTGTCCGTCTGGTCTCGACACGTAGCTTCCACCCTTCGGTTCGATCATTGTGTTGCCTTTGGGGTCCACGATAAACCGCCCACCTGAGCTTTCTGGCACTGGGGTCGTCTTGGGGGCCGGAAGCGCCTTGGGCACGCTGTTCTCCGCCTTCTTCGCCTTCTTGCTCGCGGTCTTGGCAAGATCGACTGCGCCCTCCACGAGTTTGCCCGCAGCTTTCAACCCGGCTGCAGACACGCCCGGCAAAGCGGCCGCGGCGACGCCATAAGCGACGCCCTTCCAGTCTCCTTGCATGGCGGCGCCAGCAATCGACGCGATGTCGCCGACGATATCCGCACCCGGTATCATTCCGACGACGTCGCCGACCGATTCGAGCGCGCTGCCAATCTTGGACAGCCAACCTTCGCCCTCGCCAGACTCCTGTCCCGCCGGAACGAACGCATCGTAGTAGAACGTGAATCCCGCTATCTCTGCTTCGAAGGTTCCCAGGCATTGCATGCCGTCTGGCGTGGCGCTGTTGCAGTCGGCGTTGGTATCGACCTGGCTACAACTGACTTCTGGCTCCGCGCAGAGTTCTCCGCGAGGCACGCCCGACTTCGGCTTCGGTGTCTCGAGCCCATCGGGATCGACGAACCGGATGGGGTTGTTCATGGAGAACATGTAGAGGTTCATGCGCCTTGGTTCGTCGTAGGCGCGGTCGGGGACGATTCGGTAGAGGGGGTCGGCCTGGGTCCATCGCATGGACAGGGGGTCGTAGTAGCGCCAGCCGTAGTAGTAGAGGCCGCTTCCGAAGTCGTACTCCTTGCCGT
>Ga0207422_1004316_pt1 | contig 12023 bp, 5 predicted proteins | sample MarCyaLeptolynsp_FD_187757 | JGI IMG/M metagenome (GOLD analysis project Ga0207422, IMG submission 187757) | Marine cyanobacterial communities from Panama - species 1 Leptolyngbya sp. (SPAdes) | ecosystem: Environmental > Aquatic > Marine > Unclassified | place: Panama: Panama City | collected... | reverse complement strand
CGTCGGCTTCGCGCAGCTTGTTGACGATCTCTTCTGCCTTGAAACGCTTTCGGCTCATCTGAATTCCTCCTGAATGACGGCCTGAATACTAACTCAAGCCTTGGTCTTGCTTCAGGGGGAAAGGTCAATGAAATTCAACGCTTATGCCATATACTTGCAAATTCGGGTTTTAGAATGGATATTGCGACGAATAGCAATAGACCGCTCGCAGTTGATTTCCATAAATCAGAACACAAGATGGCCAAGTTCAAATTATGCGCATTTGGGTATATGCCTGTGTGGAAACTACTTGGCCAATTTGGGTTTGTCGATATCCAAGAACTCAACATAGATCCTTGGCTGTAATGCCCTTGTCCCTATTTCGGGTCCAGTTGCTGAGTTAAATGATCAGCCGTTATCCGGTAAATCTTGTCTTGCTATTCGGCACAGCAAGATCAGGCAGGTTTGAACCTGTCACTTGAGCCTAACATGCTAACGATAGGTCCAAGCGCTAGGCTCGCACTAACTTCTTCTACTGGAACAAGTTATGAACGAAGTTTTTCGGAAATGTAAAAACCGTTAGGACCACCGGGGAGACTAGAGGTAAATGTGCTCTAGTTACACCCATCAGAGTACCTCCTGCTCAAATAATGGTGCCATAAACTGCATTGCTGGGAGCAACTAGTTCCAGGTTTATCTAGATGAGTGTATTCACTCTTGAATCAAGGCTAGAAATCATGAACTCCTCGCGTAGGACTTACCCGCATTGGCGTAGCGCATGGGATATCCCAGCAAAAAATATGACCCGATATCCCAATTTCTACCTACTGCGATTTATTGGCAAACTGCCCTTCCGCGAATCGCTTCAGTTTTATCCTGATCAGCCTCCGAACCGAAACCGAATTCTAACGGGTTCTCTCATTAACCATTTGGATCAGGATTCGGGCACACGTGCACGCAAGGCCTACTCCACCAGCGCCCCGTATCAATAGCTTTAGCGGGTATCCGCAATTCGATGTACACTACGTGACAGAACATTGGGTGATCAGCACCTTTTTGCGCGGCAAGGTTTCCTAATGCAGATTCCAATTAATAAACCTAAGCGGCCATACGCATTTATTGTCGCCGCCATCTTGGCGCTTAGTGCCTATCTAGGGTGGAGCCTCCTCATCTCCAAGAATTCATGGATAGTGAACAAACGGACGAATGACAAAACACAGCCATTCCCGAAGCCGGAATCACAGCGGTATGCTCAATACAAAGAAAACTCAGGAATAGAAAGAGCTGAAACTACTGAGCAAGTCCTAGCACAACTTGAAAAAGAGACGATTAGTAAGAGTGACCGAGAGCGCGTGCTCGCCCAAGTCCTCGACATCCTAGCTGCTGAACTAGGCGAAAGTGTCGCCGAACTCCAGCAAGAGGTTGCAGAATCGGAGCGACCGATCGAGGACATTGCTCCGAGAATGGCACGTCGCGGCGTACGTCACAATGACTATGAATTAGCTTCCGCAGCGGATGTTCTCGTCTTAATGGAGAAGGTGGTTACCGAAGATCGCAAAAGGCTTGGGATCATTGCACGCCTTGCCAACAACTTGGCCCCGATGAATACGTCGTCAATTAGCTTTAGTTCCCAAAATGGAAGAGCCCGCTTTGTCCCTCAATGGCGTAGTCTAACTGCACCAACCGAAGCGAAACAAAAGCAATCACTCCTATTGAATCTCCTAGTCGCGCGTCAATCAGATCATAGGGACCTCGCGTCCAATGCCTTGGAACGCAGTGCTTGGTTGAAGGCGAGTCTTGGCGACCTTAACGCAGCGGCTAGACTTTTCGAAGAACAAGGAATAATCACAGAGAATCTATCACAACGAAGAAAGTCGATACGAAGGGCCGCCGAACTTTACCAAAGAGCGGGTGACCTTGAGGCATCTCGCAATGTCCAGCAAAGGGTACTTGCTGCTGAACGCCCGATGAGTCCAAATGAGAAAGCTGAGGCAGAGGCAAAGATTGCCCGAATTGCCTTCCGCGAGAGTGTACTCGGTCAAAATAGTACGGCAGCTATCGTAGCGTTGATCGACCAATGCGAGTCAAGCCACGGGATATCACCGGATGTCGCATTTAACATTGCTTCAGATGTGATTCACGAAAGGTCCAATCCCGAACAATTAGTTGAGGTCAATCTTTGGGTTCTGGTCGAATCGAGTCTCCCCCCAATTGCAAAGGCAGTGGCGGCGGAATCTGCTGTCCGTGTGATAAAACAACTTGATTCTGAATCACATGCCGAGGAGTTGTCTCTAGCAATCGCTGCTATCAATTCAATAGCCCCAGAGTTGCAGGATACACAGTGGCATGTTCCCACTGGTTTAGTCCTCGCCGATTTCTACGAACAAACCGGACACTTCGAAGAAGCCGATCTTGTTCGTCGTCAGCATCTTGAGCAACTCACGCCAACCGATCCCGCAATCATTTCGATTCAAGAAGCGCGAATTCGCTCGCTGATCGCCCAGAATCGAATGAAAGATGCCGCGATGGTGTTAAAAGACCTTTCGTCTGCTTGGCCAGGCTACGAGCCTCAGGGCCAGTTCCGGGACTTAGAAGAAGGGGAATTCGAATAAGAAGACCGGGCAATATTCTTGTCGGACATTGTTGCCATCTCTAGAATTATTTCGTCATTTAATCCTAACGAAAACATCTCTTTAACTTGCCCTCTCCGAAATACTTATGAGCGATCCTATTGGAAAACGTAAACGCCATTAGGGCCCACGGGAAGATCTGCCCGAATTATGGCATTTGTAAGAATTGGATTTCAATTTTTGATGCACTATTAGGGCCAATTAACTGCTCCTAGTCGAGAAATTCCTTGAGTTTGCTCACGTACTTGCTGATAATCCAAAGCGGTGTTCGACCATCTCTTGGACGACAATCGTCCTCTGGCATTTCAAGGATTCTCTTGCGACGCGGCCTGAGCGATTGCGCGCATGCCTACTCATTCGGGAAACTTGGCTGATGCCCAGCTTGTATCGGGGAGGCATTGCCTTGCGCGACCAGCATAAACGCCAATGGGAATTGGACTCTGCGGCGGTGACCTTTTTATTGATCATTACCTTGCCCGGGGCAAATCAGCTCCTCGCACAACCAAACGATCAGAAGTTTAGAACACAGTCACAGTCTGCTGCTCAGACAAATGTTGGCGTATCTGCGCTAAGAGGTAATCATTGCAGATCCAAGTCAGCAAAACCAACCGGAAGAAACGGTCCCGGAGGTAGTCCCGCGTGCTCACAATCTGGCACAGGTCAACTACCCGATACGTTCGGACACGGTGCTTCGCAAATCGTCGGCGTCGTCAGTGACTCAAATCCAAACGGTAGTGATGTGGCTGCCGATAATTTCCGTTCACTAACTGGCGGATTCGTCACACAAGTGGATTGGTGGGGATTCTATGTGGACTTTGGCAGCCCCACGGCGTGTAGTCCGGTAGATGGTGACTCACTTGATAGCTTCACTATTACCTACCTCACCGATCTAAATGGAATTCCAGGACCTGTTCTTGCAGGACCATTCTCCGTCTCACTTAGCTTGAAGCAACCCACAGGCCGGCTCATCGATACGACCGTCGGGTTCTTTGAGGAATTTGCATTTTCGGCGAGTCATTCACCGGTTTCGATCAATCCTAATGAATGTGTCTGGCTCCAAATCGAAAACAATACATCGGGGATCTGCACTTGGCTTTGGGAGACCGCTCCGCCGGGTGATGGCTATTCGTGGCAGCAATCAAGCACGAATGATTTTGATTTAAGCTGGTGCGTTGATGTTTCGGTTGAGCCCTTGGGATGCTCTGAACCATGTGACATTCTCTGTGAACCTAATGCAATCCCCGAATCAGAACCGGATTGTGGATTTCCCAATGATACATCAAATGGCGGATGCAATTCGATCCCCCCGGCATTCGGAGCGATTGACTGCGGCGATATCGTCTGTGGCACCGCCGCATTCGACGGCCTGACGCGCGACACGGATTGGTATTCGCTGACCTTACAAGAACCAACTGAGATCACGATTCAAGTTACAGCAGAGTTCAATTTCGTTGCCGGCATCATTGATAACGACGGTATCGACGACTGTGGGCAACTAGGTGGATTTCTTGACCTTGCAGTGGCGCAAAGTTGCAGTCCGACCGAGGTAACAACTTGCGTGCCGGCTGGGAACTGGTGGATTTTTGTAGCCCCACAGTTCGCCGCACAAGTTCAATGCGGCGCAGAATACCAATTAAACATAACGTGCAATAATTGTGCCCCGGGCTTAGGTGCATGCTGCGTCCAAGACACCTGCGTTATCACAGACTCTAATCAGTGTATGGGAATGGGCGGTGTTTACTCTGGCGATAGTACGCTATGTGCAGCGATTCCATGTCCCCCTCCGCCAGAGGCATGTTGCTTTCCGAACGGAAGTTGCCAAGACCTCGCCCCAGCCACCTGTTTTACATCGGGCGGGATCCCAAAAGGACCTGGAACGGTATGCACATCCGTTTTGTGCGACGTCTTCGGCGCCTGCTGCCCGCAGAATGACTCCTGCGTTGAGGTAGCGTTTTCGGAATGCGCTCAAAGCGGTGGTGTTTGGCAAGGAACAGCGTCAACATGCATCAATGTAGATTGCGCGGTCATACCACCTGGAAACGACGACTGTGGCACCGCGATATTTGTCACAATTCCTGCCACGCAGTCAGCAACAACCGCTGGTGCGAATACCGATATAACTCCAGATTGCCAGGCCACGAATTCCGCGCCAGGAGTATGGTATTACCTATTCGGCGATGGATCGACTTTGACTGCGTCGCTTTGTTCTGGAACGACTTACAATTCAAGAATAGGTGTCTTCGCTGGAGAATGCGGTGCTTTGACATGTATCATAGGAGACAATGACTTTTGCTCTCCATATTCGCAAGTCACTTGGTGCTCCGAGATTGCAACTGTTTACTACCTCCTTGTACACGGTGATAGCGGCGCGGCGGGTGACTTTCAACTCTCAATTTCGAGTGACTCAGCCGCATGCACCAATGATCCCAGTGGGGCTTGTTGCTTAAATACGGCCGAGTGCATAGACGGTTCAACTCTCAATGATTGCTTCACAGTGGACGGAACCTATCAGGGAGATGGGACCGTTTGTGGCGATACTGGAGCTTGCTGTATTGCAACAACGTGCGTTGTCGCTACGGTCGATTGTTGCATCGCGAATGGTGGTGAATTCTCGGGAGAAGGGACCGACTGTACCCCGAATCCGTGCGTTATGGGTGCATGTTGTGGAATTGACGCGACCTGCACAATTTCTGATTCAATCGCTTGCGAAGCTGTAAGTGGTACATACCTTGGTGATGGGACATTATGCGGCCAAGATGCGTGCCAAACTGGCGCGTGTTGCTTATCAGAAGGCTCATGTCTGGTAGAAACCGAATCTTCCTGCTCAGCAGCCGGCGGTTCGTATCAAGGCGATCTTGTTGGGTGCGAAGCAGTAGACTGTATCTTCGGTGCATGCTGCCTTGTCAGTAGTGGCTGCATTACAAACTCAGAATTGCACTGCGTAAATGCAGGCGGATTTTATCAAGGTGACTTCACGACTTGCCTGCCGGACCCTTGTATCATAGGCGCATGCTGTCAGCCGAACGGCAACTGTATCGATACCAGCGCATCGAACTGTAGTCTGGTAAGCGGCGAATATCAGGGCGACGCAATGGCATGCGAATCAGTTACCTGTTTAAAGGGCGCGTGCTGCCTCCCAACGAATGAATGTATCGTGATTAGTGAAAGCGCGTGTTCGCAAACGGGAGGCGCGTATCTCGGAAACGAAGTCGGATGTTCAGCCATTACATGTGTACCATCCGGTGCCTGCTGCCTACCCAATAGCGTCTGTGACGAACGTACACCACTTGATTGTGACACTGATTCCGGTTTGTATCAGGGTGACAATACTTCGTGTTTCGAGATCGCATGCCCGGAACCGGTTGGAGCATGCTGCTTACCAGACCTTACGTGCCAAGAACTTTCTGAAGTCACTTGTCTTTCCCAAAACGGGGAGTACCAAGGTGACGCGAGCATCTGCCAGGCGGTTTCATGCCCAACACCATGTGCGATCGCAGGCAACATGAATTCCGACTGTATGGTCAATGGGCTAGACATACATGAATTCGTAAGCTGCTACCTAATCGGAGGACCTGCTGTTGGCTGCGAATGTGGAGATTACGACAGAAGCGGATTCGTCGACGAGCCGGATATTTCTGACTTTGTGGTCGATTTGCTTCTCGCGCCAAGTGGAATCATCGTCGCCGAAAATCCCAAGGGCACGATTAGCGTAACGGAAATTCCATCGCCAGAGCCTTGCGAATCCGATCCACCTGTAACGATGAAGTTGCATAAGATCACTGCCACTTGGACGTCGATCCTCTGCGGCATTAATGAAGTTAGGATCGACAATCTGACCACCGGACAAACGCTGGCCGAAGAATCCTATCCGCTTTGCCCCCCATTTGCTGTCATTGAGGTTGATGCAGAACTCAATCCCGCACTTGACGTCATTCAGACAACCGTCTTGACCTGTGGCCCCAATCCCGGCCACGTGTGCTGTGAAGCAGCCGTTTTAGATGATGTGACAAGCTGCGCGATTCATGAGGCAACGTACATTCACATTGCTGACGAAACGGGTGAGCTTAAAGAGATGCGGACGCTAACCTGCCCTGGGGCGCCCGACGACTCAACCTGGTCACGAAAGCAAAAGGGAGAAGGTGACTTACTACCGATAGGAGCTGCGGGCGCGACCTATCCGATGACTGCTGAACATGAGTCGAAACCGGCTGACGATCTGGAAATCAAGCGATCACATAATGATGGCGATGGTGACTGCTCCTTCTCCAATGCAAAGATGACAGTCGTAGCATTGGACATGAAAATTCATAAACCAAAAGTGATTGATCCCGCTGGACCAGAAGTTGCCGACGCGGTGGAACTCACCGTCGGTGCACAGACGTTTGTGAATCTAGACAATGATGACAAGGATGGGCTTTTCGACACCAAGAGCCTGTCCGAAGATACAGACGTCCCCGGCGAGGACGAAATGTGTAAACTCCGACTTCGCCTCAAGCCCTTCGACATTCCAGATCCATGCGGCAACGTTCAGATCGAGGCGTTCGAGGGGGAAGATGACATCAAAGTCTGGCGGAACTCGGCCAAAATCGAAGAATATGTGCTCGGCAGCGATATTCCTGTACATGGGAACTTCCGTCGGGTCGGGGACTGGCTTGAGCTTGACCTTTGGGTCGAGGGGCGGAGCCCGAGTACCTCCCAACAGCAAGTCAAACTGCGGATGACCTACGATCAAGCGCCTGACACCATTAATGACGAAGTCGCGCTAACGATCATCGGTATCGAATCGATTCAATGGCTGGGTCGCAATAACAGCAATTCCGACAATAACGTCCTAGACTCGGATCCTAACTGGCCCTCCGGTCTTGCTCCTGGTGCGTTACGTGTATTCCCCGGGGCGCGACTCGTTGGAGTTACTCCGGAAACTTCAGCGCGTGACATTCTAGATGTCTCGGTCACGTTAACGGTTGACCCTATTGAGTCTGTGCACCTTTATTTTGATTCATTCGACGTCGACGATCCGACGAGTGCTTTGGGGCCATTGGATGGCTCTTCCGCGGGAAATGATGAAAACGAAGAACGTGATAATCGCGGGAATTCGCCATCGAGAGACGGGCAATTCGTGAAGGCGGACGGTACCAATGACGAAATCGGCGGAATCAAGCAACAGGCATTTACCACAAGTGAAGCAACCTTCGGATTTCGCGTGACCTTGCAACCCGGCGACAATTTTCGGGTCGTTGGGAATGGTGATCGCGATTTTCTCCTCGATTTACGGAACCGCGATCAGGACTACGCGGACAACAATGCTGACAAGCAGCGTATCGTCCATCGGAATGTCGCGGGCAACGCCAGTGAGAAAGAAATCCGCGATGCAGATAATTATGTGAGCAACAAGGTACTAACTGTTTGGCGCGATCTCCATGTCGAAGTTGACAGTATGACAAATGTGGCCGGTAACACGGTGAGCGGTAATATCATAAATATTGCTGGAGGCGATAGCGCAACTGCTCAATCTATCCAAGTCAACGTTGCTCTAAACGACATGTCCCCTAATCTAACATCAAATCCAGCGAGAAACGGGAGATCTGAGAATGGCACATTGTCCGTAGCAGGAACAACAACAATCCAAGATCTTACCGGAAACTCCAACTTCTTAATCGCCCGAGCAGCGGGGCTGAATATCTGCTCAACTCCACTTCCGTTCGCTGCAACGGGTAATGGAGGTGTCGTAATGAACGGCACCGTTACTCGGATAGACAACGGGAGTGTTCGCCTCACAATCAACCCGGCCTTTCCGCCTGGAGACTGGGGAGCATTTGTCGGCGGGACCATCACAATTGGCGGTGGCAATAACATGAACATTGTCGCCGTAGATCCGACCAATAGCCGAATCACCGTTGCTGCCCTCAGCATTCCATTCAGTCTAGTCGATGATGATGCCTATGCAGATGGCGACGCGCTCCCACCACTGGACACGAGTGGCATGGCGGTAATCTGGTCGGACGCCTTCATCCGAGTGTTATTCGATACTGGCCAGAACACCACAAACGCGCCATTCCGACTAAACACGGTTTTTGCACAGACAGCGAGCGCTCATGTAAATGAAAGCAGGGGTCATCCGAATGCAGTCCCGCGCTATTGGGTAGTCTTGGTCAAACAGGGATTTCAAACTGATCCGGAAGAAGACAGCGACGCTAACACCGAAGAAACTTGGCGAGCTGTTGGGGGTAGATTTGGTATCGGTCGCGGAGGTGCAATGATGCTTGAAGAATCCGTTCGTGACTGGATTACCAAACCAGCACAACTCGATGGTGCAGGCGGAATCGACCCTGACAACACCGGCGCGCCATGGCGTCAAAGTCGCCGGCAAGAGATCTTAAATCATGAGGTTGGACATGCATTCAGTCTTCTGCATCAAGACGGAGTAAGGACTGGCACCGAACCCTTCGGCGGCGTTATGCGACCAAGTTGTTGTCCTGCGAATATTCGACAAGCTAGTACATTCACGCGTCGCAGCCTCAACATTATCCGAAATCAAGCATTTCCAGGAATGTAAGACAAATGGCAAATAAATTTATGAACATCATCCAAATAGCAACTGGAATAATGAGCCTCCTTTGCTATGTCGGACTGACTGCCGCTACGACAGACGAAACAGCGAAGTCAGACAATCAAGTCTCATTAAGAATATCCGTTAAGTCTGGGAGTCACCTGGTTGGCGAACCGGTGATTATCAATATTGAACTTACGAATGTCGGCGAAACACCCATCATTACGTCCCCACACTTGGATAATTTGACACAGTCGGCTGCTTATTTTGCTTCACCGGCTGGTCAACGTTTGGGCCGAGTGCGATTTGAAATATGTAAGGAACCATCCCTTCGATCGATAACGCTCGCACCAGGTCAGTCCATGTACCATGCAGAAATGCTTTTTTTTGACGGCGCAAAGGGGAAACCCGTATTTGCAAAGCCTGGCGACTATTCGATTCGTGTCGAGTGGACCCATCCTTCTTCCCATCAGAGGATACAGTCGAACAAGTTAGATATCACTGTAAAGGCCCCCCAACTCGAGACATTAAAATACTCCGAACCGATGCAGGAGGTTGAAGTCATGCAATCTCTGCACCGAATCACCGAAGATCCTCGGGCGATCCAAAAGCTGAAATGGATTGCTGCCAGTCAGACTGTTTTTGCTAGGTTTGCGAGTTTATGCCTGGCCGAGAAAGAAATGCGTTGGAGTAGTCTAGGAATCGAATTAGAAGAGTTGCCGAAACAAAAGGCACAGTATTTCCAGCGAGTGAGTGGTTGGCTGAGAATTGCTGACGCCCCAGATTTTCCGCTGCATGCCCGCGTCCTACAGCTTCGAGCCCGTGTCGCAACTGAAATGGGCCACGTCGAGCAAGCGAAATCAATCCTCAAGCAAATCGAGAGGGATTACTTTAATACTAAAGAAGGTCAGGAGGCTAAAGAACTTCTCGCAAATGCTCCCAGTGGGAATGATTGATGTAAATCTTGCTCCTTTTTCCTTAGTTCGATCGGGACGCAAGCACCTCGAATTCTCCTTTAGATCATTGTTGGTCGCAATCTGCGAATACTAGAAAAGTGTCATGATGATACATGACATTTGTATTAGCGTTGCCAGACTATTGTGAAATAAGCACAGAGACTAGACCGCTGATGTCACCGAGTCCAATCTCACCGTTTTCATCAAAGTCTCCATGACAGATGGCGTCAAGATCGCCACCGGTTTGAACTGCATCAATAAACGCCTGAACGTCATTCCCATCAGTCACGCCGTCAGGATTCATATCCCCGTCGGCGGGCTTATCAACCGCCCCACAACCACATCGACCGGGCGCTACCTTGGCGGGATCATCTGGGCATAGGTCGTTACAGTCAGGCGTTCCGTCCATGTCGCTGTCCACGTCAGATACACCACAACCACACACCCCCGGATCCGTCTTATTCAAGTCGTTGGGATATCCGTCATTGCAGTCAGGTGTACCATCCGAGTCACTGTCAACTTCGGGTACACCGCACCCACAATCTCCCGGATTGGTCTTGTTTTCGTCGTTGGGACATAGATCGTTGCAGTCAGGTGTTCCGTCCGAATCGCTATCGACTTCCGACACACCGCAGCCGCAAATGCCAGGTGCGCTCTTGCCACTGTCGGCCGGGCAGCCATCGCAGGCATCAATCACGCCATCGATATCGCCATCTAGCTGACATTCGTCAGGAACACCATTCATGTCACAATCGTCGATCGGCAAGCCGCTGGATGTGCCGTTAGCTGACGCCTCGTTTGATTCACCACTTTCGTTCCCGCTGTAGTCTACCGCAGTCACGATATAGAAATATGCGACACAAGCGGTGACCGAATTGTCGGCGTAGTCACTCGTCGCATTGGCTTGATCGATCTGCATATACGGTCCGCCCATCGAATCCGAGCGGTAGATTCTGTACTCTTCGAAATCGGGTTCGACGTTATCCGCCCAGTCAAGTTGGATCTGCCCCGGCACCGACGTTGCCGTTAGTCCAGTCGGCGGGGTAGGCGGCGTCGTATCCTGTTGACTACAGCCATCAAAGTTCTGACCGTTGTTCGGCAGTCCTGGTGTTTCGCTGCCAGGTTCTTGCCAATTAAAGTCGCCTGCTACGGCGCCGGTACCCGAAAGTTGCAACGAATCGCCGATCGGTGGCGCGGGGCTCTCATCAACGCCGATATCCGTGGACTGCATCCCATTGGCAGGTCCATTGGTCGCAGTCAGGTCGCCTTCGTAACTAATGAACTCAATAACTGCGTCATTAGGATCCACCAACGCGAGTCCATCCGGCGCGCCGTTCTGCATGCTACTGAAGTCAAATGCGAGAGTACCAAAGCAGCCACCTTGATCCGGAATGGTGCCACCAAGACTCACTGTCTTGTAGGTACCGCCCCCATTGCCGTTGTAGCCGATGACTGACCAACCGCTTAGATCTAGACCGGCCGGCCCCGCGATCTCGACAAACTCGCCGGTATCGCCTCCACTGTTGTCATAGTGGAATTCGTTGATCCACGGATCGGTCGATGGCGGATTGCCACCAGCTCCCGGCGTTGCGGACGCGATGGCACTAGCGACCGATTCCTGACCCGCTAGATCAACGGCGGTCACGTAATAGAAATAGGTCACACTGTTTTGAACGGTCGTGTCGAGATAATCACTTACCGAAAGCAGCGTCTGATTTTGGATCGCAAACGGTCCCGACATCGACGTAGCGCGATAGAGTTGGTATCCGTCGAGATCGACTTCTGAGTTGTCGTCCCAATCAAGTGACCTGCCCCACATCGTAGTCCACAGTTTAAGTTAGTTGGTTGTCGTTTACGACCCTCGCTGATGGCGGGCGTAGCGTAGTGAGCGGAGCGAACGAAGCGGAG
>Ga0207422_1004315_pt1 | contig 12024 bp, 17 predicted proteins | sample MarCyaLeptolynsp_FD_187757 | JGI IMG/M metagenome (GOLD analysis project Ga0207422, IMG submission 187757) | Marine cyanobacterial communities from Panama - species 1 Leptolyngbya sp. (SPAdes) | ecosystem: Environmental > Aquatic > Marine > Unclassified | place: Panama: Panama City | collected... | reverse complement strand
CATCTGTGTCATTTTATCACTTCCATGAAGGGCAGTGGGCAGTGAAGATGCTGCTCGATCATATTCAAGTCCCGTATCTGGAGCGACACATCACAACTTTTGGCGCGTGTCTCGTTGAACGGGCATCCACTTTATCTGATTAATTACGAAGTTGCGTTACGCGATTGACTACCGGCTGACGCTTTATTCTCGCGCCGTCTGATTTCACCCTGTACCAATGCCCAAAATTTAGGACTCATATAGTTGGGCTTGAGCTTGCCATCGCGTTGAATATCCTCATATAGGATAGTTGCGATTTTGCCTGCCAGACGTTCTACTCGCACCTTTTGATTACTCATCAATCAACTCCTTCAGTTCAGCAGACGACATCCTAATTCATTACAGTATAGTTATATTACTCGAAATTGTACAATAGTGTTCTCTGATACCTCTCAAGTAACTGGTCAAATGAAAGTAAAAAATCTCTTGTTCTTTTTCTACAGAAAAAGAACCAAAAAGACTTTGAATTTTTTACGGCTGATCACTTATGTGGACTTCGATTTCTAAAAGAATTCGTACGCGCCGTTGCGGGACATCCAACGAGATGTCCCTGAAGTTTGGCAGTTTTGGTCAAAAAGGATGATTTTCAGTCAAAATACGGTTTGACAAGAGCGTAAAGAGACAGGAAATCATCGGATGCCTTCAACTGTGCCCGAAATTGCCCCACTCGTCAATAATTTCACCCTGTTGTTGCTAACTCATCAAAGTATCTTCAAGCAAGGGCGCATCTTTCGCCGGGTTATCGTGCTGGCGTTTGCCGAGGTGCTGGCGTTCAATCGCCACACGGTGACCCTATTGTTGTGCTGGGCTTGGCCGCTAGCGACTGGAGCAGTTTGTGGTGCTTTTTGCCTGCGACCCAAACTGACCCCTCGATTTTCTGCCCTGTGCGCGGCACTTGTGTCCCGTCAATACCGATGATATAGGGTTGATCTGGGGGCACATGCTCTAGCGTTGTGCTGAAAAGGCTGGCACTGAGACCCAGCATATCGATGTGTCTTTTGAACACCCGATACCAACGTCAGAGCAAAATTTTCAGGTAGTTTGTTCTTGCCAATAGCGTTTCAGTTCCGTATTGATCATCTGCTTATTGAATAGATTAGCATCCCAATAAGTGCCAATGCGATGTTCCCACTTACGCGACACACGTCCTTTGCGTTTTTTCCGCGCATGAAGAAATTCGGCATAGAGCATGGGTCCACCTGAATCTTCAGGCGGGCAAGCATTGCGCCCGTCCAAGCAGACAGGCAGGTCAACAGAATGTGACAGATGTTTTTCTACCTGAAGGATATGCTGCCAAGAATCGCCGAAATCATATTCATAATAGAACGAAGCATTGGAATATTTGAGGCGGGGATCAATCACTGTATCCGCGTCATGGTCACCATAGCCCATCGGATCACGCATGAAGCCAAAATCACCGACAGAGAAACAGAACAGATGATAATTTTCCGAGCCCATGACAATCTGGACAATATCATGCAGAGTCTCGAATGAGATACCAGCAGGCACTTGAAAGCGTCGCCAGATTTGAGGTGAGATACCATCCAGCCAGACTTTAAAAACATAGCCCTAAACATCACCAACAACCCTATCTTGAGCAACCGGCATTTCATCATCGAACCAGAAATCATCTTCAGAGTAGTCATCGATGAGTGGTATTTCAATGTCCCCAGATAAAGTGGGTCGTTTACGTCGATGAGCTAGTTCTTCCCAGAGCGGTTGCAACCAGACTGTATCATAGGCATCATCGGGTGCTCGATAATCTGCATCAAGAGACCCGATGTAATCGAGCGTTGTTTGCTGATTATCATGTCCCAGATTCTGCTGGATCGCCGTCAAATCCGTGCCTACGAGATACAGACGGCGGGCATAGGTACGACGCAAGTCATGAGGCTGGATAGTCGTGAATGTACCATCAATCGAAATGGGATACCGACGTAAACAGGTACCAACCGCATTGACAGCCAAACGGGTAAGGTCGCCATCTTCATTGAGGTAAAGGTTGCCGCCTTTGCGTAATCCAACAAAAACAGGACCACTGTCTTGCTGAACGGTATCGAGCTAGGCATCCACAAAGGTCAGTGCCCAATTCTGAGCACCGTAATCGAGACCGGGTGCCTGAATCAACATCGCCACCTGTGATGGCGTTAACCAGTAATGATCACGGTCATCTTCGTCTTGAACTGTTATCGTTGAAACAGGTGCATTGTCAGGATCAAGTGTATTTTTGAGTTGCGTGAAGAATTCACTGATCAGCGCATATTTACGTTCTGGAGGCATCTCATTGTCAAGTTGACGATAGAGCAATTGGCGAACCTCATTGTCTCTGAGAACTTTGCGATAAGCCGACCGTACCGTTGAGAGATAAGCGCGGGCTGTTGTTGACGTATCTGGGAAATCGATGAAATACTGCCAGATTATCTTCTGAACTATATCGCTGAACAATTTCAGCTACCTGTTAGCACACTCGCCCACTATGATCCGCAGTCTTCGAATCGCCGCAACCAGTTTCAACTTCTACGGCAAGAATATGACTTTCGACATTTCAATGATACCACACAGTCAGACTTACGCGATTGGATTTATCCGCTTGCCTTGAGTCCTGACCGTGCTGTGGTCTTGACGACCCATCTGATTGAAAAACTTCGCTATGACAAAGTGATCATTTCCGCGCTATCGATGCTGGAGATGTTTCTGGCGTCAATCATGGATGATGCCGATGTAGAAACGACACAGGCACTCATTGGCAATATGACCCCTACCCAGCTTGAATGGTTTGATTTGTTGCTCCAACTGCGTGATGGAACGCATCATTCTTTTCTGGGATGGCTACAACAACCCACAGGACGAGCAAGTGCTAATAGTTTCCTCAATATTGTTGACTGCTTGACCTTTTTACAGGGTATTGATCTGGATTTGTCTACCCTCCAACATATCAATGCCAATCGTCTCAATCAACTGTCACGGGCTGTAAAGAGCCGTAGCGCATGGCGTATCAAGCAAATCACAAATCCCGATCAACGTCACGCGATGCTGGTTGCTTTTGCTCTGCAACTTCATGCAACTGACACCAAAGGCTTCAGTGATCACATTTTTGCCCTGTGCCATTTACTGGGATTTCGATTCGCACCTCACATTCGTCGCTTTGGGCATTTGCGCCTCTATCCGATCAAATCTAAATCGACCTACCCTACCCTCAAACCCATCATGGGACGACGGATTAATACAGACTTGATTTATGAAAACTGGCATCCTCTCCTGCGGATTGCATCTTCACTCAAATTGGGAACGGTAACGACACCGATCTTTGTGCAACGCCTCGCCGCGTATCCGCGACAGAACCAATGGGCAAAAGCACTCTCTCAGGTAGGACGACTGGAACGAACTCTATTTGCTTTACGCTGGATTCAAGATGAGGCTCTGCGAAAACAAGTGAATACAGCACTATATAAAGGAGAGGCGCGTAATGCATTAGCACGCGCTGTTTGTCTTCATCGCCTCGGGTGGATACGGGATCGAGATTATGACAGCCAGCGATATCGGGCAAGCGCATTGAATCTTGTTGTAAGTGCGCTCATCATCTGGAATACGGTTTATATTGAACAGGCTGTGAACCACTTGCGCTCACAGGGCATGGAAATTACTGATCACCATCTGGAACATCTCACGCCATTGGGGTGGGAACACATTTCTTTGACCGGAGATTATGTCTGGAATCCGAATCTCACAACCAATCTGACAAACCTACGAGATTTGCGAGTCTAATGCTCTGATGTTTGTGGTGCTTTTTGCCTGCGACCCAAGATCGGTTCAAACTCCTGACAAAAATCATCGATATGGCAGAATAATTCCAGTAAACTCATGATGGGACTCGCTTTACCTTTGGTTTCGTCACCTCGAAGCTTAACACTTCTGGTAAAGCTGTCCCACTTTATCCAAAACTCACGTAGTATTAAAAAATTCATTGCAGCAATAAGACAAGTCAACGCTATTGAACTGACTGTATCCATGCGTTAAATCCGAACACTCTTCGCATTTTAGTTTTGTCAGCAATCGCCTGCGACACCCTGTATATGAAGATTTGGCGGTGCGTTATTTTATCTTGGCATTTAATCAATCTATCGACTTTCTATGTCTGGAGCAGCTATCCTCAGATAACTGCTTCAAGGAAATTAGGGGGAGTTGAAACATGGCATTCACCAACTTCTCGTTACGCTGATCCTGCCGCCAATTGAGATAGAGCAGGAGCGCCACTGCCGGGGCAAATTCGATGAGTGTAAAGATAAAATCTTCCATCGTTCTCCTTCTGTTTCAGCTAACTATTTATATGATTTTGCAATAAATAATTTGCTCATTGCCTGAAGACAGTGCGCCGCCCTTGTTAAACATCGCACATTTGTTCTTTAAGCAGGCAAAAATATTACACAGGACCAGAGGCATTCTTATAGTACATCAGGTCTTCGACTGAACCATCATCAGAGGCATCAAGTGTGAATGTCGCTAGTGTGGATTGCTCCCCACTGAACGACCCGGTTGTTGAGCCTTCGAGTGTTATCGTGTAGGTATCACTCGCGGCTGCTTCTGTGATGTGCAAGAATGAGGCTCCCCCACTGCTTGTTGTCGCGGCACCATTATCGACACTGCCGCCATTCGTGGTATTGGTGATGGTCACAGGTGGTGTTATCAACACACCCCGTTCATCAAGTTTAGCTCCTGTAAATACACTCACTCTCCAGCCCCTCCAGATGCGACTATCCATCGTCAATCTCAAAGTTGACGATAGCTGCTGTTCGCTTGGGATTACACAATCATTTTTTGTATCGTTTTGCAATCAAGTACCCATTTGCCAGATCAAGATATTAAATGAGAAAACGATAAGAATGACTTGAGGTGGACGTAACGTCCAACTTTATGGTAGGTGCATTGAGGCGAACAACGCCCCAATACCCAAGATAAAAGGAAACAGAAAGGACGTTATCATGGATAACAAAATTACAATCAGTCGCAGCATCGACATCAACACGAGTGCCAATGATCTATGGTCGAAGACTGCTGAGGACTTCGGTGGGATTGACAAGTGGGCTTCCACGATTGCTGGTGTGAAGATCACCCCATCAGCTGGTGGCGAAGCACTTGGAACCGAGCGGGTCTGTGTCAGCCCATTTGGTGATACGCGCGAAGAGATGGTTGCCTACGATGAAGAAGCGCGTCACTTTGCTTACACCATCGCTGGGATGCCCCCGATTGTCGCCCAAGCGGCTAACAACTGGTTCATCACATCTAAAGGTGACAATCAATCAGCCGTTGAGTTTCGCTTGGAAGTTGAGTTCACCGACGAGGCAACTGACGACATGACATCCGAATTTGAACAACAAATCGGAGGCTTGCTAACACTGGTCGGTGAAGAACTCAAGCACTTTGTGGAGACAGGTGAACCGCATCCACGCAAAGTCGAAGCGACGCAGGGCTAAGTCTAATAATCAAGAATCAGGAGGTTGCAGATGTTTAGTACAGGAGAATTTTCAAAGATTGCGCGGGTCTCACGTCGCTTACTACGGCACTATCGGGACATTGGCTTATTTGTACCGAGTCATATTGACGAGCAATCCGGGTATCACTACTACAGCATCGAGCAACTTTCTGATTTGAATCGCATTCTGGCATTGCGCGATCTGGGCTTCACACTGGAGCAAATTCAACGCACGGTCGCTCAGAATGTATCCGTCAATGAATTGCGTGGTATGTATCAAATGCGCAAAGCAGAAATCGAGCGGAATTTACGCGATGAATTAGAGAAGATGCGGTCAATTGAGTCGCGTTTGCAAGCATTGGAGACAGGATTGCCTGAACTCGAAGTCATCATCAAAGCGATTCCAGAACAGCCCTATTTCTCCACTGAATTCGTCTGCTTATCGATTGAACACAGCCAGCAAATCATGGATCGTATGTACCGCTTGCTACCCGAACAGGTGGGGTCGCGCCACTTTGGTGAAATGATCACCATCCTGCACTCGGAAGACTTCATAGTAGTGGATGGTGAGGTCGAAGTTGGGTTTCGTCTGAATCAGGCAAAACCACTCAACGAAGTTCATATGGAGCAATTGGACCTCACCTTTAAACCATCCGTTTTGCCAGCGATAGACACTATGGCAACCGTTGTCATGCATGAGATGCCGGATTTCTGGCATCTGGGTAGTAGTGCCATCGGGCAGTGGATGGAAACCCACAGCTATCAGATGGCAGGTCCACAACGAGAAATCTGGCATGCGTATACACCCGGAATGGCTGAGAGTCCAACAGTGGAACTACAGATCCCGGTTAGCAAGCGGTTACCAGCACAACCTTTACAACTCACAGATTAAGAATGGAGACAATCACATGGAAATCAAGAAACAAATCACCCTCAATGCGTCCTTTGACACTGTCTGGGACATCCTGTTCAACCAGTTTGATCGTGTCGGCGAGTGGACCACCAGTGTGAGCAATTCGACCTCGAATCCGAACGCCCATTTCGTCGTGGATGGCGAAAACATGGGTGGTCGGGTATGTGAATCGCCCTTTGGACATACCGTTGAGAACTTTACCCATTTCGATGAGCGCGACCACAGCTTCACCTATGAAGTGGAGTCGGGCTTACCGTCCTTCGTCAAACATGCTCAGAACACCTGGAAAGTGACACCTCGGGGGAATAAGACTGTGGTCAATATGCATATGGTAATGGATCTAAACCTCTTCCCCGGCAAGCTGATGGGACCGATGATGCGGATGCAAATGAACAAAATCATCGATGGCATGTTCGAAGAATTAAAGCACTACGCCGAGACAGGCAAAATCCACCCGCGTGTTTTGCAGCAACAGGCTGCGTAGAATGGGTAATCTGAAGTCCCACTGACAACCAACGGGGCTTCTTCCAACATTTACAAGTCATGTGTATGGCACCGGCAATCCAATCCTACAGTTGTCTTCATGCCGAGAGACAAACGGATCTGCAGGATAGGGTGATGGTTTGCACCGCAGTGAAACCAGTAGCAACAAGATTTTTTCAAGGAGTAAACGATGACTGTACAGGAAATGATTCGATTATTCGATTACATGTACTGGGCAAACAAACAAATGTGGCAGTGTGTGCTCACATTGGATGAAGCACAACAAAAAATAAATCTGGATTACTCAATTGGCTCCGTACATGACCAATTGGTTCATCTGGTGAGTGTAGAAAACCTCTGGGTGAACTACCTGTGGCATGGGGAAGTTGAATTCATTGATGGGCGTATGCTCAATACACTCAGCCAGATCCGGAAAGAGTGGGACGCATTGGAACAGGAAATGCGAGATTATCTATCCACCTTGACCGATGATGATCTCAACCAAGTGATCACGGTCAAGTTTGCAACCCCATCCACTGTCAAGTTGAAAGACATTCTGCTACAGATTCTCAATCATGCAACGGATCATCGAGCCCAAATTCTGGCAGGCATCAACCGTCTGGGTGGCAAAACGGTTGAGCAAGATTACTTCCGGTATCTCGCCCAGCCCACTGTCGCATGACTGGGGACAAGGACAAAATCCCATGATTTTCCAACGCAAGGCAGCATGTGTACACCAGCTTATGATGGATGACAGGTCCGTCGTCTATCGTGAGATTGTCCTATCCAGGACACAAAAGCACAAGAAAGCACCGCTTATCATCGGGCTACACGGTCACGGTAGCAATGAAAATCAGATGGAGACGCTGGTTGGTTTGGATATTGCCCAACCGCATAATTACCTAGCGATACGGGGTTTCCATAAATTAGACGAGGGTGGGTATACCTGGTTTTCTATTTCAGTCACTCAGAACGGCATTACGTTTGACGTTGAGGATGTGCTTCTCAGCTTAAAACGGCTCAGGAATGCCATATCTATGCTTTGCGACCAGTTCAATGCTGATCCTGAACAGGTCTATCTGGTGGGTTACAGTCAGGGTGCTGTCATGAGTTTAGCCTACACCCTGCGCTATGCAAACACCCTCACCGCTTCAGCCGCGATGGCAGGTCATTTGCTCCCTGAACTTAAGCCATTGACCCCCAACACTGAAGCCCTCAAAGACTTCCCCATCTTCATCGGACATGGGACGCTGGATGCTGTTATATCTCAAGCTGACATTGAGGTGACTGCGGATTATCTGACGCATTTAGGGTTAGATGTCACCTTGAATTGCTACAAGATCCCACATGTGGTCTCGGTGGCTGAACGGCGTGATTTGAGTGTCTGGTTACTGCAACAAATGAATCGAGGGAAAAAGGTGTCCCATGAACCCGCTTGAGATGACAACCGAAATCTATTGTGTGATCGAAATCATCGGGCAGTTACCCGACGAATGGTTCGAGGCATTTGATGGTATGGATTTGAGTCGAAATGGCGGATGCCTGACAGGATATGCTAGTGGACAAACAGAACTGAACCGTATGTTGAATTGGTTATTTCAGCGCGACATTGTGATCAATAGCGTGACCTGTTTTGATTATGCGCTTGCCAAAGGGATGGATCGACTATGAAATCTTATGACATGATCTGGATTGGAACCGGACAAGCCACCAACACCATCCTACCGCGGCTGATTGAAACTGGTAAGTCGATTGCTGTGATTAAAGGGGGTGCATTCGGTGGCACCTGTTTCAATGATGGCTGTACACCAACCAAAATGCTGGTGGCTGCGGCCCGGGCAATTCATATGGCAGGAAGCGGTTCCGACTTCGGCTTTACCATTGACAACATGACGGTGGACTTCAAAGCCATCATGGATCGTCAAAAAGGATCGTGTCAGTCTGCGAGTCGTAGCATGATGATTGGAATGCAATGCAGCAAGGCGATGGATGTCTATCGGGGTTATGCAGCTTTTGATGGGACCCATACGGTCCGCATCAATGATGATGTCATCCAGGGCGAAACCATCTTGATTCATACAGGTGCCCGTCCCCATGAGATTCAAATTCCAGGGCTAGACAGTGTCGAATGGCTCAACAATACACGATTACTTGATTTAGACGAACTACCCAAACATCTTGTGATCCTTGTTGGGAGCTATATCGGTCTGAATTTGCTCAGATCTTTCGTCGTTTTGGTAGCCGATGTGACCATGCTGAAGAAATTAGAAAAACCATCCCCTGACTGTTTAGCAGGTAAGTAAAATAGTTCAGGTCAAAATATAGAACTTTATTTCAAAATTAGACAAAGTTCAAAACTATATTGCAAGTACAGAACTTTATTTCACTTACCCAACTATCCATGTGGGGAGGTTTTGTTTATTCTACAGTCACGCTCTTGGCGAGATTGCGTGGTTGATCAACATCGGCTCCGCGATGAACTGAGACATGATAAGCAAGAAGTTGAAGCGGTACAACCGCAAGAATAGGATTTAGCAAAGGTGATAGCTCCGGCACATACAGCACATGATCGGCTTTGGTGGCAATAAAAGTATCGCCTTCTGTCGCTAATGCAATGACTACACCACCTCGCGCTTTTGCCTGCTCAATCTGGCTGATCATCTTCTCATACAGATCATCTTTTAGTGCAATAGCTAGCACAGGCATTTGCTCATCAATTAGAGCAATTGGTCCGTGTTTCATCTCGCCTGCGGGGTAGCCTTCTGCATGGATATAGCTGATTTCTTTCAGCTTGAGCGCACCTTCTAGTGCAATCGGGTAGTTGATGCCACGTCCCAAATAGAGGAAATTGGTGTATTTATAAAGATGTCCCGCCAGCTCATCTATTGCACTATCATGTTCGAGGATACGCCCTATTAAATCTGGTAAGCGTGATACATCTTGAATATGCTGCTTCAAATCAGCATCTGTCAACGTCCCACGCAATTGACCCAGATATAGCCCCAACAGATATTGATCAACAACACTGGCGGTAAACGCTTTGGTTGATGCCACACCGATTTCGGGTCCCGCATTCATCGTGATATAACCATCTGCGATACGCATAGCCTGACTACCTATCGCGTTCACGATGCTCCATGTGAGTGCATTTTTCTCGCGAGCTTCCTCAACGGCTGCAAGCGTATCGACTGTTTCGCCACTCTGGGTGATTGCCAGCACAGCTACATTTTCATCCAAAAGTGGATCACGATAACGATATTCGCTCCCATAATCAACTTCGACGTGCAATTTAGCTAATTTTTCAATGAAGAATTTACCGACCAAGCCACTATAGTTGCTAGTTCCACAGGCAACTGTCACCATGCGCCTCAAGGATTTCGCCTTTTCTTCCGTTAGGTTAAGATCAGGCAACATCACGCGAAAATGCTCAAAGTCAATGCGCCCACCGATTGTATCAGTGATGCTGCGGGGTTGCTCGAAGATTTCCTTCTGCATAAAGTGCTTGTATTCCCCTTTTACAGCCGAGACCGGGTCCCAAGGGATATTATGAACTTCCGCTTCAACAGAAGTTCCATCAATATTCTGCACAGAATAGCTGTCTGCTGTGACAATCGCCATCTGACGGCTTTCGAGGAATACCATTTTGCGCGTATGTTCCAAAATCGCGGGAATATCGGATGCAATATAGTGTTCATTCTCACCAATGCCAATGGCAACACCACCCGCATTCCCAATCCGCACAGTGACCATCATATCGGGTTGATGCTTACTCATGACAACAATTGCATGTGCGCCTCGTAGTTGATCAACTGCTTTCCGCGTTGCTTCAACGATATCACCTTGAGCACCATTTTTCGCATAGAGTCCAATAAGCTGAACAATGACTTCTGTATCTGTCTCTGATTTGAACTCAACACCTTCAGCCATTAACCCTTCACGGAGGTCAAGATAATTCTCAACGATGCCATTATGTACAACGACAAAATCACCATTCATACTGATATGCGGATGTGCATTATGCTCTGCAGGAACACCGTGTGTTGCCCAACGTGTATGCCCTATCCCAATCGGTCCTTCGATAGGGCTACCATCTACTTTTTGGCGCAAATTAGCGAGTTTTCCCACATCACGCCGGATGGAAATTTCATCATCTTTGATCACGGCAACACCGGCAGAATCATAGCCACGATATTCAAGGCGTTGCAAACCATTGATAATAATCGGGGTCGCATCACGCGGTCCCGCATAGCCAACAATACCACACATCAGATTAACCTCCTGTGGTTTACGAGAATAGCCGCACCAGATTGAGCTAAACAATTGCATACACAGACAACGCGTATCGGCTAGCACAGCGATTCATCTAAAATTAGGTTGATTTTGATTCCATGAGCTTGCTGTCTTGTGCTACAAATTACTTCGTAGTTTTGTCAGCGTACTTTGATTTGGAGAGGAACAAGAAAGGATTATGGAAGGTACCCTAGCGGCATCCGCCGATTATTCGATTTTCCCTGCAAAATTTACAGGTTAACCCTCATGTTTGAGGGAACCGCTACCTCGTCAACTTGCAAAGCAATGCGAAGCAAGTCCCGGCGCTATCTGTCCTCTAGCTTTTTTATACATGCCTCCTAGCTATTAATTTTTACTTAATTGTGAATGCTAACTTGTTACGATTATTTTTACAAGGGTGACCGCCTGACCAAAAACAATGCTAAATGTGCTTGCGTGCATAATTACCTAACGTTACAATGAGCATAAATTATTTATGCTAAGGACTGCAATTATGGCGAAGTTGATCACAATTGAACGCCACATGTACGAGCAACAAAAAGCACATCCTCACGCAACAGGCACCTTTACTAAAATGCTACAAGATATGGCACTTGCAGCAAAAATTATTTCTCAAAAGACGAATCAAGCAGGGTTAACGGATATTTTAGGTGCAGCCGAAAGCGAAAATGTACACGGTGAGCGTCAACAAAAACTTGATATGTTCGCTGACACTGTCATTTTTCAAATGAACGACCATACCGGACGTGTCTGTGCGATGGCATCAGAAGAACACGAAGATTTGATGGATATTCCATTGCACTACGATACAGGCAACTATGTTCTTCTA
>Ga0207422_1004313_pt1 | contig 12028 bp, 5 predicted proteins | sample MarCyaLeptolynsp_FD_187757 | JGI IMG/M metagenome (GOLD analysis project Ga0207422, IMG submission 187757) | Marine cyanobacterial communities from Panama - species 1 Leptolyngbya sp. (SPAdes) | ecosystem: Environmental > Aquatic > Marine > Unclassified | place: Panama: Panama City | collected... | reverse complement strand
CTCCCAGACTGCTTTGGGTATTGCAGGTGTTTCCTATGTTAAACTGAGCAACCAGAATCCCCTTATTAGCCTCGATAAAGGAAGGAACGCCAAATAAACGAAATTCAACATGCTCTCCTTCATTGAGATTGGCTATCAGGGCTCCATCTCTATAAACCACTGTATTATCTTCCGAAGCTAGTACCCGAAAATAGTCGAAGCTGGCATCCTTGCTAGGTACAGTCAAAAACTTCTTTCCCCAGGTGCTCACAGGATACATTTGCTCGTACAGATTATCCCGCGTACTACAACTCAGCGGGACCTCAGTCCAACTGGCTCCTGAAAATAGAGCAACGGACTTATCTGCGGTAATTTTACTTCCAGTCAAGTCTCCACTAAAACCCAGGAGTGCTTGTACTTGATAGGTTTCCCCTTGATCCAGGACGACATTGATCCGATTGTTAGCAGAGGTGCCTCCTGCGGTTGGGTCAGAAGGAATGATCTCTAGGGTGGTTTCATCTTCGGTTGCCACTATGAGAAATTCCGAGGGATGTACCCCTCGATTGTTCTCATAGCCAAAATAGCTCATAGCATAGTACTCCCTTCCTAATGAGTTTGTAGGAAGAACTGCTGAAGCTTCTGATCGGAAGTTTGCATATTGATGGGCGTAAATGGAAACAGGGGCCTGGCTTTGAATATGAATGCCCGTTCGGGTAACACTTTCACTGCCGACGGTTTCTGCATTCAAAGGGATGCTCACAAAAACTACATCATTGGCTGCCACACTAAAAGTTGTGTTCCACCCAAGTAAAGGCATGCTAACTGTTCCACTAGTACTAAAGCGAGAGGAAATCATCAGGACTTTGGTATTGGCATTTTCGTCCAAATGCTCCATAAATCCCATCCAGAAGTCCGTACCTTCATTGGACTGAGCAAAACATGAAAGACTTTCCAGCAGGAGAAAAAATAAGGGTAGTAGTTTGCGCATAAAGCCTGAAAAATTCAGTTCTCTAATAGGACAACAAGTTAGCCTTATTTATTCCTAAAACTCGGCACTGGCTTATCCATTAAGTCTTTTAGAACAGAAGTTATTTCTATTCCCTCCTGGTCTGAAATAGGTGATAATAGGGTAATCATTCTTTCACCTGTATAATAAATCTCAAACAGACAGGTTCCTTATATGTTAGGTAAAAGAAAAGCTACATAAGTTGCCTGTTTCCAACCTTTTATTTTTGAAAAGGTCTCTAGAATAAAGAACAAATCATCACACATAAAAATGAGAATCGAAAAACTAATCATAATGATCCCCTTTTGTATCCTGTTGGCTTGTAAACCTTTCAGCAAGGATCAGTTCATGAGTCGCTACGAATCATTCATGGAAAATGTGAAAGAAAACCATGAAGATTTTAATGATACGGATTGGGATCGCAAAGATGAGCAGTTGGAGGAAATGCTGGATGAGTGGTATCCCGAATTCGAAGAAGATTTTACGCGCAAAGAAAGAACACGCATCTGGTCGGATGCCATGCAATATGCCATTTACAGACATGGAAGTGATCTGGAAAACTTCTGGTCCGACAATGGAGAGGAGTTATCTGAAATGATTCGTTTGCATGCCAAAGATATTTCTCGCGAAACCCGCGACGCATTGAAAGAAATTGTTCCAGAGATCAAAGAGGTACTTCCTGAACTCAAAGAAGCCGGTAGAGAAATTCTCAAAGAGCTGATTGAGGCAGGAAAAGAACTTGAGAAAGAACTGGAAAAGAATTAACACGGAGTGGTATCCGTAATGTCGTCTAAACATTGACTGAAAATCCCTTCCTTTTTAGGAGGGATTTTTCATTTTGGGGACAATCAAAACAGAAGGCCTTCCCTTGAGGCCTTAGGTTCCACTCAAAAATCAGCTGATCCATAGCCAAAATTTTACTAGATTTCACTGTTTTCCATCAGCTAAACCCATATTTATGTTCAGCACGCGTTTTTTCGTCGGTTTATTTTCGATTCTGATCCTGTCTTTGGGAAATCTTTCTGCCCAGAGAGCTGCTTTTAAACCACAGATTCACGAACTCAGTTTGCAACTAGGTTCGATCAATTCCATACCGGCATTAAGTGATGGATATGAGAATGGGGCTTCTTTCAGTTTGCATCCGCTCAATGGGGTTCGCTATACCTATCATTATTCTATTTCAGATGGATTTAGAGTAGGAGCTTTCAGACGAAATGCAAGCTTTGCTTATCCTGATGGTTTCCAGCAACTGGATGATTACACTGCAGAGAAAACGGATTGGGATTTTCACCTGGGATACAAACGCATGTATCACATGGGGCAATCTCAAATCTATGGTGGGGCTGATCTTATTTACACCAGCGGAAAAGTCGAGGCTGTAGCGATGAGTAATGGAGGGAACATTCCCGCTTCCTATTCTTATCGTAATCTGGGCGCCAGTGCCTTTTTCGGATATAGCTTTTTCTTCAATACGCATCTTTCCCTCACCTTTGAAGGAGAGGCCTATTTTACAGGCATTCAAAACCAGAATCCCCTGAGCAATAGCCAGGAGCCTGTCAGTACCTTTTTGCTGGATGATAATGAGATTGGCTTAAATGCCTCGGTATACCTCAACTTTCATTTAGTGAAAATGAAAAAGCGTTGTACCTGTCCTAAAGTCAGGATTTAGAAATACCACGTCTAATTTTTTCGACCACCATTTCAGCTTTCTGATCCTGCATGCAGGAGAAGTGTCCTTTGGGACACTGATCGAATCCTATTTTGGAACAGGGACGGCAATCCAGATTTTTTACCTCTAATATTTCGTGAGGACTCTTATAAGGAGTCATGCCAAATTCAGGAACCGTATTGCCCCAAAGAGAATAAATCTCCATCTGAAAAGCTGCCGCAATATGCATGAAGCCTGTATCATGAGCGACCACCGCTCTGCATTGTTTCAATAAAGCGGCAGATTCCAGCAGAGATAACTGCCCGACGCTATTGTATACAGGAGTTTGAACTGCGTGACTAATTTCCCCAGCTTCCTCTTTTGCATCTGGTCCACCGATCAGGACTACCGCTTCTCCCAACTTATTTATGAGCTCGATAAAATGGCTTGATGGCCAACGTTTGGTCGCATGTTTAGCACCCAATACAATTGCCAGAGGTTTCGAAGATACTGCTCCCAGATTTTTCTTCAGCAACTCTTCTGCCTTGCCTTCCAAACTCTCTGGAAGATGCAATTCCAGGCCTTCCTCATCTAGTTCACTACCTACAAGTGCTAAAGTTGCAGCATACCTTTCCACGATATGATCCAGCTTTATCTCTCTATTCTTGAAGCGAACCATTTTGTACTTGGCCCAGTTCTCTTTGGGAAAGGAGCGAGCCTTTACCCCTAATCTAAACTTGATTATAAAACTCCTGAGATTATGGTGGAGGTCGAGGATATAGTCAAATTTTTCCTGCTTTAGCTCCTTGATGGTTTCTTCCAAAGAGTCTTTCAGGATATGGAGCTTGTCAATATGGGGATTGTGGATGAGTAAATCCTTATTGGACTTTTTGCTGAGGAAATGAACCTCATAATCCGGATGACTTTTCTTCAAGCTTCTGGGCACCGGACTGGTCAGGACGATATCTCCTATCGAACTAAATCGGATGATCAATACTTTTTTTCGGCCCATACAGAATTATCCGGCAATTAGAGGGCTAAGATACAGATGTTTCTTTCAAAGAAACGAAATCAGCAAGAGATTCGACGGGTGAAATTGCTCTCATGACCTTTTATACACCATTTTTAGCCGATACCCTTCATTGCTCCTTACTGTGCTTAAATAATCAATAAATTGGCGTCAATATTGCATGAAAAGTCTGTATATCAAGCTTTTCCTCTGCGATTACGTGCAGAAAAGACACCCATTCAAAGACCCCGACAAAACACGTCCAAATGAGATACGCATACCTCATATCCCTACTATTCCTCCCATATACTTTGTTCTCTCAGGTCTTACGGGTAACTCCTTCAAACCCGAGGGCTGATGATATTGTGAGCGTTGTTTTTGATGCCAGTAAAGGAAATAAAGCCCTGCTAGGCTATACGGGTGAAGTATATGCCCATACAGGAGTGATTTTGGGTACAGTAGATGAACCTAGTGATTGGCGATATGTACAGGGGAATTGGGGGAAAGCAGACGATCGTATGAAAATGGAGCGGATCGGACCAGATCTCTACCAGATTCAATTTCAAATCAAAAACTTTTACGGATTCTCGGACCACGAGCCTTTCCTGCAAATGGCTTTCGTCTTTAGAAATGAGAATGGCTCTCTGGTAGCCAAGGACGATGGAAACAAAGATATTTTCTATCCCAAGTACCAGGTCTTCGAAAATGGACCCCTGGAAAATGCCCATTCAGCAAATGCCAATTTCATGGATGCGGTAGAAAATATGCAGGAATTGGAAAACGGGAGTCTCTATTTTTCGGATGGTGAGCAATCTATCCTCCTGAAATCATATGGCGAAGGAATTCTAAATGTTACCTATTTCCCGGATGGAGAATTGGAAGAAAGAGGATCCTCAGCTGTTGTGATCAGACCTGAGCCTTTTAGAAATATCTATGATGGCAATACCCGGGACCCGTATCGTTTGGCTGGAGTTGATCCTTTCAATATTCGTTTGCATCAGGCTCCTACTCGTCTGGAATTTCTGGATGGGAATCGGGAACTATTATTGGATGAAGATGGGTTTTTCTACCAGAAAAACTTCAGAGGAGTTGGGCAGATAACCGGAGTTCGCTTTCAATTGTCTGATGAGGAGCATTTATATGGAATGGGTGCAAGAGCTATCGATCAGGACCTCAATGGAAAAAGATTATATACCTATAATTCTCCTTCTTATGGATATGCAAAAGGGGAGGATAACCTCAATTTGAGTATTCCGCTTATAATTTCCTCCAAAGGCTATGGGATATTTTTTGATAACCCTCGCAAAGCCTATCTGGATATGGGGAAAAAGGAGCCGGGTGTGCTGGAATATGGAGTAAAAGACTCGAATCTTTCTTATTACATCATTTTAGGTCCGGAGCCCGCAAAAATTGTAGAACGATATACACGACTTACGGGGCGTCAAAGTATGCCTCCTAAATGGGCCCTCGGATTTATTCAGGGAAGAAATGGCTACAAAAATCAGTTTGAAGCTGAACGAATTGTAAAAAGAAGCCTGGCTGCGGGTTATCCCATTGATGCTATACTTCTAGATAAATATTGGTTCGGGGGAGAAGAGAAAATGGGCAATATGGATTGGGACCGTAAAATCTGGCCTAATCCAGAGCGCATGATTTCCTCCTTCCGCGAAAAAGGCATCCACACCATTTTGAGTTCTGATCCCTACATCGTACAGGGGAGTAAGCATTTTGGTACGGCTGATAAAGGCCGATTATTTGCCACCAATGCCAAAGGGAACACACGCATCATTGCTGATTTCCCTTCAGGACCTGCGGCTTTGTTGGATGTATTTAATACCAATCTGGCTGATTGGATGTGGCCGCAGTATTTCGCCCAAATGGAAAACGGGGTTTCTGCCTGGTCAAGTCAAAGCAGTGGACCCAATCTCCATCCGAGGGATATGATTCATAAAAAAGGGACTGCAGAGGAGGTTCATAATCTCTACTCCCTGAAATGGTCCCGGATTTTATATGAAAAATTTAAGCAGGACTATCCGGAAATCAGGTTCTTCAATATCCAGAGTTCTGGCTATGCAGGAGTTCAGCGTTTTGGAACCATTATGTGGTCAGGAGAAGCAGCTCGCTCATGGAATGCATATAAAGCACAGCTACCTATCATATTGGGAAGTGGTTTGAGCGGAGTAGGCTATATGCACTCTGGTATAGGAGGATATACAGGCGGTCCCAAAGATCCAGAACTTTATAGAAGATGGATGCAGTTGGGAGCATTTTCACCCATTATGAGGGTATATGGAGAAGAAGGAGTAGAGCCTGAGCCGATTTTCTATGATCCCTATACCCAACGTGCCGTAAAGAAAGCCATCCAATTGAGATATCGCCTTCTTCCCTACAATTATCAACTGGCTTATGAAAATAACCAGAAGGGAACCCCTTTGGCTCGTCCCCTAATGTACGAGATTCCCGAGGACCCTATGAGTTGGGAAATTGATGATCAGTATTTCTGGGGACCCGCATTTATGGTAGCTCCGGTTCTGGAAAGAGGACAGAAACTTAAAGAGATTTATTTCCCCAAAGGTGAGTGGTTTAACTTTTACACGGAGGAGCTTATTGTTGGAGGGGGTAAAGAGTCCTTTCCTTTAAAAGCAGATGAAATCCCTTTATTTGTAAAAAGAGGCTCCTGGATTCCTATGGCAAATGCCATGCAGAATACTTCTGAATTCAAGGGCGATAGTTTAAATCTGCATTATTATCCTAATCCTGAAAATGAATTTGACCATGGAGAATTTTATTGGGACAACGGCTTGAGTGAAACCAATTTCCTCCAGGACGATTATAAGAAATTCATTTTCACCGGTAAGGTCAAAGGATATAAAGTATTTGCACAAATAAGAGGTGAAGGGAAAATGAAAGCCTTGAGTGGCGGAGTAAATATCCTGCTTCATATTCATGGCTTTTCTTCTGCTCCCGAAAGTGTAAAGGTGTTTGGGAAAAAGATCATGCTCAGTGATCAGGATTCCTATATCAAAAGCCCCGGGCCAGAAGCTGCCTGGTGGGACTTCGAAAGAAACACCCTGGTGGTCAAAGTCAACTGGTTAGGAGCCGATACAATGGTCGAAGTGAAGGGATATTTGAAGTAGGCTGATTTATCAAATTGTTAAAGAAAAACTTTCATTTGTACACAAATGAAAGTTTTTGCAGCTTTGTCGGCGATTTATCTCGCGCCCATAACCTTTAAGAATGATCTTATGATTACAGCAAAGAAAAAATTTCGCGCCGGGGTCCTCCACGGTGATGAAGTTACTGAACTGCTCAACTACGCAAATGAAAATAACTTTGCCCTTCCAGCAGTAAACGTAGTTGGAACCAATACTGTAAACGGTGCAATAGAAACTGCAAGAGATGCGAACTCTCCAATTATCATTCAATTCTCAAATGGTGGAGCTGTATTTTTTGCAGGTAAAGGCCTTGGGAATGATGGACAAAAAGCAGCCATTGCAGGTGGTGTTTCTGGTGCTCACCATGTACACCAAATGGCTAAAGCCTACGGAGTTCCTGTTATTCTACATACCGACCACGCTGCCAAAAAGCTTCTTCCCTGGATAGATGGCCTATTGGATGCTGGTGAAAAATTTTACGAGCAAACGGGTCAGCCTTTGTATAGCTCGCATATGCTCGACCTTTCCGAAGAACCTATTGAAGAAAATATTGATATCTCTGCCAAGTATTTCGAGAGAATGAACGCAATGGGAATGACCATTGAGATCGAATTGGGAGTAACTGGTGGAGAAGAAGACGGAGTTGATAATACAGATATTGACAGCTCTCGTTTGTATACACAGCCTTCTGAGGTTTCTTATGCTTTTGAGCGTTTGAAAAAGATCAGCGATAACTTTACGGTAGCTGCTGCCTTTGGAAACGTACATGGAGTATATAAGCCTGGTAACGTAAGCCTCAAGCCTATCATCCTGAAAAACTCTCAGGAGTTTGTACAGGAGAAATTTGGTACAGCTGCAAATCCTATCAACTTTGTGTTCCATGGAGGTTCCGGTTCTTCTCGTGAAGAGATCCGCGAAGCTATCGAATACGGAGCCGTAAAAATGAACATTGATACCGATACTCAATGGGCATTCTGGAATGGAGTACGTGAGTACGAATCAGAATGGAAAGCATATCTGCAGGCGCAAATCGGTAACCCAGAAGGTGACGATAAGCCAAATAAGAAAAAATACGATCCTCGTGTTTGGTTGCGTGAAGGAGAAAAATCCTTTAATAAAAGGCTGAAGTTAGCTTTTGAAGACTTAAACGCGATTGATGTATTGGGATAAACTCCCTCAAAATACATTTATTCCGAAAAATCGTAGCAAATATCCATTTTGCTACGATTTTTTTTTATTTCCTTACATACTACCCTGGCTATCTTTTCCCCTGAAATAAGGCCTTTTCCTGAATACCTATTACTTAAGGACTATATCAAGCTGATTTATTATTTAATATATTACATTGATTGTAATATGTTTAAAATGTAAAGTAAACGAACTCGAATTGATGTCGCATAGAGCTATCATTGCATATCGAATAAATAAAGCTCTGCGTATTGAACAACTTTACACCGAATAATTCAGAAAAGCCCCGTCAAAAACTTCGTCTGGAAACACGCCTGAAAACCTCCATCCTCACGGATGTATTTATCATCGTAACAATGGCAGCCTTGTTCATTGTTACAACTTTATCGAATCAACCCCTTGAGGACGTATTCTTTTCTATGGATACGCCTTTGGAAGTAACGGTTTGTTCTGACTCATATACATTCTCAGTAGAATACCTCAATACATCAGGCTTTCAACTAACCGATCAGGAAATCACCATCAACTTACCTGCAGGAGTAAAGTATATCGCAGGTAGTTTAAATGACACTTCTACATACAATGTGATCGAGGCTGATATTTCTGATCCTTGTGCCCCTGTCTTTAGCCTGGACAATCTGGGCGATGGGGAATCTGTTGGATTTAGCATTGATTATGAAATTTCGATTCCTGCACGTAACGAGATATTAAATGGTGGGACCCTCCAGAATAAAGTCAGTCTGGAAAGCAATGAAGGAACGATAGAAGAGCTATCGGCTCCTTATAATGCTTTGTACGCTGCCCTAAACATCATCAAGATCAATCCTGCCAGTCAGACCTTGGTAAGCGGTGATACGGCAAGCAGGACGGTTAAAATAGTAAATGGAGGATATGGCAAGCTCTCTTCCTTTTTCCTCACTGACGTTCATGGAGAAGGAATCGAATTGGTGGGCTCTGATCTGGGGCAGATCAACGCCACCAAAGATACCATCTTCCTGAGCGGAGCAGACTTTACAGGAATCGGTAATGGAGATGCTTTCTTCGATAATAATGAAACCATAGTTATTACAGAGCGAATTCTCGCTTTCGGATGTTCTGGAAGCACCATCAGTTCTTCTATCGATGCAGGTTGGTCCTGTAAAGGGGAAACGGTAGTAGATGCTACTATGAACGCAAACATCAGCACCAGTTTAAAATTACCTTCACTAAGCCTTTCTACAAAAAATGCTCTTTCTACCTGTTTCGGTCCTTCTACAGCAAACACACAGGAGATTACCGTAAAAAATAATGGGCAGGGTGTCGCAATAGATGTTGAACTGGATATCTGGAAATCAACCGGTGGAAATTATACCGAAAATATTTTCACTCGTTTCGATACTTCAAGTTTATCGATCTCGGTAAATGGGGGAACTCCAGAGAAAATCAGTCCAAGATTGGTTTATACTACCAAGAACACAGGAGATTATGCCTGTTTGGGAGCGAATCCTATCGGAAGGGTAATTTTGGACCTGCCCAATCTTTCGCCAAATGCTACTGCCATAATTACCTGGGATACCTATAATTGCTGCATCAATGTGTGTAGAAACGAAACCAATACAGGTTGGAAGACCCAGGTTACATATACAGATGCTTGTGAGACCTCAGTGAAAACGGCATCTAAAGTTGGAGAAAATGATTTGAGGGGGAAAATGACGGTATTTACCGAAAGCCCTTATCATCTTCAGGAAGGTCAGATTGGAGAATATGTTTTCACCATCTCCAGTTTCAAAAATAGTCTACCAAAAGGAAGCGGAGCACATTATGAAGTAGTATTTGACATTCCAGTAGGACTTAATTGGAACGGAAATGTAGCCGATTTGAATTTTGTCAGTGGTACCAAAAGCTGGACCGCTACTTCTATCGATTACGATAGCAACACCAGAACCCTGACCGCTAAATATCCGAGTCCGGAACCTTTCAAACTACCCAAATCAGAAATTCAATTGAACTTGCAAGCGGATTGTTCTAACCTTTCCGGTTTGAGCAATGAAGTGGACCTGGAAATGAATGTGAATTATATCGCAGACACTACTTGTACGGAGTCTTGCAGCATTCCATTCTTTTGCTCTGAAATCACTAGCACCAAAATCATGTGCCCTGCGCCTTGTAATGAGGGCATCAACATGACGGCATTTCAGATTTTGAGAACTAGCTATGGAATTGCCGATAATGATCAGAATGGATACCCGGATGCTAATCCTCAATTGGATAGAAGAAAAGTTAAGAAGAAGAGAGCCATGGTAGGGGATACCCTGAGAGCTACTTTCGCTGGATCTATCCATGCTTCCTCTAATGTACCCGCTTTCTCCTATGGATATGCCGGCACAAGGATCGAGGAAGGGGATAAGTTGACTTCCATAGGTGCAAGTGTAAAAATCTATGATGCATCGACAGCCAGCTATATTAACTGTGATCAGGTTGTGGTCAATGCCTCAAATGGAAGCTTTACGTACGATTTCAGTCCAGCTGTATTGGGCGCTTCTTGTGCAGAATTATCTGGCTTCCAATTTGAAAACGGGGACTCACTTTGGTTGTATGCGGATTATAAAGTGACTGGAAATATTGGTGGAAAGGTCAAGCAGGTTGACGTTGACAACAGCTTTTACCTGAGTACCATTGCCAATCCGACTTCAAGTGCTGATAAATATGGCTGTGGTGTATGGGGAGATAGATTTACCATGATTGGCTACTATTTCTTGAATGAAAAGGGCACCAAGACTACGATTTCTTCCTGTAATAAAGTGATCAACCAGGATTTCAAATTGAGCATAGGCGATTGCTGTTCCAACTACAATGGAGGAAACTTATTCCCTTACGAATACAGACAGTGGGCACATATCAACAAAGCTCAGTTCACTATTCCGGATCACTATGAAGTATTGGATATCTACATGAAGCATAGAGCTACCAAGTATACCAATTCCACGATCACAAAAACGATTAGTAATATCCAAGCGGATTCAGTTGTAGGAAACACCTACTATCTAAATATTGAGCAATATTTTGACGGACATGGCGGTACGGTTATCAAGAGTGATGATGGTTTCCGTGCGACCTTGTATGTGAAATTGGCACCCTCTTGTGATGTACCGGAAAATACCTACCAGGATGTGGATTGGAAAGTTACCTTCCAGGAGTCTGAGTGGTTATCAAATAGTGAGACCGATTGGTATACCTCAAATCCGGATCAAATCCGCTTTTCGCCCCCCTCATTACAGCTGACATCTCCTACACCTATCATTGATGGTTTAGGGAAGAATATCAGCTGGACGTTGAATGTGAAATCTGGTGGCGGTGGATCTGACAATAGCTGGGTGCATGTAAAAGCTCCAAACAATGATGTTACGATTACTTCAATCGTGGATCAGGCTAGTGGAGATACCCTGGAGTACAGTGGAGACATCTACAAACTGGGAGCAATTTCTTCGAATGCCACCAAAAAGCTATCGATCAATGCTCGCTACTCTGCCTGTCAACCGACTTATATAGATGTATTCGCCGGATACGAATGTTCTGCTTATCCAGACAGCTTTGCCAACTTCAAGTGTAGCTATACTCAGACGAAACTGGAAGTTGAGCCAGAGCCAGCTGAATTGCAAATGAGGTTGAAAGGAGATCGTTTCAGTGAGAACTGTGTGATCTATACAGATATTGAAGTTGAATTGGCCAGTGTGAAGCAAGGCTATGTAGGAGATATTCAGTTGAAAGTTATACTTCCCGGCAATAACTCTATGAGTCTTGTAAGTGATAGTACAAAGCTTAAGTATCCCTTAAGTGGATCTTACAACTACATCCAGAACCCGACAGTAAGCAATGACGAGTTCAGCATCGATGTCAACAATGAAGTTGCTGAGATCGCTTATGACGGCATGGTGGGCATCACCAATACGGCAAAAAATAAAATGAAAATTGCCTTTAGAATTAAAAATGAGAGTGGGTACAAAGCAGGGGATCTCATAACTATTGTGGCAAGATCATACGAACCCTGTGGCAAGCCATTACCA
>Ga0207422_1004311_pt1 | contig 12032 bp, 10 predicted proteins | sample MarCyaLeptolynsp_FD_187757 | JGI IMG/M metagenome (GOLD analysis project Ga0207422, IMG submission 187757) | Marine cyanobacterial communities from Panama - species 1 Leptolyngbya sp. (SPAdes) | ecosystem: Environmental > Aquatic > Marine > Unclassified | place: Panama: Panama City | collected... | reverse complement strand
AGAAGCCAAGGCAAAGAAATGCCCCTTATTAGCAAAATCACCTCTGTGAGACTCCATTTTTTCATAGGCCTCATGTACCAGAGCTGTTGTGTTAAAGGTGTGGTCTTTGCGCTCTTTGTAGAGCTGATTGTGAGCAAGGAGTTTTAATTGATCGTATACTTCCGGGAAAAGTTCACCCAAAGATAGATCTGCATCATTTTTTTCAGGGCCCATCGTACAGGACTTTACTTAGGCTACTTGAAAATCAATTTCAATTTATCAAGATAAAGCAGAGTGGCCTTAATTCAAAAAAATCAAGGACCTAATAAGCCTTGACACACAGCAGAAAAATGATTCTGCTATTTAGATTACAAAACCTGGAATAAGAGGTTAATAATCCAGACGATACCTAAGAAAAGGATAGGGTGTATCCAGGAACCTCTCCCGAACACACCCTATTAGCTTATTTTATGAGGACCAATTTTCTTTGAGAACGTCCTTCCCATTTCACTTCCAGTGCATAGTATCCTTCAGAAAGCCCTGGCAAGGAAATAATTTCCCTTGAACCTTGAGAAAAGCTTTTACTTTTCTGCCAAATTTGCTTTCCGGTGATATCAATGAGACCAATACTACCTTCTGTAGAAGGAGCATGCCATTTGAGTTCCACTGCCTGCAAATCCTGAATGATACGGGCATCGAAAGCATTGGCCTGATCCAACTCAACTTCTATATTTCGACTGTATTCCACTTTTCCATCAATGTCATACATAGCAAGTCGATAAATATTCCTTCCAATTTGAGCCTCTCGGTCCCAGAGTTCATATTCAGATTTCCCTTCAGCATTTACTATAGCAAGCGACCTAAAATCCAGGTCGTAATCCGTCCTTCTTTGTACTTCATAATGGGAGAAGTTTTCCTCTAATTCTACTTTCCAATTCAAGTAAACCGATCTGTCAATCAGGGTCCCATTAAAAGATTCTAAAACTACGGGAAAAATGCTTTGGCTAAAGTTGACGGAAATAGATTCCAATTCAGCAAAGGTTTCCACATTTTCATCATGGCTGGTAAAAGCTACACCTGCGTATAAGGTATCTTTCAGGTTGAGGGTAATGGGGACATCATTGTTATTAAATATCGTCCAGTTGACACCATCTTCTGATTCATAGGGGGTAAAGACATTCCCCTGACGAACCAATCGTAGCCAATGCGGAGGATAATAACCGATAGCAATCTCTCGGAACGACCCTTGCCCTTTAGCAGGTCTGTATTGTATGGTAAGATAATGGTTGGGATTGATCAGAAAGAAAACGTTTGCGGCATCATCGTCCAGACTCTCTCGAAACATGATTCCGATTTTTGTGTCTTCATCAGCTTCGGTAGCCATATTTACTTTGAGAATCATTTCGCCATCGCCACTAACCTGAGTAGCAAAAAATCTCCCTTCATCATTCCTGCTCCAGATATTTTTTCCCCCTGCTGACATTCGTATAGTATTTCCGGTCTGACAAGTACTTCCCGAAATACTAGGCGTGCCAAGCGGTACATCCACCCAATTCGGGGGAACAACACATGGAGGAATTGCCTCGCAATTCAACAAAACACTGGAACTACCAGAACCTCCTGAATGATTGATACTGAAGTTAGAGTTTTCATTTCCGGCAGCAGTTGGATTAAAGCTAATATCAATGTTTTCTGTTCCATTAGCTGCGACAGTTGGCGGGAGTGGATTAGCCAAAGTAAATAGGCTGTTAGAATTGGTCGAACTGTTCAAATTAATAGGCGTGGCACCCGGGGTGAATACCCTTACAGGAACCGTTGCAAGAGTTCCCAATTCCACCTCCTCACATGTCCCTTCCTGTTCCATCAAGAGAACTCCATCAGGAGAAGGTCCTACCGTCAATTTTATAACAAGGGTATCAGGACTAAATGGAACACTAATCGTAGGGTCTACCACATCTTCTCCAATTCCACTCAGGATTAAATTGCTATAATAAGTTCCTGATGACAATCCGGCACTATTTACCTCCACGGGGATTTTTGAACCTGTAACATCCAAATCAATCGTAGCAGGAGCTGAAAGCCAGGAAGTACTAGCTTCGGGATTAAGGTTGGCAGTTAAATCACCAGAAAGCGTCCATCCCAGTACCTTTTGCTTTGCGGATAAACCTTCATACACCCAGAAATCCAGGGTATCTTTACCCCATCCCAGATCATACTTTGGTGAACGGTTAATTGGGGTAAATTGAGTAATGGTAGAAGAAACGCCTCTTGAAGGATTTCCTCCATGGGAAACTATGAGACTGTCTTTATAAACCGTAACTGCAGGTAAGTGGATGGTATTCGGGAATTCCCAGCCCGCTTCTTCTGACCAGCTCCCAAGGTCCGGATCGTAAACCAGGGTGGTTTTGGAAGTAGTTGTACCGGTTTCAGATCCCACCTGGTACACCTTTCCATCCAATGCAAAACTATTCAATTCGGCATGAGATCGGATATAAGGTAAATCCGGCAGGGGACTCCAGACATCCGTTTCAATATCATACACATAACCATCCTTTTGGTCTTCGCGACAAGGAGGATAAGCAGGAGCACCTGGACAACAATCATGATTCAGTTCTCCGGCGAAGGCATAAATTTTCCCACCCAAAGCCACAACACTTAAGTGAGCTTTACCCTCAGGTAGCGGAGCTCGATAATCTTCCCATTTTGCATTGGCCGGATCGGCAAGCCAGGCATCAATGTCGAAGGTATAGTGCTTATAGGACATCCCATTACAAGCGTTAAAAAATCCGCCGATATAATGGAGGGTCCTACCGACATTTACACAATAACCATTGGCAAGTGGCAAGGGTAAATCTGGCCCTGCGAACCAGCTATCCGTTGGAATATCATATAACCATACTTCCTCGGTAACCGGGCCCGGATTCTTTCCAGTCCTTCCACCAAGGACCCAAATGGTATCATTAACCAACACATTGGTCGTATGGGTAACGCCCGCCTCGGTGGGGTCGGTTTCGTATTTGGAAATGGGCATGGGTGTGAGAGAGGACCAGGAATCATTTTTTATATCGTAAACCTCCAGGGAGTTGACGATGAATTCCTTATTGTTGATAAGGGTAAATCCTGATAAAACATAAAACTTATCTTCCAGGCGAAGCCCACCGGCTAACCATCTGGCATCAGATGCGCTGCTTAAGCTTTGCCAATTTTGAGCGGAAGATGAAAAGGTGCATACAAGGAGAATTACTCCCAGATATAGAGTGCGTAGAGTAGACGACATAATTTAAATTAACCCCAATTATAATTCTAAAAACCAAAAATTACATACAACAGTAACAACAAGTAGTAATACACAATTCTTTACATTAACATATTTTGATAGTCTTTAATTAGTAGTAGCGAGCAAAATTAAACGGGTGTTCAAAAAAGTAATTTTTGTATTTATTACCAAAACCCGGACTTATTGTTTCTGTTTTTTTTGACTGGATGTTTAACGGTAGGTCACTCGAATCCTTATTTGACACAGAATTAATCAGACTAGAGTTTGGGTATAAAAAAGGCTGTACCAACTGGAAAATTTCCAGTCAAATACAGCCAGCATTTATTTTGTAAAAGAATCCTCTGATGAGGATTTGTTCATTATTCGTCCAGGGTCATTTTCCAGAATTTCTTAATTTCTTCTTCAGAGGGTTGCTCCGCAGGTCGGATGATTCTAAATCCTATGAAAGGAGAATCCGTGTTCCACCAGAAGCTTTTGGGCAGCTGAGGATCTCTTCTTTTCCAATTCATGGAAGACTCCAGTCTTTCTGCTGAACGCAAAAATTCAGGATCATCATCATAGGTTCCGCCTTTTACCGTCCGTGGGTGTAGCTTTGTTGGTTGAGCCCAGGGAGATTCAGTTCCAGCCTCCATATTTGCGATAAAATCAGCCTGGTATTGATCCAGGGTCCATTCCCCTACATTGCCCAACATATCATAAAGTCCCCAGGCATTGGGTTTCTTTTCGCCAACTTTGTGGTAGGTACCATCGCTATTTTCGTAATACCAGGCATAATCTCCTATTTCAGCGGCATCATCTCCAAAAGGATAGGCAGTTGTACTTCCAGCACGACAGGCATATTCCCATTCTGCTTCTGTAGGCAAGCGATAAAATATACCGGTTTTGTCGTACAACCATTTGCAATACTTTAAAGCTGCATACTGCGTCATAGAGCCAGCGGGAAAACCATATTTCCCCATACCAAAAGTAGGATCTTCATAAGGTGGACTGGGGCGGGAAGCTCCATCAGCTTCATAAACCCGACCATCTGCATGAGTGATATCCTGGTCCTTTTCACGATCTCTGAAGATATCGTATTCGTCAAAGGTAACTTCATACATACCCATCCAAAAAGCTTCCACTTTTACCTCTTTCTGAGGTCCTTCATCTGCCTCTCGCTTTGCTTCAGCATCGGGACTCCCCATCATAAAACTACCCGCAGGTATATGCACCAGTTTAAAGGTAACATCCGTTCCGGTTATTGTATCCTCTCTGATCTCAAGATCAGCTGATTCTTGCCCATAAAGGCTCAGACATAAGCTGGTCAATACCAGACTCAGAAAAAATACGGCTTTGCTTATCAGATTCATGTATTTACCAGAATTTTAAAAATTACAGTCACTTCTTTTTCAACTTCCAGGCTTCCGAAAAAAGCCGTCGGAGGTTCCATACCATAAGCCGTCATATCCAGTTTATGGCTCCCCCAAAATTCAAAGCCCTTTTCGGCTTTTTTACCTTCCAATAGTAGGACAATCTCCTTGCTTTCGCCTGCCATCTTCAAACTCCCATTACTGGAAAGTTTAAAGCTGCCTCCACTTGTTTGGGTACACTTTGCAGATGAAGATTCAAAAATGATTTGAGGAAACTCTTCAGCCTTAAAGGCTTTGTAGATTTTCTCATTCATGTCCGGCCCTCTGCCTTCCATACTTTTGACCTCCATCACGATAAGGATGTCTTTAACTTCCTCTCCTTCTTTTCCACTAAAACCCTCAGCAAGGGCCATCTTCCCTTCCATTTGTTTGACAGGAACCGACCAATCGCTTACCGTAGAACTTCCGTCAACTTTGACTTCCGATCCTTCAGCAAAGGCATAGGTTTCCTGCGCATGAATGGCTGTAAGAAAAAAGAAAGTAGTTAGAATACTAGCAATTAACTTTTTCACCTCTTTGTCTATTTATTTTGAGTTTATAATTCTCTGATCCAGATGTTTCTATAGCTCACCGGATTTCCATGATCCTGGAGCATGATAGGTAACTTTTCGGGATGCTTGGTATAAGCAGGCAATCCTTTATAAGGCGTATGACCTCTTAGCACAGAATGATTCTGAACCAAAACCCCATTATGCAAAACAGTTACAGATGCTGGTCGAATAACTGCACCTTTTTCGTTGAAAACAGGAGCCATGAAGATGATATCATAAGTCTGCCACTCACCGGGAGCCCTGGTAGCATTTACCAAAGGAATGAATTGCTTATAAATACTTCCAGCCTGTCCATTAGAATAGGTACGGCTTTCATAGGAGTCCAATACCTGAACTTCATAGGTACTCATCAGGAATACTCCACTATTTCCTCTGCCTTGGCCTTCTCCGACAATCTCACTGGGAGACCTCCACTCAATATGCAATTGACAACTTCCAAATCCCTGCTTGGTTCGGATACTTCCTGTTCCGCGCTTCACAGTCATTGCTCCGTCTGCCAGGGTCCATCCAGCAGCTTCACCTTTAGTGGTTTCCCATCCATCCAGGCTACTACCATCAAATAAGACGATGGCATCAGAAGGAGCAGCAGTCCCTTCTCCGGGTGTTACTTTAGGGGGTACAGGCTCCCAAAGTTCTGTAGCGCGAGGATCCTGTTTTTCTCTTTTCCAATCCTGACCAAAGAGGCCAGAAAAACTAAGGGAACTAATGGCGATAAGTATGAGTAGTCTCAACATCAGTTTTGGTTTATTTTATTAGGTTTAGATTATGTCTCGAATATATAGGTTTTCGAAATTTATGACAAAGAGAGCAAGACTTATCCTCCTTCTTTGTTTATATTAAATGCTTTCCCATCCATCTACACCCACTATGCGAGCTTTTCTACTCATCTTCATTTCCTTCTGCTTCTTAGTTTCCTGCAAAGAGCCTGTCGCCAATGCCGAAAAAGATCCAGAGCAAGTGCAGGCAGAAAGTGGAATTATAGAACATAAGGGAGCCTCTATTTATTATAGAAGTATCGGAAAAGGAGAGCCCATCCTGATCGTTCATGGAGGTCCTGGCATGGATCATTCCTATTTTCTACCCCATATGGATGAACTGGCTGACACCTACCAACTCATTTATTTTGACCAAAGAGCAGCCGGAAAGTCATCTTACGATTTGGATAGCAGCCAGATGAGTATGGAAATCATGGTGGAAGATATCGAAGCTATCCGGCAACACTTTTCTTTAGATAAAATTAATCTGATGGGACATTCCTGGGGAGGATTACTGTCTATGTGGTATGCAAAAAGCCATCCCGATAAACTTAAACGATTGATGCTCATCAACACAATTGCTGCTAATAAAGCCTATGATGCAGCCGCAGCTGAAAATTTACAAAAGAGACGTAGTGAGGAAGATGTTGCAGCTCTTCAGGCTTTGATGCAAAGTGAAGCATTCAAAAATCAAGATGAGGAAGCTTTTTTAGAAGTTTTCAAACTCAATTTTGCTCCTTCATTTTTTTACAGGAATTACCTCGACAGCCTTCAGTTGACTTTTCCTGAAAATTACAGGGAAAGGCAAGGCAAACTCATGCATTTACTCCCAGACCTGCAAGCCTATGATCTGTACGGAGAACTCTCCAATATCAAGGCTCCGAGCTTATTGTTACACGGAGAAGTAGACGCAACCCCACTAGCCGCAATCGAAAAAATTGCCGAGCAGATTGAGGGCTCACAAATAGAGGTTCTAGCTCAATGCGGACACTTTCCTTTCATTGAAGCCAAGGCGGCATTTCGGGAAAAAATTGATGCATTTATCCAAGCAAACTAGCAGATAGTTCAGCTGGCTAAATACTTCGAGATGTTTTGATTTGCAGGAAGCGTCAATTATATTGGCAAATGCTACTAATAATGCTACACACATGAAAATCCTATACCAGGCATCTAAATGGGCGCAAGCAAATCCAATCAGCGCTCGACTTATCATAACCTTTGCTACAATTATCAGTGTTGGAATCCATTACTATGGAGGCCTTTATCTCTTTGCCCAGGATATCATTTTCCCCTATCCTCTGGCTGTAGTATTCAGCTTGCTTTCCCTTACAGGAATTCTCCTTTATCCGAGTAAAAAGAAGTTCAAAGCAGGCTCTAGTAGCAATTTTCGAAAAAGAAAAGCGCTGGACTTTGTGATTTTCTTCTGTGGAGCACTTATGGTAGTCTTTCTGGCTAATAGAAGAGCAGCTGATGTCTGGTCTGATCCGGAACTTGTATTAAATACAGAACAACTAGATCAAAGTGAAGAGCAGATATCCACCATTCACTTAACCTCCAGTGTTCATCCTGAAAACCTCGAGGAAGTTCCCAGTTCTTTAAGTCCCAGGGAACTGCGTAAGCAAGTGAAGCGACAATTCAAGGAACTTAGAAAACTGATCAAATCAGAACTCAAAGACCTTAAAGAAAGAAGGAAAAAAGGAGAAAGAGGTACTGGTGAAAAGGTTTTGTTAACCATACTTACTGTTGCTCTGGCTTTTGGTTTGGGAGTACTGGTAGTTGCCCTGGCATGTAGCGTTTCCTGCAATGGAAATGAAACCCTTGGGGCGGTAATATTGATTATCGGTTGGGCGGGAATTCTCTTCCTGGCATTTTACTTCATCAAGAAGATATTCTCTTCAAGCGCCCCTAGACCTCGACCACCTAAACCCCAGGATAGCAAATATCCCTATTAAACAATACTCAAAAAGGCCTGGCTATTAAATAGCCAGGCCTTTTTTAAATCCTTTCAACTATGGAAACAGAAAAAGCCCGACACTGGGGTCAGGCTTTTTGTCATGGAATTTGTTCCGTTTATCTTTGTTTTCCGATTTCCTCTGTAGATTTCGTGCTATCGGGAGCATAGAAATAATCAAAGGTACTCTGGAATAAGTCTTTTAGCATTCCGAAAGAGCTATCTTCACCTTTAGCGATTTTAGCTTTTTTTCGATTTTCTTTTTCTTTAGCCTTCTTCTTGTCCTGTCTTTCATCCTCTTCTCCTCCTTCGCCTCCCTGGCCTTCTCCTTTACCCTTTTCAGGATCAACAGTTTTAGACTTTAAGATTTTGTTTCCTTCCTGATAATCAGCGGCTTTAATCGTATTAACTCCTAGCGGGAAAAGCAAAAAGGAAAGTAGAAACGTGTAGAGAAATAAAGATTTCATGCCGTAGTCGTGTTAGTCGTATCTCTATTGTACTCAGAAACCGACACAAAGTTTAGATTTTGGACATTTTTTTTGTCCGTACATAGCATTTAGACAATATGTAGAAGTCAATTATTCCCGTATTGTCAAAATATTTTCCATGTACTATCTTGCAAATAAGCATTTTTAGGCTTGAATACCTATTGATTTTAATCACCCATTATCATGAAGCAACTACTATTGATCTCTACCCTCCTGATTCTTCCTTTTCTTTTTGCCATGGATACCGAACCTGAGCGACTGGAAAAGTTAAGAAATTTGGTAGATCAGAAAGTACCGGAAATCGAGAAATTGTATAAGCACCTGCATGCCAATCCAGAATTGTCTCTCTATGAAAAAGAAAGTGGTAAGACGCTTGCAAAGCATACCCGTGATTTAGGTTTTGAAGTAACCGAAAACGTAGGGGGCTATGGAGTAGTAGCTATGTTGAAAAATGGAGAAGGGCCAACTGTTTTAATAAGAACAGATACAGATGCACTACCTATTAATGAGCAAACACCTATTGATTGGGCCAGCAAAGTAACAGCCAAAACAGATGACGGCCTGGAAAGCGGAGTTATGCATGCTTGCGGTCATGATATGCATATGGCAGTTTGGGCTGGAACGGCTAAAACACTTCTGGAAATGAAAGATTCCTGGAGCGGAACCCTAATGATGATCGCTCAGCCTGCAGAAGAAATCGGAGCTGGAGCCAAGGCGATGTTAGAAGATGGATTATATGAAAGATTTGGGGTGCCCGATTATGGAATAGCGCTTCATTGTAATGCAAAAATGGAAACCGGTACAATAGGTTATTGCCCGGGTTATGCATTGGCGAGTGTAGATATGGTAAGTATAAAGATTTTTGGAGAAGGAGGACATGGTGCTTATCCACATACAACGGTTGATCCGGTAGTTCTTGGATCTACCATCATCATGGATTTACAGACCATCATGTCTAGAAATGTAACTCCCACAGATGCAGGGGTAGTTACTGTTGGAGCTATCCATGGGGGAACTAGAGGAAATATTATTCCTGATCAGGTAGAACTTCAATTGACGCTTCGCTCCTACAAAAAAGAAGTACGCGATAAAATGCTGAAAAGGATTAAGGAAATTTGTGATGGAAATGCCATGGCTTTTGGCTTACCACCTGAAAAATATCCTGAGGTAGATTTTACCTTTAATTCTACTCCTGCTACCTATAATGATCCTGCTTTAGTAGAAAAAACACTGCCTGCTTTTGTAGAAGCATTGGGAAAAGATAATGTGATACAAACGCCTCCCGTCATGGGTGGAGAGGATTTCTCCCATTTCCACAATACCAAAGAAAAAGTTCCGACTTTCATGTTTGGACTGGGAACCATAGATCCTGCAAGATTGAAGAAGATGGAAGAGGAAGGCCATGTACCTGGTTTGCACTCGCCTTTCTATTATCCAGATCCGACAGAAACAATCCGCACAGGAATTACTGCAATGACTGCGGGAGTAATGGAAATCATGAAAAAGTAAAAACTAGAAGGAAAGCTCTCCTTTGATGGTTTGTTTATCAAGTTTTAATAAACCCAGAGGGGACTTTCCTCTTAGTCGTATGATATTTTTTTGTGTAGGAAAGAGATCGATCAGGATCTTATTGTAGATTTCCAATTTCTTCGGTTGGCTTTCCAATTTCCCTTTGTAGATAGCAAAAATTGCATCTCCTTCCTGTTGGCAAGAAATCATGCTTACGGGAGCTGCTTTTCCATCAAGAAAAATTTCAACTTTATCGAGCAGGTATTTGTGGACAACCGCAGCTTCCTCTTCATTTACCCCATCCTCTAGCTCAAGAACTAAATTCTGACTACTCCGAATATCGTCTTCCAAATCATTGCTGAAAATTTTGAATTTAATCTCCAGTTCCTTTTGATTTTCCAGATAGAAAATATCTGTCACGCTTATATAAAGTGCATGTTCAGGCTGTTGGAAAAAGGAAAAAGCAAACAGGAGAAAGAAAATCTTCATAAGGCCAATTATCAAGGGGTTGTAAACACAATTTACCCAATAGTAAAGGAATAAAGGGAAAAATAGTATATTAAATAGTCCAACATAAGGATCTAATGAAAAAAACTACAACTTCACTCGTGATACTGGGCTGGGCATTGCTATCTATCCTTTCATGTACCAGCAGCCCAAAATCTACCCCTCCTTCCCAATTAAATGAAGAAGACCTGGAAGTTATCCGGTCCATTTTCGATGAAGCTCTGGCAAATGGGCAGGGCTATGGATGGTTGGAAGAATTATGTTTAGACATAGGCCCAAGATTGAGTGGTTCTCAAAATGCCGCAGATGCTGTAAGCTGGGGAAAATCCCTAATGGAAGAACTGGATTTTGATCAGGTCTTTTTACAAGATGTCATGGTTCCACATTGGGAAAGAGGGAAAAAAGAAACTGCCCAAATAGTCGGAGGAGACGAATTAGCTATGTTAGCGATTGGGGGATCAGTAGCAACTCCTGATGAGGGAATAAAAGCAAAGGTTGTTGAAGTATTTTCTCTGGATGAGGTAGATGATTTAGGAGAAACAGGTGTAAAGGGAAAGATTGTATTTTACAACCGTGCATTTGACCAGAGAAATATCAATACAGGAGCGGGATACGGAGGAGTTGTAGACCAAAGATCACAAGGTGCTTCTCGCGCAGCCAAATATGGCGCTTTGGCAATTGTAATGAGATCTGCCAGTTCTGCTTTTGATGATGCACCCCATACCGGCGCTTTAAGATATGCGGAGGAACATGATAAAATCCCTGCGGGAGCCCTCGGTGTTAAATCGGCCATTAAGCTAGCCGAAGCATTAAAAGCGAATCCCAACCTGGAGCTTGAGTTAGCCATTCATAGTAAATGGTTTGAAGATGCACCTTCTCATAATGTAGTTGGGGAACTTAAAGGTTCTATTTCAGGTAAAATCATTACGGTTGGAGGTCATTTGGATAGCTGGGATGTGGGTCATGGGGCACACGACGATGCCTCGGGTTGCATTCATTCCATTGAAGCCCTTCACATATTAAAGAAACTTGGCATACAGCCCAAACATACAGTACGGGCGGTTCTATTTATGAATGAAGAAAACGGCACCAGAGGAGGAATGAAGTATTCTGAATTGGCCCAAGAGAATAATGAAAAACATCTGATTGCAATCGAAAGCGATGCTGGTGGCTTTAGTCCACGTGGATTTGGCCTATCGGGTCCAGATGAGATGCTGGAAAGATTCCGAAGCTGGTTGCCTCTATTCCCCCAAAATACCATCAGTTATATCAATAAAGGAGGAGGTGGAGTGGATGTCGGTCCTATTCATCGAGATACCGGAGTTCCCATGATGGGGCTCAATGTCGATTCACAAAGAGCTTTTGACTATCACCACTCTCCCAGAGATGTATTTGAGACGGTCAACAGGCGAGAGCTTTTATTGGGAACTGCTTCATTGGCAGCTATGATTTATCTTATCGATAAATATGAAAAGTAGATTTCAAAGAAATCTCTACTTTCTTTGCGGAAGCATTGGCATCCTACTTATTAGTCAATCTTTCCTACCCAAACATGATCAAGGCTTTCGGCCCTAGATTGATGATGCCTTTAAAATCAATACTTATA
>Ga0207422_1004310_pt1 | contig 12042 bp, 9 predicted proteins | sample MarCyaLeptolynsp_FD_187757 | JGI IMG/M metagenome (GOLD analysis project Ga0207422, IMG submission 187757) | Marine cyanobacterial communities from Panama - species 1 Leptolyngbya sp. (SPAdes) | ecosystem: Environmental > Aquatic > Marine > Unclassified | place: Panama: Panama City | collected... | reverse complement strand
AGTGCTCGCGGGTCCACGCGTCGCCGAACGTCTCGACGAGGTGCGCGGCGCCGCGGGTGAGCCCCACGTAGCCGAACGCGCTGAGGTTGGCCGCCATCAAGTACGCATCGGCGGCGGTCGAAACGAGCAGCGGAAGTGAAAGACCGCCGACTGCCTCGGGCCGCGTCGCCGCGAGCAGGCCCAGGTCGACCATCTTGGCCCATAGCTCATGCATCAACGGATGCGCCTGGACGCGGCCGCCTTCGAGCTTGGGCGGCGCCTCGTCCATCGGGCGGTAGGCGGGATACAGCGAATCGCGTGCGAGCCGACGCGCACTGTCGACGAACAGGTCGAAGGTCTCGCGATCGTGCTCCGCGAACGCCGGCAGCCGCACCAGCGACTCGGCGTCGTGCACGTCGTAGAGCAGGAAGGCGACGTCGCGGTCGTCGACCAGCGGGTTGCTCGTGGTGGCCACGATGATGGGCTCAGCCCGCTGCGCTGGCGGGGTCGAGCGCCTTGCGCACCCAGACGGCGAGCGTGCGCCGGCCGGCGTCCACGTCGTGCCGTCGGACGTAGCGCTCGAGCGCGATGTCCAGACGCAGGGCGCTCGGAATGCGGTCGTCTTTGTCGCGAGCGAGCGTCCGCATGACGATGTCCTCGAGCTCGGTCGAGTAGCCGGGGCGCACCGAGGACGGCCGAGGAATGTCGGCGTTGGCGACCCGCAGGGCGGTGTCCGCCCGGTTCACGCCGCGGAACAGCCGACGCATCGTCGTCAGCTCCCACAGGATCACGCCGATGGCGAACACGTCGCTGCGGCGATCGACACGGCGGCCCGAGGTCTGCTCGGGCGAGGCGTAGCCCAGCGTGCCGCGGACCATCTCCGGCAGACCGCGGGTGACGTGATGTCCCCGGGCGATGCCCCAGTCGACGAGCTTGACCTCGCCGTGGCGCGAGACGAGCACGTTGGTCGGCGAGACGTCGCAGTGCACGACGCCGAGCGTGCGGCCGCTGTTGCTGGCCAGCTCGTGGGCGTAGTGCAGCCCATTGGCGACGCCCTGGGCGATGGCAATCGCCGCGCCCTGCGGGACCGCAAGGCTACGGTGCGCAGACGCGCGCAGCAGGGTCGAGAGGGGAATGCCGTCGACGAACGGCATGGTGAAAAAGCCGTGCGTGCGGGCGGAGCCGACGTCCATCGCGGGCACCAGGTTGCGATGCGTCATTCGCGTCGTCAGCCGGGCCTCGTCGAAGAACAGCTGCTCGAGCTCGATGCGATGCCCGAGTCCGGGCAGAATTCGCTTGAGGGCAACCGGCGTCTTGTTGCCGTCGTAGGTCGCCTCGCAGGCCAGGAACACCTCGCCCATGCCGCCGCTGCCGATGCGGTGCAGCAGCTCGTACTCACCGAGTCGGCCGCGAACCTCGTCCCGCAGCGTTCGCATCGGCGCCTTGGTTTTGCGCTTGCGAACGACGGTTTCGGCCTCTAACAGCTCCACTGCGTCGGAGAGCATGCCATAGAAGGTGCGTCACGGAGCCGTTCGGTTCCCGGAACTTCACTCACGGCCGCGCAGCCGCGCCGGTCAGCCAGGGCACTTCCGTTACCACCCGATGGGCAACCGGCCAGCCGGATGCGCAAACCGATCCGTGGTTGCTGTGCGCACTGCTCACCTTCGACCCAGGTGCGGGGGTCAGCTCGAAAACGGACATATGGGATCGCCCCCGGGCTCGGGCGCCTCGACGGGTGTGCACGTGTCCGGGTTGTCCAGCTCGCAGCAGCAAGGCGGTGCGCCCGCCGGCTTGGGTGCACCCCCGAGCAGGCAACACCTGGGCTCCTGTGGATCGAGCACGCGCGCCTCGAGACAGCCGTCGGCGCACTCGACATCGCACACGACTCCCTCGTACACGCTCGGGCAATGCGGCGCGCAGATCGAAGCTGCGATCGGCGGCGGGGGCGGTCCATCGCAGACTTCGGCCGGTCGAATCACGATCGAGGTCTGCGGATCGGCGATCGGTCCGTCGATCGCACCGTCGCCGCACAAGCTGCATCGGCTGAGGTCCCAGCGACACTCTGCCGTGCAGACGCGCCGCCCGGCGACGTAGGTCTTGTCGGGGTTGCCGGGGACCGCAAGCCCCTCACATTGGGCGAAGTCCTCGTCGGCAAAGTCGTCGAGGCTGTAGTCGCACTCTTCACCCGGATCGAGCACGCCATTGCCGCACGGGTCACAGGTCGAATCGTCGAGCTGGCAGTTGGTGCACGAAACGAACCCGCGTCCGTCGCACTCCTCGCCGATCGGCACGTCGGGCTCGCACTCCTCGGGCTCGTCGATCACCCCATCGCCGCAGAACCGACACTCGACCTTGCATGAAGTCGGGTTGCACACGGCGCGCGTACCGTCCTCGCAGCCCTTCGTGAACGGCTGATCCGAGAGCGGGTCGCATTCCTCCTCGACCGCGACGTCCACGAAGCCGTCGCCGCACGCGATGCCGTGGTCGTCGGGCAAGATGCACGCGACGCCGAACCCCGACAGGGCGGCAATCACCAGCACGGCTACGCGCAACACCAACGACACAACGTTGGCCAATTTACCAGACCCGCCTCAGTTGGTGACGCGCAACGTGACGGACCAGGTCTGATCGAGGGTCGTCTGTGCCGTATCGATGCCCAGCAGGACGTTGGCCTGCACGCCCTCGAGGTCGGGCAGCATCACCGATAGGTCGAACCCCACGGGAAGGTTCAAGACCACGAGCGTGTCGTCCTCGTCGCACATCAGCGGGAGGCCGGCACCCTGGTACTGCACGTTCGCGAGCTGCTCGCCCGCTTCGTCCTCGATGCGGACGCGGATCATCTCGAGGTCGTCCTGCGTCACGCCGCCGATGCGCACGTCGAGCTCGGTGAACACGCCCCCCTGCGGAGGGGGGAACACCGGGACCTCCGAGCCGTCTTCGAGCGGACTTTCGTCGAGGCGATTGGGCTGCGCGGTGGCGGTGAGCTCGCCGCTGCCGGCACACGCTTGCTCGTCTTCGCCGTCACCGGGGCAGCCGGTCAGCAGCAATGCCGCCGTGAAAGCGGCTCGGCTATGCTGGAGCGGATGGCGCAACCAGCGCGGGAGCGGGCCGAGGCGCTCTATGGATCGGTGCCGCACGACGAGGGCATTGTGCACGTCGTTGCGGTCGTGCGCGCGCCCGATGGGTTGCGCGTCCTCAAAATCGGTGAACGCAGTCCCAAGAGCGAGGCCGATGCGTTTGCGCTGTCGCTGGCGCGGGTCCGGGCCGACGCGATTCTCTCGACCGGAGGCATTCTTCGGGCGGAGCCTCAGATGCAGGCCGAGCCGTTCGGCCCGCTCGCGGACGCGCTGCGCGAGCTGCGAGTCACCACGTTCCGGCGTCCCGAGCCCCCCGCGCTGCTCGTGCTGACCGGCGGCAACGTGGATCTCGCCCACCCAGGCCTCGCTGGCTGGGCTCGGCCCTACATCGTCACCGATGCCCAGGGCGCGGCCCGGCTGCGTCCGCAGCTGTCGAACGCTCGGGTGCGGCTGGTCGAGATGGACGTGTCCTCCGGGGGCTCGGCGATCGCTTGGGCGCGGGAGCACCTGGCGGCGCGCACGATCACCGTCGAGGCGGGTCCGAGCACCGCCCTTCCTCTTTACGAGCCGGCGGGGCAGCGCGTCGACGAGCTGATGCTCTCGGTGTTCGAGGGGACGGTCCCGGCGGACGTGATCGGCAAGCCGTTTCTGTCCCAGGACGAGCTGGTGGCGCATTTCGGGCCTCCTCGGTCGAGCGTGACCGTCGAGCAGCCGAGCGGCCCGTGGCGGATCGAGCGGTATCGGGTCGCTGCGACTCGGATCGATTGAACCCGGAACAAACCGGATGGGTCGGCCGTCACGTTTAGACGAGCATGCCGGGGTCGGGAGCCAAGATTCGTCGTGACCTGCTCGTAGGTGCCGTGGCCATCGCTGCGCTCTCCGCGTGTCGCACCGAAGCGCCACCGGAGACGCTGCGAACCGTGCCGGCCGATGCGGTCGGCTTGGTCTCGCTCGACATCGAGGCTCTGCTGGGGTGGGAGCCGATCGCAGCCGACCGCAAGCGACTGCTCGGTGTGCTCGCCGATGCCCTGATCGAGGCGAGCGAGTCGTGTGATGTGGGCCTGAGTGAGGGGCGGGCGACTGCGGCGTGGACCCCCGATGCGCTCACCGTGGCGATCGCCGCCCGCGGCATCGGGGGGTCATCCACCGTTGCGTGCCTCGCGGGAGATGAGGCGCTCGAGTCCGCGGTGGGACCGGTGGCGCTCGAATCGACCGACCAGAGCCACACGCTCGTGGTGGGTGAGCAGACGATGACCGCCCATGCGCCGGACGACGACATGCTCGTCGTGGTCGTGCCGCGGACCGAAGCTGCCCCGTCGGCCGCCGAGCTCGAGCTCGGCCTGTCCGCGGACTCGGCTCTTGCCGGCGCCCTCGCGCGCGTCGACGCATCGCGGCCGCTGTGGGCGGTCGCCGCCGGTGCCGACTCCACGCCGTGGCCGTCCGCATGGTCCGGAGCCGAAGACATCGCAGTCGCGGTTGCGTTCGACGAGGACGGGGCGGCGTTCGACGTGCGTGCCGCCTGGAACGACAGCGCCGACGTCGATGCACTGCGAGCCTCCTTCGACGCGGCGCTGACGTCGATCTATCTGCCCGCGAGCATCGCGGCACGTCTGGAGCTCGAGGCGGACGAGGAGCTTGCCGCCGCGGTCGAGCTGACGCGCGGCGAGCTGTACGCCGCCGACCTGCGATGGATCGGTGCTCCGCCGCCGCCACCTGTCGATCGCCGCAGCGACGATCGGCCCGAGGAAGTCGACGCGCTGCTCGCGAAATGGGCCGAACAGAGCACGGTCGGCAACGCGAAGGTTGCGATGAGCCTGCCGCCCGATTCCGATCTGCTTCTGGGCAAGTACGAGAAGATCGGCGTGCCCGAGTGCGACCAACACATCGAGCTGTACGGCAAGTGCATCGACGACAAGTTTCCCGAGGCGGCTCGCGAGGCTTCGCTCGAGGCGCTCGAGATTTCCATCGATGCGTGGCGCAAGGTGGCGGCGAGCCCGGGCAAGGCGGGCCTGGCGGCAGCATGCAAGACGGCGCAGGATGCCGTCCGAGCGGCGTGCGCCTGACACTGGGCGGGTGAGAGCGGGGGCGCCGGATGCCAACGGCGCGCGCTGTGGCACACTGGCGCCATGGCGAGCGATTGGCAGGTCGAGCAGCGCAAGCGCATGCTCGCGGCGATCATGCTTCTGGCGCTGTTGGCCGTGGCCGACGGTGTTTGGCTGACGCATCTGCACGTCAACCTCACGGTGGGCAAGCCGGGCGTGGGGCAGGTGTGCCATGCGCTGTCCAAAGACGGTTGCTCGGTCACCGCCGGCGAGTACGGCGCCCTGTTTGGCGTGCCGGTGTCGGTGATCGGCACCGCCGGAGCACTGTCGACCTTCGTCGTGGCGCTGGTCGCGTTCCGGCGCCGCGCGGAGAGCTTCGAGCCGTTCCGCGTTGCGACCTTCGTGCTCGCAATGGTCTCGGTCGCGGCTTCGATCGTGATGGGCAGCCTCTCGGCCATGGCCGATTCGTTCTGCCCGTTCTGCGTCGGGTGGTACGGCCTCAACCTCGCCATGGGCGTGTGTTCATGGCTCGCGGTCGAGGCATCCGATCGCAACCCGGCCACGGCGCTGCGCAAGGCGACCGGCGCCCCGCTGCTGCCGATGATCGCGACGTTCTCGCTCACCCTCGCCGTCGGCATCTTCGCCGAGTCCCGCTATCTGGGCTCGTTGCTCGAAGAGCGTGACGCATTTCTCCGCGCGCAGGTCGAGGCGCTCAAGGCCAGCGGCCAGACCGAGCTGCCGCTCGATCGCATGCAGACGCACGGGCCCGAGGACGCCGAAGTCGTGATCGTCGAGGTCGCGGACTTCCAGTGCCCCTTTTGCCGCAAGCTGTGGCGCGCCGTCGACGGCTACAAGGCCAAGAGCGGTCGCAAGGTCCGCACCGCTTTCGTGCACTACCCGCTCGACAACAAATGCAACCCGCGGCTCGAGCACGGGGCGCACGAGTTTGCCTGCGAGTCCGCCATCGCAGCGGAGTGCGCGGGCAAAGAAGGCAAGTTCTTCGAGTACGGCGCGATGTTGTTCGACAACCAGCCCAAGCTCGGCCACGAGGATCTGCTCGGCTATGCCGAGAAGCTCGGGTTGGATCGTGGTGCCTTTGAAGCGTGTCTCGCCGACCCGAAGTCCAAGGCGGAGGTGCGCAAGAGCATCGAGCTGGCGCGCGAGCTCAAGGTACGGGCGACGCCTACGTTCTTCGTCAACGGATATAAGTTCGAGGGTGCACGGTCGGAACAGATGCTCGAGGCGATCGTCGAGAGTCTGTTATCGGATGCCACCGCCGACTGACCTGGCGCACAATCGGTGCCGCTGGACCGCGGTACACTCGGAGTCATGAAGGCTTGGCTTGGCGGGCTGTGGGTGTGCGTCGCGGTGGGAGGCTGCTTCGCCGAATCGGACCCCGTGGGCGACGATGCGGAGGGGGCGGATTCGGGCGGCACCAGCCCCGCCACCACCGCAATCATGACGAGCGTCGAGACGGGTGACCCGGGATCGACGAGTGATGCACCGGGCAGTACGGGGTCGATGGACGCGACATCGACCAGCGACGGCGCCGACAGCACGGGCGAGCCCGGAGGCACGGGCAGCGACGGCGATAGCGACTCGGGCGGCTTCGACGCCGAGCTGTTGTTCGACTTCTACGACGAAGCGTGTGGGGCGGGCGTCATTCGGGCGGGCTACACCGATCCCGAGGGCGGCATGCCGATCGACTGCGGGCAAATGACCCCCGTGGGCTTCATCGATACCGCGGGGAACTTCCCCACCCACAACGGAGCGGCGTCGCGCGTGATCACGATGGGAATGGCTCCGGCCCCGGGCGCGAGCGTCGGGGTCGAGACCGCGTTGGCGCTTCCGCTTTCGAGCTACCAGGTGGCGGCCTTCGTCGCCGAGCTCGACTGCGGTGACATGTCCACCGGCGACTACGAGTGGTTCGTCTCGCTCCCCGAACAGGGCGGGGGGACGGTCCCACCCGTGGCGACGGGGGTGTTCGAGTGCGGCGCCGCCCGGGAGCTACTCGAAATTGAGCTACCCGTGGTCGAAGACCGCGCCGTTGCGTTTGCCGCACGCACCGAGGACATGGGCATGCGCCTCGTGACGCTGATCGATCCGATCGTGGTTGGCGTCGTCGAGTGACTCAGCCCGGCGTGACGAGGCTGAGGCCCCAGCCGGTCATGTCGCTGTAGGTATACGGCCCGGTCAGACCCTGGTAGCGCTCCCACGTGCCGAACGTGGGGTCGACGCGCCAGGCGCTGCTGTCCTGATCGATCATCCACACGTAGCCGTCGAAGTCGATCGACACGCCGCGCGAGCTTGGGGCCTCGGCCGTCATGTCGATCGTGGCCAGGTGCGCCATCGTGTTGACGTCGAAGGCGTACAGCCCGCGCAGCGTGTCCCACGGATAGATCGCCAGCCACATCACGCCCTCGGCGTCCTCCTGGATTCCCAGGCCGGTAAAGCCGACGACCGTGTCCCAGGTTCCGAGCATCGGGTCGTAGCGACCGATGCCGCCCTGGTAGCCCGCCAGCCAGATCCGACCGTTGGAGTCGACGGTGATCCCGTACGGATTGACCGGGTCGGGCACGTTGATGATCTCGTAGGCCGCGCCGTCGGCATCGACGTGCACGAGCGGGTGGGGCAGGCCCGAGTCGCGGCTGTGAAACCAGAAGTCGCCGACCTGATCGACTGCCCCGCCGTAGGGGCCGAAGCTTCCCACCGACAGCTCCGGCACCGCGATGTCGAGTTCGACCGCGCCCGTGTCGCCGTTGAGCCGGATCGCGTGCACGCTGCCCGCGGTGCTGAGGTTGGCCCCCGTGGTCCACACCGACTGACCGACCCACGCGCACTGGTCCTCATCGAAGGTCCCCGCCGTCCAGGCCACGGGGCGCTGTGCGTTGTAGGGCATGTCCGAGTACCAGGCGATGCACTCCTCCTCGCCCCACGGCAGGATGTCGTCGGGACCGGTCGACGTCTGAATTCCGGGGATGCCGTTGGTGTCGGCGCAGTCCTCGGTGCGCGCGTAGATCTTGACCACGTCGCCGGCTCGGTTGGCCACCGCCACGTCGCCCGAGAGATTGACCGAGGTACGCGAGGGATTGCCGGCCGAGTCCGGACGCACGATGTACCGGCCGAGCTCATTGAGCGTCGCCGTGTCGATCTTGGAGACGGTGCCCTGCGCCGAGTTGGCCACCCAGATGTACGAAAAGTCGACGTTTTCGGCGCCGCTGCCCGAGCACGCGGGGACGTCGGGCGTACCCACGTCGAAGACCGAGCCGTCGTCGCTGTCGTCGGCCGAGCTCGTCGCCGCCGTGGTCGAGGCGGCCGTGGTGGGATTGGGCTCGTCGCCGGTGGTGCTGTTGGCGTCGCCGCCTCCGGCTCCGGTGGTGTCGGTCTCGGCGTTGGCGGCCGTGGTCATGACGCTGCCCGACGCCGAACCCGTCACGCCCGGACGGTTGTCGGAGGACTCGGTCCCGCACGAAAGGAGCAGCGGCAGGGCCCACATCGCCCGCGTTGAACATCCCACGATCGTCTTCATATCCCGCGTCCCCGCGCGCCATCGTAGCACCCGCGACCGGCCGCGTATGCTTCGGTTGCGTGTCCGACCCTTCGCCACCGCCGAGCATCACGGCGGCGATCGCCCGCTGGGTGCTCTCCCACCGTCGGCTCGGTGTCGGGGTGGTCGCGCTGATGACGGTCCTCGCGATCGCCGGGGCCACGCAGATCGAGCTGTCGTTTTCCTCGCGCGACTTCTTCGCGACGTCCGATGATGGGGCGCAGGCGGCGGCCGACCTCGACGCGCTGACCCAGCGCTGGGGGCCCGACGATGCGACGCTGTTCGTGCTCGCGGAGGCGGACGACGTCACGACGCCCGGGCGGCTCGCGGCGCTGTCGCAGCTGTCGGACGAGCTTTCGGCCCTGCCCACCGTGGTGCGCACGCTGTCGATCGCCGACCTGCCCGAGGTACCCGCGCTGCTGCGCTCACCCCCGGTCGTGCCGGCCCTGGTCTCCGAGCGCAGCGACGCGACGATCGTCGCGGTGGTGCTGTCGGTCAGCTCGGACGACCTCGGAGCGGTGGTTCCGATCGTCGCTGCGGTCGAGGAGGTCGTCGAGCGCCATCAGGGGGCCGCCGGGCTTTCGCTCACCCCCGCCGGGGTTCCAGCCGTCCGGGCGGCGTTCTTTTCGCTCGCGCTGCGCGACCAGGCGATGCTCGGACCGCTGGTCAGCGTGGCGGTCGCGTTGGTGCTGCTGATCGCCTTTCGTCGTCGCCACGCGGCGGTCGTGCCGATGCTCGCGGCCGGTTTGCCGCTGGTGTGGCTGCTCGGATCGATGGGCGCCGCCGGGGAGCCGATCGGGCTGATCAACCAGGCGTTCTTCACGTTACTGCCGGTCATTGCGATCGCGGACGCGGTGCACTGGGTCGTGCGGGTGCACGACGAGTGGCGGGCCACGCCCGACGACCGCGATGACGCGATCGTCCGGGCCGCGGGGGGCGTGGGCATGGCCTGCACGCTGACCAGCCTGACGACCGCCGCCGGCTTCATCACGCTGGTTGCGGTCGACGTCGAGATCCTTCGGCGATTCGGCGTGTGGGCGGCGATCGGGATCGGGCTGGCCTGGATCTCGGTCGTGATGGTCGTGCCTCTGGCGCTGTCGCTGGTCAAAGCCGATCCGGCCGACGTGGGGGCAGGGCGCGGTCGCGCCGTCGCGTGCTGGTCGATGCAGCATCCGGTCGTGGTGTCGGTGCTCGCCGTCGCGCTGCTCGCGGCCGCCGGTCACGCGGGGCAGGGGCTGGTCGTCGACAATCGGCTCACCGATCTGCTCCCCGAAGAACACCCCGTGCGGCAGGCCAGCGACCGGATCGACGCGGACCTCGGAGGCATCCTCGCGCTCGAGGTGGAGCTCGCGGGGGCGGAGGACACCGCGCTGGCCCGGCTCGCCGATTGGGCGCGTACGCAGCCCGAGGTGCGCTGGGTCGGGTCGGGGCAGGCGGCGGGCGCGAGCTGGCAGCGGCGCGACGGCATCGCGCGCATCTCCATCCACACACCCGACATCGGGGGTCAGGCCTTCGCTGGGCTCGCCGAGCGCGTGCGAGAGCGAGCCGAGACGATCGACGGGGCGACGGTCGTCGTCACCGGGACTCCGCTGGTGGCCTACGCCGGGGTCAATCGGATCGGGACGCGCCTGCGTTCGAGTCTGGTCGGGCTGCTGCTGGTGGTCACGATCTTCGTCGGGCTTGCGCTGCGCTCGGTCCGATTGGCGGTCGTCGCCGTTCCGGTCAACGTGTTGCCGCTGCTCGTCGGTGCGGCGAGTCTGGCGTGGCTGGGTCGCACGCTCGATCCGCTCGCCGCCGTGATCGTCGCGGTGGCGCTCGGAATCGCGGTCGACGACACCCTGCACTTGATGTCGCGCGCGCTCGAAGAGCGACGGTCCGGGCGCACCGTCGACGAGGCTGTCCTCGCCGCAGCCGAGCACAGCGGTCGCGCGTTGGTGGTGACCACCGTAGCCCTCGCTGCGGGCCTTTCGGTGCAGATGCTGTCTTCCTTCCCGCCGCTGCGCCTGCTGGGCGGGCTCGGGACGATCATCGTAGTGGTGGCGCTGGTCGCCGACCTGACGCTGCTCCCCGCGCTGCTGGGCTACACGCTCCGGCGGCGATGAGCACGGCGATGTGACGCGGGCTCACGCACGCGACGCGATCACCGCCTCGACTTGCTGCTACCGTCGCCCGCATGAAGCGAGCGCTGTGGGTCTTGGGGCTGTCCGGGATGCTGGCCTGTGGCGACGACGCGGGTGACGGCGGTGCCGACGGCACGACGGGAGACGCGAGCACCGGGGATACCGGCGTGGTCACGACGGCGGGTGGCTCGTCAGACGGTGGTCTGGACAGCAGTACCGGAGAGCCGGGGACGGGATCCACCTCCGACGCATCGACCGACAGTGGCGACTCCGGCACGATGGGCTGCGGCACGCCCGAGCAGTGTGCGGACGACAACGAGGCTGCGACCGCCATGTACCTCGAGTCGATCCGCGGCGACGCCGAGCTGCTCGATGTGTTCTTGGTGCAGATGCCGCTGGGTGGCGACCTGCATCACCACCTGTCGGGTGGCGTGTACGCGGAAACCTATCTCGGGTGGGCGCTGGCCGACGGCGACTTCTGCATCGCGACGTCGGGGCTTTCGCTGTCGACCTCGTGTGGCGATGGCAATGACGTGCCCGTTCCGACCGGGCGGCGGGAGCTCTACCTCGACGTCGTCCGGGCGTGGTCGATGTTTCAGTTCGAGCCCTCGCCGATGGAGAGCGGGGCGGATCACTTCTTCGCGACGTTCTCGAAGTTCGGCGCCATCTCCGGCACGCGACACGGCTCGATGCTGGCCGACATTCGGCGCCGCGCGTCGCAGCAAAACGTGCAGTACCTCGAGCCGATGCTCACCTCGAACTCGGTGGCGCGAAACCTCGGGCAGGACGTGTGGAGCTCGATGGGAGGCGGGGCGTTGCTGGCGTCCGACTACGCGGACTTGCACGCCGCGATTGTGGCGGACTCGGGCTTCTTTTCCGCGCGCAACTTCATCGTCAACGACGTCGAAGACAGCGAGGAGATCGCCAACGAGGAACAGGGGTGCGACTCGGGGTCGCCCCAGGCGGGGTGCGAGGTCGTGACGCGCTACCAGGCGTACATTTCACGCAGCGGATCGGACGCGGGCATCTTCGGGCAGATGGTCGCGGCGTACGAGGCCGCCATGGTCGAGCCGAAGGTCGTGGGGCTCAACCTCGTGGGGCCCGAGTACGGCAGCACCGCGATGGCGAACTACGACCGGCTGATGGCAATGCTCGGCTACCTCAACGCGGCCTATGACGGCATGAGCCCGCTGCGTCTGTCGCTGCATGCGGGCGAGATCAGCGAGTCCACGATCCCTGGCGGCTACGCGCTCGACGAGGAGGACCACATCCGTCAG
>Ga0207422_1004308_pt1 | contig 12059 bp, 9 predicted proteins | sample MarCyaLeptolynsp_FD_187757 | JGI IMG/M metagenome (GOLD analysis project Ga0207422, IMG submission 187757) | Marine cyanobacterial communities from Panama - species 1 Leptolyngbya sp. (SPAdes) | ecosystem: Environmental > Aquatic > Marine > Unclassified | place: Panama: Panama City | collected... | reverse complement strand
GAACACATGGACCACCGCGACAAGACCGAGGCCGATGGTCTGTACGTCTTGTATCGGTACGACCCCGACTCGGGCTACCGCGTCGTGTGGCACCACGCGTCGCATTGGGTCTTCGGCCCCGAACCTTCGCGCGACGATGCGCTCATCGCCGTCGACGCGCTGACGCTGCACAGCGAGGCGTGGCTTGCCGAAATCGGGGACCTCTGTGGGCCGTAGCAGGGCATCGGCCAGCACATTCCCGGCGTCGGAGGGGGCGGGCGGCGCCGAACACCGAGTGTTAGAGTCTCCGGTGTGCTGGGACCGTGGCTGATCCTGGCCGGTGTCAGGTGGCGTTAGGTGGATGAGCCGAGTGATCCAGTAGCGACGGTGACGGGGGCCCGGCCTCGAGTTCACCCACCACTGCGCCGCGGAGAGCAAGTCGGTCGATTCGTGCTTCTCGACCGGGTCGGGCGCGGCGGTGGGGGCGTGGTCTGGTCAGCCTACGACCCCGAGCTGGATCGAAGGGTCGCGATCAAATTTCTGGCGACCTCATCGGCCACCGCCGACGGCGACTCGGACTCCGCGGGCAGGTTCCGGCGGGAGGCCCAGATTATGGCCAAGCTCCGGCACCCCAATGTGGTGACGGTATTCGAGGTTGGGCGGGACCACGGCGAACTATTCATGGCCATGGAGTTCGTCACTGGTGGGACGCTGCGGGCATTCGCGGGCGAGCATCGCAACGAGCGCGACGGATACAAGGAAATCGTTGCCGCGTATGTCGGCGCGGCGCGGGGGCTCGCGGCCGCGCACGCCGTCGGGGTGGTGCACGGAGACTTCAAGCCGGCCAACGTGCTGATTTCCGAAGGCCGACCCCAAGTCGCGGACTTTGGCCTGGCCCGCGATCCGCAGGGCGAACGGGAGACGCCCGAGTCCGGAGCTCAATCGGAGACACATACCCCCGGCACGCCGAGGTACATGGCGCCCGAGCTGATGATGGGTCTGCCGGCAAGCCAGGCCTCCGACCAGTTCGCGTTCTGCGTTTCGCTGTACGAGTCTCTGACGGGGGACAGTCCATTCGAGGGCGACAACCTGGAGGAGCTGCACGCTTCATTGGTCGACAACCGCCGGCGGCCTCGGCCCCGTACGGTGCAGCTGCCGCCGTGGCTATGGGAGCTCATCGATCGGGGCCTGTCCCCCGATCCGCAGCAGCGCTGGGCCTCGATGACCGAGCTCGCCGACGCGCTCGAGCTGCCGGCGCGAGCCGGGTTCGGCGCGGGGCCTCGCACCGTAGCCGGGGTGTTGGTGGGACTGCTGGCGCTGGGCGGATCGATTCCTCTCGTCCTCGACGCCCCGCCCGACGACGCCACCCGCTACGCGGAGGCGCTGACCGTCCCGATCACGGCGCTGTTGTGCCTGGGCGGCGTCTACGTCTGGGCTCGCCACCGCCTTGCGGCGAGCAAGTTCAACGCGAAGGCCGTAGCCGGACTGTTCGTGTTCCTTCTGTGTGACCTTGTGCTGTGGTCGCTCTCGTGGGCTCGCGGCTTGCCCTTCGAGCAGACGTATTTCGTTGCGCTGCTGCTGTGGGGCTCGCTCGCGGCGATGTTTGCCGTCCTGCTCGATCGGCGCGGACTTTGGCTCGCGCTCACGTACCTGATCGGAGCGGGCTGCTCGTTGGTCTGGGTCGAAGCCCTCAATCTGACCAACCTCGTCGGCAACGTCGGGTTTCTCGTCTTGGTCTACACGCTCTGGAAGCGGCGTCCGCCAGAGGCTTGATGGTGCCGGTGTCCGTGCCCTGAACCCGTTGTCCGACCAGAGTTTGTCAACTTCGAGCTACGTCCCCAAAGTTGACAAACTCGTGCAACACCGCTGCAACCAGAGTTTGTCAACTTTGAGCTACGTCCCCAAAGTTGACAAACTTTGGTGCTAGAGCTCGGGGAGGGGGCCGCAGTCGGGCTCGTCGCCGATGCCGGTGATGTTGGCGCCCATGAGGTGGGCGAAGGAGGTCAGGACCTTGTCGTTGTTCTGCGTCGAGTTGAGCTTGACCAGTCGGCCGGTCTGCAGGGCGCCTTGGGCGTTGCCGAAGAACGCGACGGGTATTCGATCGAGCTGGTGGTGTCGCCCGAAGTTGCTCGTCGCGTACACGACCGTGTTGTCGAGCATGTTGCCGTCGCCCTCGGGGGTGTCGCGCAGCCGCTCGATCAGCAGGCGCAGCTGGTTCCAGTCCCAGCGCACCATCGCGATGTATTCGTCGCGACGCTCGCCGGCCCGGTGATGGACCTCGTCGTGACCGGACTCCGCAATCCCGGTGACGCCCGCCCACTCGTACTTCCAGTGCTGGCCGGAAAAGCCCCACAGCATGCCGAGCATCTGCACCCGGTCGCAGACCAGGGCGGCGAATGCGAGGTCGGTCATTGCCTGCGCCCGGTCGGCGATGGCGTTGCCCACGTCGGGGGCATTGGGTGCCTCGCAGGTCAGCCCGCCCTCGGCCAGCGCCTGCAGATCCTTGGCGATGTTCTCCTCCGCCCGTCGGATCGCATCCTCGTGAATGTCGAGCTTGAGCTTCTCGACCCCGGTCAGCTCGGATCGGAAGCGGGCCAGGTCGTCGCTCACGCCATCGAGCAGCGACTGCTTGAGGGTGAGCTTGCGGGTCATCTCCGCGATCGCGGCCGGATCGTCGCCGCCGGAGAAGTCCTCGAAGATCTGGTTGAAGGCCGCGAGCGGGTTGGCCTCGGGAGGCTTGAACGCGTTGGGGCCCAGCGCGAACGGCCGGTGCCGCATGTGGTCGTTCGAGTTGTTGTTGATCTGCAGCTCGAGCGTGGACAGGCCGAGCTCTTGCGCCACCAGCTGATCGACCGAGATGCCCCCCGCGTTGCCGTCCTGCGGATCGTCGGCCGCGAGCACGTCCTTGGCGGTGAGCACCTTGCCCATCGAGCGAATGTGGTTGTTGCCCTTGGGGTTGAGCCCGGAGTTGCGGATGTCGATGCCGTCCACGACGACCATCTCGTCCTTGAGCCCCTCGAAGTCGGCCAGGATCGGCGACAGCTGCCAGTCGTTCTCGGTGCCCGACGGAAAGAAGTCCTCGGGGAACGGGTAGCCGCTGCTGTTGACCCACACCAGCGCGCGCTTGGGCGGCTCTTGGGCCTCGGCGCGACGAATCGAAAGGATGGGGCAGAGCAGGGCGGCCGCCTGCGCCGAGCGAAACATGAACTCGCGCCGTCGCATCAGGCACCTCCTTTGCGCACGTAGAGCTCTGGACTAGCCAGCATGTCTTCGAGCAGCTGCACGATGTCGAGCTCGTTGTCGCGGAAGGTGGGCGCCAGATCGAGCGTCAGGAAGGTGACCAGCTCGTTCTTGCCCTGACCGGTGGCGTAGCGCGCCATGTTGCGCGTGAAGCAGGTGGAGACCTGCGGGCTGTCGGCGAGGTCGTCGAGCAGCCCGAGCACCCCATCGTAGTTCCGCATCTCACCGTCGACGACCAGGTCCGTGACGGTGGCGTCGAGTGGGCGATCCCCGAAGTGGGTCTGGTACTGCCCGAGCGCGTCGAAGTGACTCCAGAGGTAGCCGAAGGGCATGAACGTGCCGTGGCACGCCACGCACGCCGGCGCCTGGTTCATCATCAGCTCGAGCTGCTCTCGCGTGGTCATCAGGTCGAACTCTTCGGCGTTCTGCGCCGCGTCGGCGGCCGCGCCCTGAACGTCCACGTCCGCCGGAAGCCCGATGTCCTCGCACAGGAACTGGTTTTTGATCAGTAGCCCGCGACGGATCGGCTTGTCGCGTTCGACCTCGGTGGCCGAGGAGTGCACCGCCATCACGCTGGCCAGCGTGAGCACGCCGCCCCGCTGCGAGGAGTCGAGCTCGACGCGCTCCATCACCGCGCTGTCGGAGGTCGTGCCGTAGAGCGTCGCCGTGTGCTGGTTGACGTACGACGAGCTGTCGAGCAGCAGGTCCGCAAGACTGCCGCCACGGTCGACCACCACGTCGAGCACGTAGGCCGGCAGCTCGTCGCGGAGCGCCTCGGCCTGCGCCGCACTGGCCAGCTTGGGATACTCGTCGGGGTGCCGGGCCATGCGGTCCAGCTCGTCCGCGCGCAGCCACTGCTGCACGAAGCGAGCGAAGCGAGCCCGCCCGGCGTCGGTCGCCAGCAGGCGCTGCACGTGAAATCGGATCCGCTCGTCGTCCAGCGCATCGTCGCCCGCGTCCGCGAGCAGCTGTGCATCGGGCATGCTGCCGGTGAGCGTGTACGACAGTAGTGAAGCGGTCTCCCAGGGATCGAGCAGCGTCAGCGTGGGGTCGGACGGAAGCGTCTCGCCCACCTCGGTCCGGTACAGGAACCGGGGCGACAGCAGCAGCCGAGCGACGAGCAACTCCATCACCTCGGCGTCGTCGGTGGCATCGGGCCGGACCGCATCGACGAATGCGAGTAGGGCCTGGCGCGACGGAGCGTCGACCGGCCGCCGGAACGCCCGTAGTCCGAGCTCGTCGACGACCTGCCCGAAGCAGGCGTTCGACGTGCCCTGTGGCGACAGGCACGGAAAGTCGGTCGAGGCATCGAGGGCCACGTACTCCTCGGCGATGCGCCGTGCCTCCGTCTGCAGCGTGGCCAGCAGCGCGTCCCCGAGCTGACCTTCTCCTCCGTTGTCGAAGCCCGAGCCGACGTCGGCGAAGTCGAGGTCCTCGGACGCCTCGACCCCGAGCAGATCGAAGACCGTGTTGGCGTATTCGGCTGCGCTCAGCAGTCGAACGGTAGGCGCCGCGGCGTCATAGGACTCGTCGATGTCGGGTCCGTCGTCTCCGGATGGCGCCCGACCATCGTCGGCACCGTCGTCGTCGTCATCGCCGTCGCCGTCGTCCGCCCCGTCGTCGAGGTCGATACCGTCGGGGTCGTCCGCCGTCGGGCCGTCGAACAGCCCGCTGTAGCAACCGCTGACCCCGAGCGAGCCGAGCAGGACCGCAAGCGCCCCACCTATCGCGTGTCTCCCCACGGAGGGGAATTGCGCCCAACGGCGATTGTGTCACCGAGGTTTGTTCGTGTGCCCGATTGCCTTCGACGCAGCGTCAGAAGACGCCAGCGCGCCGCTCAGGCAAAGATGCCGTTCACGAGCGTTCGCGGCTCGCGCTTGAGCGTTCGAACCGTGAAGTCGAGCAACACGCGATCGAAGTTGCCTCGCGGGTAGCGCTTGAACAGCGCGCGCACCGGAGCCTTGGGAAGGCCGAAGCGAACGTAACCGCGCGTGTGCTCGATCTGCACTGCCTTGCGAAAGCACTCCGCGGCGGGCGACAGGTTCGCCACCGGCAGGACCCGGTGGTTGTAGAGCAGGCACTCGTCGACCAGTGACGGATCGACGTCCGGGAGAGCGACGTCCTTGGTGATGCGATGGAACAGCGCGCGGCTGCGCTGGAGGTAGTTGTCCCCGCGATCCTGCTCGCTGACGATCCCGAGGTCGTGGACCATCGCGACGAGGTACGCCAAATCGTGGGGCAGCTCGATGCCCTGCTGCTCCATCAACATCGTCGCGAAGTGGAACAGGCGACGACAGTGGTTGCGAAAGCCGATGCCCTCGTAGGGGCTGGTCGACTCGAACGTCTCGTCCGCGAGCCCCACGAGCGGGCTGTCGGCGGCATCGGCCTGAGCGTAGGCAGCGGGGTGGCGTCCGGTCGCGGTCTGCATGAGCCTGTCCTTTGGGTGTACCGCAGCGCGTGGGCGGCGGCCAATCGCGCCGACCACGCAGGTCTTGCGGCAACGCAGGGGCCTACGGAGGGCCTTCGGTCTGGCCGGACAGCGTCACCGACGCAATGGCGTGGTCCTCGAAGGACTGCTGGACCACGACGCGATCGGTCTCCGAGTCGACCTCGGCGTCGAGGTTGGGCACGTCCAGCGCATACAGCGTGAACTCGTAGATGTTGCTGTTACTGCCCGGACCGCCATAGCCGTACATGTTGATCCAGCTGCGGCACTGGACCGCACCGGGCACGCTCGGCGGGTTGGCCACGCCGACCTCGACGCCCTGGGGCAGTCCCGTCGCGTCCGCGGGGATGTTCCAGATCGCGGAGTGCTCGAAGTTGATCGACACGTCGTGAAAGAACACGCCGAAGCTCATGGTGCCGGCGGGCGCGCCTTCCCAGTGCAGCTCGGGCTGAACGTTGCCGCCCTGGACGTGGTGCAGGCTCGGAATGATCCCGTCCTGCTCGAAGTCGTCGGACATCAGCGCGAACTCGACCGAGCCGGTGGTGCCGGTCGTGTCGTCGTCATCGTCATCGTCGCCGGTGGTCGTGTCGTCGTCGTCGTCATCGTCGTCGTCGTCGTCGCCGGTCGACGTCGAATCGGCGTCGTCATCGTCGTCGTCGTCGTCGTCGTCATCGTCGTCGTCGTCGTCGTCGTCGCCGGTCGTGCTGACGGCTCCGGTGCTGGTGGCCGCACCGCTGTCGTCGTCACCCGAGTCGTCGCCGCACGCGACCAACGAGAACATCAATCCCGCCGCCGCCAGCCCATGAATCCAAGGAAGTCGCATCGGCGGGACGCTACCACCCGGCCCGCCGGACTCCTAGCTCGGTGACCTGGCTTGCGAGGGGAGCGCCGGGTTCACACGCGGGTGAAGACGCACCACGTCACGCCCGACGACATCGGCACCGCGTGCACCGGGTTGTAGGGCGCGAACCGTGCATCTTCGGTGAGGACCCGTACACCCGGCAGCGCAGGCTCGCTGCACTCGTCGGTCGTCATGATCAGCACCGCGTGCTCGGGAAACACGTCGTAGAACCGCTCGACGTAACCCTTGCCGGTCTTCTTGGTGTAACCGCCGGGCAGGTCGTGAATCACCGGGTCGATCAGCCCGAGCAGGTCGAGGATCGGAAAGTTGGTGTGGTAGCCGACGAAACCGATGTCGCCGATCGCGATGGTGCCCTTGGGCAGGTTGTCGCGGATCCAAAACGCGACGCGGCCGGCGGAGATGTTCCAGTGCCGCCGCTCTTTTTTGTACGTCTTGCGTGACTCTTTGAGCTCGACGCCGCGATAGTTTCCGACCCAAAGCCCAAACAGGAGCAGGCCGATCAGCGCGCCGCGATCGCGGGTCTCCACGATGGTCCGCACCCCGGCGCCGACGAGCAAATAGACGTACGGCTCGACCGGCACCATGAAGCGCGAGTAGCTCATCCAGTCGCCACCCACGAGCACGATGTAGAGCATCCCGGACACGCCCACCGCGGCGAGCGTGCCCATCTCGCGGCTGCGGCGAGCGATCGAAAGGCCGATTCCGTACAGCCCCAGCCACACGACCGGGCCCGCGTGTCCCAGCCAGTGATCGAGGTAACCCCGGCCGCGCTTGAGCTGCAGCGAAAGGTCGCCGGTCTTCGCACCGAGCGTCGCCGGGACCCAGTCGCCGTAGTACATCTTGCGCCACAGCAGGTGGATCACGATCGGCCCGAGAAAGACGAGGCCGCGCATGATGTTCTGCCGCGACAGAAACCTGCGACCGAGCAGCAACATCGGCAGGCCGAGGTACATCGGCGCCTCGGGGCGCGTGAGGCCAGCGAGCGCAAACACCAAGCCCGAGCGCACGTAGCCTTCACCTGCGTCCGTCTCGCGAAACATCAGCAGCGTTCCCAGCAGCACGAGGAACGCGAAGATGGTCGACTCCATCCCGAACACCGCCCAGTTCGTGAACGAGGCGGAGCTGGCGAGCAGCCAGGTCGCGATGCAGGGCAGGGCGGACAGCGGCTGTAGCCGATCGGTGATGCGATAGGCGACGACCAGCGTGCCGAGGGCCGCGCCCGCGCCGAGCAGCTTGGACAGCGGATGGGGATCGATGCCCATCGCCATGCCGGCGCCGAGCACCACGGTCAGCGAGAAGTTCGTGTAGCCCTCGATCGCCTGCCCGACGTTGTAGACGAGCCCATGACCGTCGGCGAGGTTTCGCGCGTAGCGAAAGGTGATGTACGCGTCGTCGACGGTGAAGGTGTGGACCAGCCACATCTGCCAGCACATCAGGCACATCGGAAGCAGCAGGCCGACGACGAGATGGATGCGCCGCGACAAGCTTCCGCCATCGAGCCACGCCTTCACCAAGCGCTTCGTGTTGTCGACCAGGCTCATCGATCTACCTTCGCGGGCCCCGGGGCGTCGCTGCGAGCGAAGTACCACGCGCTCGCGGCAAAGGCGACCGTGCAGACGCCGGCGGTGAGGTACGAAAAACCGCGGAAGAAGGCCAGCCAAGACAGGTCGGCGCCTCCGAAGTTCTTGATCAGGTTCGTCGCGATGGCGCCCAGATATCCGAACGCGTCGGTGACGTAGATCATGAACACGGCCGTGCCGACCGCGCCCGTGTACGCGATCAACCGGTCGAACAGGACGCAGCCGTAGGGCACGTAGGCGAGGTAGAGCCCGACGCCGAGCAGGATCATCCACACCACGCCGTCGATGACGCCTTGGTCGAAGAGCATGGTGGCGAGGGCGATCAGCACCGTCCCGCTCGCCATCAGCCAGTGGATCGCGAAGAACGCCCGTCGGTTGTCGCGAATCCGGTAGATGAACGCGAGCGAGAGCAGCACCGCGAACGCGACCGGGACTTCGGAGACGGTGAACATCTCGGGCTTGTCGCCGTGGCCGAGCGCCTGCCAGATCTCCTTGGCGAAGTCGTCGCGGAAGTTCCGGTAGGCGGTCAAGAACGTGTACAGCCCGGTGAGCACGACGAGGCCGAAGCCGAAGCGCTTGACGAAGGCGCGGCGTTCGGCCGCATGCATCGGCTCGCGTTTGGTCCGCTCCTTTTGGTCGTCGGTGTTCGGCGCGGGGAGCTGTCGCAGCGCCCAAACGGCGATCAGGAACACCGGAAGGAAGAGGGCACCGGTGGCGGCGGGCATCCACGCCTCGGGTACGCCGTGCGCCATCGCGGTCGCCCCGACCGATTTCACCGCTCCGGACGCAACGATGTACGAAGCCGAAAGCCCCGCCCCGAGCAGCTCCGAGGTTCGGCGCCCCTCGAGAAAGCCGAACACGAGGCCCCACACCGCACCGAGCGGCAAACCATTACAGAACAGCGCGACGACTTTGCCGGTGGGGCCGGCCCAAGCGAAGACGATCAGGGCGAGCTCCGCGGCGCCAATGAGCCCCACGAGCGCAATCGCCCGACGCGACGGCGACAGCTCGGCCACGAACTTGATCCCGAGGAACTTCGACAGCGCGTAGCCGAGGAGTTGAGCGGTCCCGAGGGCGATCTTCAGCTCGAGCGGGCCGACCGCCTGATCGGCGTAGTCGGTCGCGGCCCACGGCTTGCGGAACGCGTACATGCAGAAGTACGCCGTGAACGCCGCCGCAATTGCGTACGACGAGAACGCAACCGGGCCGGCGCGATCGAGCCACCGAGCGACCGCGCCACGGCGTTCCACCGCGGCAGGTTCGATCAGCCCGCCCCGGCGGTGCAACCGCCTTCGACGCGTGAGAAATCATTGGTGCGCCGGTAGCGGAGACTGTGCTATCGAACCGCCGATCCGATGGCACGCACCCACGTCCTGATCGCACTCGCTCTGACCGTTGCTCTCCCCGGCTGCGCCGGCCGTAAGGCGGCGTGGAGCGAGGATCCTGCTCCCGCCGGCGGCGGTGACGGCGGCGCCGCTGCCCCCGCCAACGACAGCCTCAAGGCGGAAGCTGCCAAGCACTGGGAGGCTCGCACCTCGCCCGAGTCGATCGAGAAAGCGATCGCGACCTGGGAGCAGATCGTTGCGGCCAACCCCAAGGACCTCGAAGCGCTCATCTCCCTGACCCGCGCCCATTACTTCCTCGCGGACGCGTACCACCGCACCGACGACAAGAAGTACCTGGAGATCATGGACAAGGGCGTGAGCTGGGGCGAAAAGGCGATGATCGCCGCGTCGCCCGAGTTCGAGACCAAGATGCGCGATGGGGCGAAGTACCCCGAGGCGGTGCAGGCCGTGCCCAAGGCCGGCGTGCCCGCGATGTACTGGTACGCGAGCTCGCTCGGCAAGTGGGCCAAGAAGAAGGGCTTCGCCGTCCTCGTCGGTCAGAAGGACAACGTCAAGGCGACGATGGATCGCTGCCTCGAGCTCGACGCCGAGTACTTCTACGCCGGACCGTGGCGCTACTTCGGAGCCTTCTACGCGATCGCGCCTTCGTTCGCCGGTGGCGACCTCAACAAGTCGGTCGAGCACTTCAAGAAGTCGCTCGAGCTCGAGCCCAACTACGTCGGTACCAAGGTGCTGTGGGCGGCCGAGCTGTCGACCAAGCAGCAGGACGAAGAGACGTTCGAGAAGCTGCTCAACGAGGTGCTCGCCACCCCGGACGATGTGATCCCGGAGCTCAAGCCCGAGACGATCATCGAGAAGCAAAAAGCCCGCGAGCTTCTCGCCCAAAAAGACGACCTGTTCTAGGTCTCACCACGCCGATGCCCGGGTTCGTGATCGCGCGGGCCGGGGCGGGCGAACGCTGTGCGTCGTGTGATCGCCCATACGCGTGGGTGCTGGCGTGAGCAGGATGCGTTTTTCCGATGGGGCAAAGTGGATGATCGACCCAGTCCCTGCCTTGTGCGAAACGCCCGTGAGCGCTTCAATGACCGCGGTTTGAAGGTTGGCTCGTGGGCCTGCGTCCAAGCGACCGCTTGACGAAGCAGGCAGCCTACATCAACCTACACACACCGACGCACATCTGCCGAGAAGGAGCACCTCCGACATGACCGAGAAGAAGACCACCAACGCCACCCGCCGCAGCTTCGTGAAAGGCACCACCGCCGCCGCGGCGACCAGCACCTTCTTCATCGGTCGCTCCGCCAAGGCCGACGACCCCGAGCACGTCATGAAGATCGCCACGGTGGCCCCTCCGGGCACCCCGTGGGCGAAGCAGATGAAGCGGCTCAAGAAGGACATTCAGACCGCGACCGAGAAGCGCATCAAGGTCAAGACGTACCTCGGTGGTGCGCTCGGCGGCGAGATTCAGACCGCCGAGGCGACCAAGCGCGGCTCGATTCAGGTCTTTGGTGGAACCGCCTCGGCCCTCGCGTCGCTCGTGCCCGAGCTCGACGTCCTCGAGCTTCCGTACCTGTACCCCTCGGAGAAAAAAGCCGACAAGGTCCTCGATACCGTCATTCGCGAGGACCTCGAAAACCTGCTGTGGGACCGCGGCTTCAAGCTGATGTTCTTCTCGGAGAACGGCTACCGCTCCGTCGGCAGCAACTTCGAGATCTCCGGCCCCGGCGATCTCGGCGGCCACAAGATGCGTTCGCAGGAGTCGGACGTGCACCTCAATACGTGGCGTAAGGTCATGAACGCCTCGCCTGTCCCCATCACGGTGACCGAGGTGCTTTCCTCGCTGCAGACCGGCGTCGTGGACGGCTTCGACAACACGCCGCTGTTTGCGTTCGCCGCCAGCTGGTACCAGGCCATCACCCACTTCACGCTGACCAAGCACATCTACCAGCCCGGTATCGTGGTCGCGTCGCGGAAGTTCTGGGAGTCACTGCCGGCCGACCTTCAGACCATCGTCATGGGCGATCCGGCCAAGCTCGCCAAGAAGGGCCGCCGCGGCGTCCGGGCCATCGGACCCATGCTCGAGGCGAACTTCGAGCAGGCCGGGGTCAAGCTCACGCGTCTGTCGGATTCGGACCTCAAGGAGTTCTCGAAGAACGCAGGCAAGGTCTGGGACGCGTTCCGCAAGGACACCACCTCGACCGGCAAGGCCCTTCTCGACAAGATCAAGAAGAACGTCTAGCCGTCGGCGGGCGGAGCGTCTCCGCCCACGGTTCGCTGTTCTCGAATCGTCGCGGTCGTCCCTTCCGGGGTCGGCCGCGTCGCAATTTCCGGGTCCGCCTTTTCCCGGCGGCGGCTCGGTGGCCCCGCGTCGGTTTTGCTACTCTCCCGCGGGGCGTTCGTCACGTTGTCAGACCAGCTCAAGAGACTCGACTACGCGGTGTACCGGGCCGAACGTGCCCTCGTCGTCGCGTCCTTGCTGATCATGGCCGTCGTCGTCTTTTTCGACGTCGTCCACCGCGGCTTCGGCGGAGAGGCGAGCAAGTTCGCCGAAGTCGGGGTCAAGGTCGCCGGGCTGTTCGGCATGAACGCGGTGGGCTCCGAGGCATCGA
>Ga0207422_1004307_pt1 | contig 12060 bp, 10 predicted proteins | sample MarCyaLeptolynsp_FD_187757 | JGI IMG/M metagenome (GOLD analysis project Ga0207422, IMG submission 187757) | Marine cyanobacterial communities from Panama - species 1 Leptolyngbya sp. (SPAdes) | ecosystem: Environmental > Aquatic > Marine > Unclassified | place: Panama: Panama City | collected... | reverse complement strand
ACGATCACTTATTGTCAAAAACACGCCTGATTGATTAAAGTGCTTCACAGTAGATTCAGATATTGAATCACACTGCCGATGCTTTTCGCTGATTTAATATCACTTGACCAAGTTGACAAAACCAGTCCGGACGCATACCATTATTGGATTCGCCTCAATCTCAAAGTAGATGCGCCTGCTTTTTATCACGACTAAATCAGGGATAGAGGTTCATACGATCCCGAGCCCGAGCACTCTTCATTCCGACAACTTCAACACCTATATCATGACAACGCCACCATTGACATCCAGGGTGGCACCTGTGACCCATGTTGTTTCCTCGGAGCACAGGTGAATGATTGAATTCGCCAGTTCTGCCGGGTCTGCCATACGTTTAAGCGGCACTGTCTCGACATAGCCTGCCTTGACTTCGGAATCTATATCAAACATGCGCGTCTCGACAGCACCGGGTGCAATGGCATTAATGAGTATCCCGGCATCTGCATACTCTCGAGCCATGGATTTGGTCATGGATAGTACTGCGCCTTTGGTTGCACTATAGACAGTCGAACTGTGAACCCCGCCAATACGTCCGCCTGTTGAACTTATGTTAACGATCCGTCCCCATTTGCGCTTTGCCATATCAGTTGCCACTTCCCGTGTCAGGAAGAAGACCGAGCGCATATTAATATTGACGATGCAGTCAAACCATTCCTCTGTCATTTCATCAATAGGGATACGTGGGCAAATCGCAGCATTATTGACGAGAATATCTATTTTGCCGAAGTGCTCAACAATATTGACAACAAGTTGTTCAATCTGCGAGATGACAGCGACATCACAGCGAAATGCAGCAGCTTCGTAACCCTCTTGCGTGAGTTTTGCAGTGAGTTCGTCAATCAAGTCCTTATCAATATCAACCAGCGCGACTTTTGCGCCCTTTTCACAGAGGCGTTTTGCTGTTGCTGCGCCGATTCCGCGTGCTGCTCCTGTGACGATAGCGACCCTGTTGTTTACAGACATTGTTGTGTCCCTTGATGTTATAAGCTGCCGACGTGGTCTTGCAACGCTTCCTTGGTGATGATGGTCTCTGACAATACATCATTACGATTGATATCAAACCAGTCCGCATAGACATATTCAATGGATAGTGCACCCTGATAATTGACAGCTTTCAGGCGATTGATGATGTCTACAAAGTCGATGGTACCCTCATCCCAGGCAGTTTGCAATTTGCCGAAGCGTGCCGGGCGTAAATGAAAATGCCCCGTATGTGGGATCAGCGCATGAACACGGTCATCTGCTATGTATTGCAATGTAAAATGTGCGTAGTCCAGCGTGACTTTCGCATCTGGTGCCATCTCGATGAGTTGCAGTGCCAGTTCCGGTGTATCCGCAACTGACCCCATATGTGGTTCAAAGCGTAGCTCAACATCATATTCGGCTGCGATTTCGGTTGCGCGTTTGAGTGCCTTGCCCGATGCTTCCAGATTTTCCGCCAGAGAACGTCCGAGATGATCGATACCCGGTAAAATCGTGAATCCTGGAATGCCGACAGCCTTGCAGAATTGTGCCGAGCCGCGAATATAGTCTTCGTCCTTTGCCCGAATGCTGTCATCTGGATCGTTGATTGAGTGTTCGCCAGGATGTGATCCATATTGCGGGAAGAAATCGACGGCATCCAGTTCGTATTTATCCAATAATGGCTTCAGAATATCCGCTTGTCCTTGTGGATCATTGAGCACAGCTTCCGGCTCAAAGCTGCATCTGCCCCGATTATGAAAACCAGCAATATCGACACCTTTGAAGCCAATGTGATGGGCAAGAGCCAGTGTGCCTTCAAGGGAAAGCATTTCGAATGAATGATTTGTTACTGTTAAACGCATCATATTTCTCCCAAAAATTATCTTTTTGATCGAGGTCTAGCCAACAGTCACCAATTCCAGTTCCATGAGCCGTGCCAGTTTGCGAATTCGGTTCTTCTGGCTGCCGACACCCAGCGCGACATGATGTGTAGGTCCTTCCTCTGCCCAGTTATCCATGAATGCGGCTGGATCAAGTCCGAATTTCAGACGTGAATTGGTGTTACCGATTTGCATCGTCGGTCCGGCAATGGATTCCCCTTCTGCGGTCAGGAGTTTCAGGGTGCCATCGGCTGTTTGAGTCATACCCAGGATGGTGATGGGACCCAGTTTGACATTGAACTCAACCGACAAGCCATAGCCTCGCTTGCCATGAAACAACCCCAACCCACGCAGGAGCGGTTTTTCATCGCTGATCTTGACATGCCCGGGACCATCATGCCCCATCAAAATGAAATCATCATTGAAGTCCATCGCATAGAATTCGGTGTAGGAACCACCAGCACCCAAACGATCCATCATCATCATGGCGACGCAGGTTTTCAAGTCACCCTCGCCAGATGCCGGAATGCCACGCGCAGTCAACAATGAATTCCCGACTATCAACCCGGCACCGAGTTCTTCGTTTTCGTTGCCATCCAGCCCACGATAGTAATAGGTCAAGCCATTGAGGTCGAAATCAGCTACAAGACGATCCAGCCCAACGGCAACCTGTGCTGACCACTGCATGGCTTCGTCCGTCACAGGCATCGATATTTTGTCGTGTCCCTGCTCTGCTATCTGGAAAGTCGCCTGGATTTCCTCGATTTTTGCCTTGATTTCCTGCTCGGTTGCGCCGTTAACACGCATATGCAAATCATCCATTTCCAGCACTTCGATATGAGCACCCAGTTGTGCATGCATCATCGTGAAGTCGGAATACATATCGAGCATTCCGGGATAGGTATGCCCCAGAAAACCGATACGACTATAATTCATTTCACGCATGACACTGGCGGCACGCACCCAGTCCTCGATTTCTGCCCAGCCCCGCTCATAATATTTTTGGGCGTTGCCTTCTGCTGGATGCAGTAAACCCGAAACCACATTGAACTGAATTCGGCTGCGGGCAAAGGCATTGGAGATTTCCGGGACACAGCAGGCACAGCAATTTGCCAGCCATTCAGCCGTATCCGTATCCAGATAATCCAGTGCAGGAACAGGTTGCAAATTCAACACCAATACCGGAGCTTTGCGTCGCTGTACAGCAGGCAATACTTGTGAAGATGTGGAGTAGGTGCCAACATAGCACACAATCAAATCGACATTCTCACGCGCAAACAAATCCCCTGTTTCTTTCGCGCCAGGTGCATCATCAACCAAACCTGCCGAGACAACCTCTGCGCCCATCTCGCCGATTTTTGCCTCAACATCCTGCTGATACCCCTCAAGACGTTCTTTCAGTCCATCAAACTGGGACCAATACGCTGCCAGCCCAATACCAAATACGCCGATCTTTGCTTTTGCATAATTTTCAGACACAACAATCACCTTCTTTCATAAAATTCTGTAGCAATAGTTTTTAATATTTCCTGATGCCCAGGCGAGCCGGGATGCAGACCATCCGGCAAATACAAAGCTTCATACGGTACCTCGCCAAATGCCTTGAATAAATCTACAAAACGCGCTTGATGCTCAATGGAGAGTTCCTGCATTATCTCGCCGCAGAGCTTGATGTCATGATTTTTCCAGGTCATATACGTCGCCTCGAAATTAGCTTCCGTATCGACAATAGCGGAGACAACAGGAGTTGGTGATAACAGGACAATCTCTGCATCAGTATATTGTTTGAAGGCTTTGATTATCCCGCGCAGATTGCCACGATATTCATCTGGCGAAACCAGCGTTCGCCCGTCTGCGCCACCAAATCGCTTGCAATCATTGACACCATATTTAATGAAGACTATTTGCGGTTGTAGCTGAACAAAGCGCGTATGGGTCAGTTCGAGACCATGATTCGATGTGTAACCGGAGTATCCATGATTGATGAATTCCACATCCGGCAGCAGATGATGTAGCAGCCGCGCATAGCTGTGGCGATATGTCGTAATGGAATCACCAACTGCCAAAATACGCTGATAGCCCTTGAGATTCTGTACCATCGCAGCAATCGCTTCATGCATGGTCAGCAAATTCCTGGCGACCTCTGCAACCTGCTGTGCTGCCTCTTGAATATGAGACAGGAAGTCAGCCTCACTTGCACCAAGTATGGCAGCACCTGCCGCAGACGGGATATCAAGTCCCAGTGCCACTGCCACATCCTGCACATTAAAATCGATGAGGAATTGTATTTCTTCAGGCAAGTTGGTCACGATGTCTACCTGTTGCTCATCATCTGGCGCAGTCGTCCCAAACCAATATCAACGTTGCCAAGACGTACCTGATCGATCAGAACAGCGATCAACAGGACAGCACCCTGTGCAATGTTCTGATATTCTGTAGAGACACTTTGTAGCGTGAGCCCATTGAGCAAAGTGCTCAGGATCAACACACCAAGCAGCGTTCCCAACAGGCTACCCTTGCCGCCCGAGAGACTTGTGCCACCCAGGACAACAGCAGTAATCACAGTCAATTCGACTGATGGCGCAGCGCGAGGATCAGCAGCGTAAAGGCGTGCAGTCAGAAAAACGCCAGCAATACCGGCACTCAATCCTGATAGTGTGAAAGCTATCATACGGTAGCGACGCACCGACAGCCCTGCCAGACGACTGGCTTCTTCATTACCGCCAATCGAGTACATGGCACGTCCGTATGTTGTAAAGCGCAAGACGTAAATGCCAATCGCAAACAAAATGACAGTCACAACAACCGGGTTCGGCACCGCACCCAGAAAACCCAAATTGACGGTACCTTCGCTTAGATTGGCGAAACTGGCATAGACTTCCGGTTGTTCACCAGTGAGGTCAAATACTGGAATGGTCAAGGCATCGGATAGCACAAACGCCATCCCCCGCGCAACCGAGAGCATCCCAAGTGTGGTTATCAGGGCATTGATGCCCACATAGGTGACAAGAAAGCCATTCAATAATCCAACGAATGCAGCGACCAGCAGAGATGCCCCGACAGCCGGAAACAAGCCTATTGGCTCCTGCAATACACCGATAACCACACCCGCCAGCGCGGCAGTCGAGGCAACGGAGAGATCAAGCCCGCCACCAATCATCAACATGGTCGTGAAAACCGCGATAATGCCGATGGTTGCACTCGAAAGGAGTAGATTATTGAAGTTGCGGGGCGTGAGAAACACATCGGAAAGCTGCGACATGACAAACACAATCAGTCCGAGCATGATAATCAGTCCGAGCAATTCCTGCACAAGTTGTGATTGGAAAAAATTGCGCGAGGGATTTTTCGATGATTTTTGTCGGGTTGTTTGTACATTACTCGCCATGAGCAACCTCCCCGGCGGCGGCTTCCAACAGCTTGTCTTCAGTCGCTTCTATCTGGGTAAATTCTCTTATGATACTGCCTGCATGCATGGTCAGGATTCGATGGCTGACAGATAAAACTTCCTGGATGTCTGATGAAACCATCAGAATAGCCAAACCTTGTTCAGCAAGTACCTCCAACTGGTCATATATATCGGAACGTGCCCCCACATCAACACCCCAGGTCGGCTCATTCAGCAGTAATACCTTGACATTCGCTTCCAGCCAGCGCGCAAGTACAACCTTTTGCTGATTGCCACCACTCAGAAATCTCGTTTCGACTTCCATGCCACCTGCCATACGAATCCCGAGATCATCAACCCAGCGTTGAGTATGGGATTTTTCCTTGCCTTGCAAAAAGTAGCCAAATGACTGCAAATTCTTCCAGTTCGATAATGTGGTGTTTTTGCGAACGCTCATGGATAACACTAGACCATTGACCTTGCGATCAATCGGAACAAAACCAATTCCCGCATTCTTGCCATCTTGTGGCATACCAATAGCAGCTTGTTGACCAATGACCTCAATCGCCCCGCTATCTGCTTTATCCGCACCAAAGATGCAGCGTGTTAAATCAGCGTGACCGGCACCAAGCAGTCCAAACAATCCAACGATTTCGCCTTCGCGCACTTCAAGGTCAATATTCTGGAATGATCCCAGCTTTGTCAGCTTGTTTACCTTCAGTGCAACATCACCAAACCTGATTTCAGTTGCCTGCTTGCGTGCTTCTGCACGATCCTCGATTGTGTGTCCGACCATCATCTCAACGAGATTGTCCTGTGTCACCTCTTCAATTGGTTTTGTGCCAACGAGATTGCCATCGCGTAATACGGTCACACGCTGGGCAACATCAAATATTTCATCCAGACGATGCGAGATGTAAATAATCCCGACACCTTGTTCTCTAAGATTGTCTACAATGCCAAAAAGCTGCTTGACTTCGAGAGGTGTCAGGGCGGCAGTTGGCTCATCCATTACGATAATCTTCGCCTGTTTGGAAATGGCTTTCACAATCTCGACGATTTCACGCTGCACAACCGTTAAATCTCGCATCAACGTGCGTGGATCGATCTCCACCTTAAGCAGGTCAAGATAGTCACGCGTAATCTCATATGCCCTGTCCCAGTCAATAAACATGCCACCCATACGTTTTGGCAAATGCCCCAGCAGCATATTTTCTGCAACAGAGAGTTCAGGCGCATAATGAAGCTCCTGGTAAATCATCCGAATGCCGGCATGCTCTGCATCACGTGGCTGATCAAAATGAACCGGAATACCATCTATGAGAACGGTGCCACTATCTTTCTGATAATCACCGTTGAGAATCTTGATAAGCGTGGATTTGCCTGCGCCATTTTCACCCAGTAGTGCAACTACCTCGCCACTGAATAGATTGATCGAGACATCATTGAGTACCTTCACACCGAAGAAACACTTCGAAATATTGTTCATTTCCAGGATGGGTTTTTGTGGCGTGATCATTGCTGTTGTGACCTCCGGGATGCCTGCTCTGTAAAGCGGATTCGAATCTGGTCAAAGCCGACAGCAATAATCAGGGCAGCACCACTGGCAACATCCTGATACCAGGATGGCACCTCTGTAATGGTTAGCCCATTATTCAATGTCCGCAGAATAATGACCCCCACGAAGGTGCCAATGAGTGTCCCTTTACCTCCGGCAAGACTCGTACCACCGAGGATGACAGCCGTAATCACCGTAAATTCCAGCCCGGTTGCAGCGCGTGGTGCACTGGATGCAAGCTGGGAAGCAATAATCAAACCGCCAAGTGCTGCCAGCGTGCCGCATAGAGTATAGGCAACCAGAAGATGGCGTGTCACAGCAATCCCTGCCAGACGGCTGGCTTCCGGGCTACCGCCAATTGCATAGAGGTTGCGACCAAACTGGGTATGCCTCAAGAATATGTAGGCTAATCCGTAAAGAACAAGCATCAAAATCAGCGAAAAGGAAACACCAAATACTTCACCACGTCCCAGAAATTTGAATGCTTCGTTATTTAGCTGATTGGTCTGTCCTTCACTGAGCACGAACGCCAGCCCGCGCACAATTGAAAAGGTACCTAGTGTCGTAATGAGTGGGTTGATCTTCATGAATGTCACCATGAAGCCGTTGAGAAAACCCACCAGCGATCCGCTCAACAAACCAAGAATGGTGCTGATGCCAAGTGGAATCCCCCATTCAATCCACAGGAGGCTGGTCACCACACCGGATAATGCGGCAACGGATCCAACGGATAGATCAACGCCGCCAGCGATCAGCACGATGGCCATCCCAAGTGAAACAATACCCACGACAGCCAACTGCTTGGTCATGTTTTCCAGGTTGGTCAGGGTAAAAAAGTTCTCGGATAATGTCGCAAAGATCAGGCACAATAACAGAAAGCTGGCGATCAGAGTGATTGTTGTGAGGTTATCACCGCTTATTCGAGGTGATTTTGCTTTTGCGGGTACATCAGATGAAATCGACGCATGACTCATGTAGGAATCCTGGTTAAACAAGTGTGAGCATCACAACTCACGATAATAAGTTCATAAAACGAATTTTTTCGGTAACGGAATCTTGTTTCTGTAGTAAATGCTTGCCGGGCGACCCAAGTCACCCGGCAGGCGATCATACAAATCTATATCTATTCTTCTTCGGAGCAGAAGTCTTCCCACTCTTCAGCGTAGAATTCACAGATATTGTCTGCGGTGATGAAGACATGATCCTGGTAGACCGAGGGAGGAACGGAACGGCATTCCAGCAAGTCAATCATGGTCGGGATCAGCTTGTCGCCATAGGTCTCCGGGAAGTAACCGGTTGCGCCCAGATAACGGCTGTTTTCTTTCAGCATTTCTTCCTGGCCGGAAGGATCAGCACCCTGACCAACAACAATCAGTTCATCAGCACGACCTGCGGTTTCAAATGCAGCGATAACACCCAATGCTGTACCGTCGTTGATGGTAACGGCTGCGACATTGGAGCCTTCAGGAATGTTTGCCAGTGTGTCAGTGGTGACTTCGAAGGCAGTTTCCTGTGTATTCTTGCTGTCGAGACGGAAGATGTTCTCTTCAGGAATGGGATTTTCCAGATTGTTCTGGATACCATCTTCCTGTCCTTGCATACGTGCAGCAGGAATGGGGCCGGATTGAGGCAGTTCCAGAATCAGCAGATAGTCGACCTGACCATCCCAGTTTTCACCTGCCCACTCAGCGAGTGCGGTACCAGCCAGTTCACCAGCGAAGTAGTTATCTGCACCAAAGAAGGTTGCACCGGGCATGGGAATATCAATCGCGATAACCGGGATGCCTGCACCACGGAAACGGCTCATAATCACGTTGCCAAATGCTTCATCCGTCTGGAATTCAATCACACCATCAACACCCTGTGTGATGAAGTTTTCTGCATTTGCCAAAGCAGTTGCACCATCCAGGCGATTATCAGCCAGCACGATTTCAACATTGCCAGCTTCTTCTGCAGCAGAAACGATGCTTTCACGTACCAACTGGGTGAAGACAATGTCTTCTGTCAGATTAGCGAAACCGATAACATAGCTATCCTGTGCGGTAGGGCAGTCATCCTGTGCATGTGTGTGGTTGATGTCACCCGCCAGCAAGAAAGCAAAGCTACTGACAATCAACGCTGCAACCAAAAGGGAAGCAAGGCTCTTACGTAAAATACTCATTCATGTCTCCTTAAAATAGTTTATTGAAAATAATGAGCGAATTGTTTGATTTCAACAATTTGCACAGATTGTTGAAATTTGTTGAAAAGTAACACAATCAACAATAATTGTCAAATTACAACTAGTCTATGTGAAACACTTCCTCAAGATGAATCATGCTTTCATCCGGACGACCAGCAAGAGCTTCAAAGTAGGGTCCCATGAATTCCTGCCACTTCAGGTTGATTTCTTCCTTTTCCATCCCTGCCAAAGAGGCTTCAAAGCTCTCTTCCGCCTCGAAATAGCCAAAAAGCAAGCCATCATCCCGCAGAAACAGCGAATAATTGTGCCAGCCAGTGCGGCGAAGCGCATCCAGCATCTCGGGCCAAACATTCTCGTGGTGCTTCTTGTACTCCTCGATCATATCCTTCTTGACCTGAAGAATAAAACCTACCCGTTGCATAAAAATCCTCCTGTATTGTTGAAAATTGTTGAATATTAGTGAAATTTGCATAGAATCTAACATAAGCAACAGGATTGTCAAATTAGCAATCTGCGAAAATATTACGTACAATCTATCGTCGTTGTAGCAATCTCAGGTAGAGGCAGTTTTGAATAAACCGACCATTGTCTTTGAAAGACATCAAAAAATTCTCGATTTCCTGAAAGATCGTACCAGCATCAGTGTCACGGAATTATCTGAAATGCTGGATGTATCCGAGGGAACGATACGCAATGATTTGCAGGCACTGGATGCCAAAGGGCAACTGCATCGCGTTCGAGGGGGTGCGGTTGCGCCAACGCAATTTGCCGCACATGGCAACCCCATCCGTGCCAAGGCACAAATCAACGCAGAACAAAAGCAGTGGATCGCTCAATGGGCAAGCGGACAAATTGATAGCGGTGATGTCATTCTGCTTGATGCCAGCACCACCGTACTCTATATCGCGCAGTTCCTTGTTGATCGCACGAATCTTACTGTAGTGACCAATGGTCTGGAAGTTGCGCGTATTCTGGCTGCGAACCCGACCAACACTGTGATTCTGGTTGGGAACATTCTGCAACCGGATGGGAACACGATTGTTGGCACAGCAGATCAGGCGATGTTGCAAGCACTCAAAATTCGGACGGGATTTGTCTCGTCTGTTGGTTTTTCCATTGAGATGGGCTTGCTGGAGCGTGATCCACAGGAGGCACAACTGAAACAGCAGGTTATCAGTGCCTGTCAAAAGAAGATTGCATTGATTGATTCCAGCAAAGTTGGCAAGGGTGCATTAACCCCTTTCGCCACCCTGAATGATATTGATCACGTCGTAACAGATGTCAATATGGCGGCAGATACCATTGAGGCAATCCGCAAAACAGCAACACATGTCACTATTTGCAGCGAGCAATCCGTTGCGACCTATGCCTCATATGAATCAAATGGCGGTCATCGGATAGGATTTGCCAATATCAGTGAGAAGATGCCTTTCGGGCGGGATGTGCGCCGGGGTCTTGAACTGGCGGTGCAGGAGACGACAAATCTGGAATTGATTGTCGCTGATAATCAATTGAACCCGGATATTGCGTTGACTGTAGCTGACAATCTGGTGGATCAACAAATCGATCTGCTAATCGAATATCAGATTGATGAGAATGTAGGTAACCTGATCGCCAATAAGGTTAACGCACTCGGCATTCCAATTATCTCCGTTGATATACCGATGGTTGGTGCCACCTTCTTTGGTGTGGATAACTACAAGGTTGGATTGGTCGCGGGACAGGTTCTGGGTGAAGTTGTCGCAACCGAGTGGGGTAACCATTTTGATTTTCTGGTCGTCCTGGAGCATCCTCGCGCTGGTAATCTGCCCGCGATGCGTATACAGGGACAAATTGACGGGTTCCAGCAAATTGTCGGACAGATACCACGCCAGCAGATTATCCGCCTGGATAGTGGCAACACATCACAAGTCAGTGAGCGCGAGATGATTTCCATGATGCAACAGATTGGCACAGAAAAGCGTTTTGCCATTATCTGTTTTAACGATGATGCTGCTATTGGCGCAGTTGATGCTGCCCGTCAATTGGCTTGCGAGGACAATGTGCTGATTGTGGGACAAGGTGGTGATCGTCGTTTGCGTATAGAGTTACAGAACCCGGCAACGCGGCTGGTCGGTTCAACAGCTTTCCGCCCGGAATCCTATGGTGAGAAACTGCTGGAGCTGGCACAAAAAATTCTGGCAGGTGAATCGGTGCCACCTGCCGTCTATATGGAGCATGTCTTTATCAACCCGGATAATGTTGAGCAATACTATCCGGGTGATGTAAAAAGTTAAATTTCGAATTGATACTTGCGGACTGTTTCCTCCACAACCTCGACACCCAATCCAGGCAGATCAGATACTGTTACCAAGCCCTCCTGATGTTGAACCGGATTTGTGGCAAGCTCAACCTGCATCACACTGGGCAAAGGCATAAGTTCAAAGATTGTGGGTTTCTCGGCGCACAGTGCAATATGAATCGCAGCCGCCGTGTTCACAGCAGAGCTATAGGTGTGTGGATTGAACTTGACGTTGTATTGTGCCGCGAGTTCGATGATCTTCAGGACACCGGTTATGCCTTCCGCACGCCCTGCATCCACCAGGATATAATCACAGACATCTGCATCCAGGATGCGGTGAAAAGCATCCAGCGTGAAGAGCCGTTCGCCAAATGCAATCGGCATCTCGGGTACAGCCGCCCGCAGATGGTGATAGGCTGTCAGGTTATCAGGGTGAAACGGGTCTTCCAGCCAGGTTAGTTTGGCTTCGAGGAATGCCTTCGCCATACGAACAGCGTAGGGAATGTCCCAGCGCATACGTGCGCCAACATCAATCATAAAGCCTGCGTCGGGTCCCATTGCCTGGCGGACAGCTTTGGCAAACGCAATATCCCGCTCTGCATCAAACCCGAGGTTGGCATTGCCCTTTTTACCAAAACCAACCTTCACCAATTGATAGCCACGCTCAATATAACTGGCAAGTTCAGTAGCCAGTTCGTCTATGGTGCTGCCTTTGGGATGGATACTGGCACAGGCTGCCAAGCGTTCATGACGCTTGCCACCCAGCAA
>Ga0207422_1004303_pt1 | contig 12074 bp, 10 predicted proteins | sample MarCyaLeptolynsp_FD_187757 | JGI IMG/M metagenome (GOLD analysis project Ga0207422, IMG submission 187757) | Marine cyanobacterial communities from Panama - species 1 Leptolyngbya sp. (SPAdes) | ecosystem: Environmental > Aquatic > Marine > Unclassified | place: Panama: Panama City | collected... | reverse complement strand
TGCCGCCCCTGCCGGACATTAACCATACCATGGCAGCCGTCTCCGGCCGTGGCTTCAAGACCCTGAAGATCAAGGCTGATGGTTGGCCCTTCTATTATGGCATTCAGCCGACGGGCCGCTTTCCCGACCAGCCCTTCATTCGCGAGCAGCATTACGGCAACCTTCCGATCACGCTGAACCGCGTGCCGCAACGCAAGACCGGCGTGCCCCACGCCATTCGTCAGCCCGCCCAACCACGGTACACCCGGACGCCGAACCTCCCGGGCATTACCAGGTGCCCGAATTGCTGATCGAGCCGTCCGGAGTCAGAGCGGCCCTTGCGTGAGGGCGCCGGAACGCCCAGATAAAGAGGCCGCCCAGCAACAGGGCCTGCCCGGCTCCTGGTTCGACCTGCCATACCTTTTGCGCGCTTTTCCCGGTCGCCACGGAGACAATCCAGGCCTTAGGGACGAGGGGACCAAAGCGAGGCGCGATGCGTGATCCGAAGACCCAAATGTTCGCCGAGGCCTGTGCTCTTCTGAAGCAGGCCGAGCAGCTTCACCGCCAGTTTTTCGAGCCTTCGCCCGGGCCACGGTCCGCGCGCTGGGAGCCGCCCGTCGATGTTTTCGAGACCGACCGCGAGGTGATGATCATCGCCGCCCTGCCCGGCGTACCGCCGGAGGCCGCCCAGGCAGAGATCGAAGGCCAGACGCTTATCATCACCGGTACGCGTCCCCTGCCGAGCGCCGGGCGCCCTGGCCACATCGTGCGGCTGGAGATTCCCTATGGCCGCTTCGAGCGCCGCATCGCGCTCTCCAACCGCCTCCAGCTCGCCGCCCGCGAATTGCGAAACGGTTGCCTGATACTGACCTTTACGAAGACCGGCTAACCTTAAGACCGAAGTCCAGATCATGAACGATCAAGAACAAACTCTGAAAACCGAAGACGCCGCCGAGCCCGCCGAGGCGCCCGCGCCCAAAGACGATGCAGCCCCGGCCGTTGACCTGCCCGACGGCGCGGTCATCATGCTGCCCACGCGCAATGCCGTGCTGTTTCCCGGCATCGTGGCACCGCTCACGATTGGGCGGCCGCAATCTCTTGCCGCAGCCCAGACCGCGGCCCAAGGAGACAAACCCATCGGCATCGTGCTGCAGACCGACCCGTCGGTCGATAGCCCGGGTCCCGAAGACCTCCACCGCGTGGGCACCATCGCCGAGATCCTGCGCTACGTGACCGCTCCCGACGGCAGTCATCATCTGGTCGTCCGTGGGACGCGGCGCTTTAAAGTGCTGGAGTTCCTGGAGGGTTACCCCTTCCCGGCAGCCAAGATCGAGGAGATCGGCGAGGCAGAGGTCTATTCGACCGAACTGGCCGCGCGCATGCACCAGTTGCGCGAGCGCGCACGCGAGGCCATCACCCTCCTGCCCAACGCGCCGCCCGAACTGGCCGGCATGATCGATCAGCTCGACTCACCCTCCGCGCTGGCGGACTTCATCGCCAATGTCGCCGACGTGTCAGCAGCCGAGAAGCAGGAACTGCTGGAGACGTTCGACGTCTCCGAGCGCATCGACAAGTTGCTGCGGGAGATGGCCAAGCAGATCGAGGTCCTGCGCCTGTCCAAGCAGATCGGCGAGCAGACCCAAGAGACCCTGTCGGGCCGTCAGCGCGAGCACATCCTGCGCGAGCAGCTTCGCCAGATTCAGAAAGAGCTTGGCGAAGGCGAAGACAACGCCGCCGAGATCACCGAGCTGCGCGAGGCCATCGAGAAGGCAAAGATGCCGGAAGAGGCGGAGAAGCAGGCCAGGAAGGAGCTGAAACGGCTCGAGCGCATGCCGGAGGCCTCCGCCGAGCACGGCATGATCCGCACCTATCTGGACTGGCTGATCGAGTTGCCGTGGTCCAAGCTCTCCGACGACCGCATCGACATCAGCGAGGCCCGCCGGATTCTCGACGAGGACCATTACGGCCTGCCGAAGGTCAAACAGCGCATCCTCGAATATCTCGCCGTGCGCAAGCTCAACCCGGACGGCAAGAGCCCGATCCTATGCTTCGTCGGACCGCCCGGCGTGGGCAAGACCTCCCTCGGCCAGTCCATCGCGCGCGCCATGGGGCGTAAGTTCGGGCGCATCAGCCTGGGCGGTGTTCATGATGAGGCGGAGATCCGCGGTCACCGGCGCACCTATATTGGCGCGTTGCCGGGCAATATCGTGCAGGCTCTGCGCAAGGCAGAGACGCGCAACCCGGTGTTCATGCTCGATGAGATGGACAAGCTCAGCGCCAGCTTCCAGGGCGACCCCTCGGCCGCACTGCTGGAGGTCCTCGATCCGGCGCAGAACGCAACGTTCCGCGACAACTATCTCGGCATTCCCTTCGACCTGTCGAAGGTTATGTTCATCGGGACCGCGAACGTGCTCGATCAGATTCCGGGTCCCTTACGTGACCGCATGGAAGTCATCGAGATTCCCGGCTACACTGAGGACGAGAAAGTCGAGATCGCCAAGCGCTATCTGCTGAAGCGTCAGCGTGAGGATGCGGGCCTGACGGCGGAGCAGTGTGAGATCACTGAGGATGCCATCCGCGCCGTCGTCGACGGCTACACGCGCGAGGCCGGCGTCCGCAATCTGGAGCGCGAGATCGGCGCCATCTGCCAACGCGTGGCCATGCAGATCGCCGAAGGCAAAGAGACGCGTATCCGCGTCGAGGCCAAGGACCTCCACGACATCCTCGGCGCTCGCAAGTTCGACAGCGAGGTCGCCATGCGCACCAGCGTCCCCGGCGTCGCTACGGGCCTCGCGTGGACGCCCACCGGCGGCGACATCTTGTTCGTCGAATGCGCTCGCGTGCCAGGCTCCGGCAAGCTGATCCTCACCGGCCAGCTCGGCGACGTCATGAAGGAGAGCGCGCAGGCTGCGCTCAGCCTGGTCAAGGCGCGCGCCGGCATGCTCGGCATCGACAAGAACGTGTTTGCCAACTCCGACATTCACCTGCATGTGCCGGCGGGCGCGATCCCGAAGGATGGCCCCAGTGCGGGCGTGGCCATGTTCATCGCCCTCACCTCGCTGTTGACGGGCCGGAGAGTCCGCAACGACGTGGCGATGACGGGCGAGATCTCCTTGCGGGGTCTGGTCCTGCCCATCGGCGGCGTGAAGAACAAGGTCCTCGCTGCGGTGCGCGCCGGCATCACCACGGTCATGCTGCCGGAGCGCAACAAGAAGGACTATGAGGACGTGCCGGAAGCCGCCCGCGATCTGGTCGAATTCGTCTGGATGTCGACCGTGGACGATGCACTCGCGGCAGCTCTGGCGCCAGCGGACGAGGCGAGCGCAGACCACCCCAACGACCTCTCCGATGACCAGCGGCGCATGGCAAGCGGATAGAGGCGCACCCGTGCGCTCACCGCAGAGCCTCGTGGACGATCTGCGGGCCATCGGGGTCGAGCCAGGCGCGACGCTCATGGTACATGCCTCGCTCCGGGCCATCGGTCCGGTCCAGGACGGTCCGGCAGGCGTTCTCAAAGCACTCGACGACGCGGTCGGACCGGGCGGCACGCTTCTGATGGTGCTCGGCGCGCAGATCGACCATGACTGGGTCAACCAGCGTCCGGAGTCGGAACGGTCCGCGCTTCTAGCCGGCACGCCGCCCTTCGACCCGGCGACCGTCCCGGTCTTCCACGAAGTCGGCTATCTCGCCGAGCACTTCCGGAGTGCGCCGGGAACGAAAGTGACGGACAACCCGTCCGGGCGGTTCGGCGCACGCGGCTGTCTTGCGGATGCGCTCCTGGCCGACGCACCGTGGGACGACTATTACGGCCCCGGGTCTCCTCTTGAGCGGCTGTGCGAGCATGACGGCCAGGTGCTGCGGCTTGGTGCCGACCCCGATACCACGACGCTCCTCCACTACGCGGAGTACCTCGCCGACGTCCCGAACAAGCGGCGTGTGCGGCGTCACTATGTTTGCCAGGGACCTGAGGGGCCAGTCGTGCGCGCCGTGGAGTGCCTGGACGATAGCGACGGCATCGTCCCGTGGGTAGGTGAGGACTACTTCGCGATCATCCTCGGCGCGTATCTTGCGGAAGGCCGGGCGCATCAAGGCCGCGTCGGGCAGGCAAACAGCATGCTCGTTGGCGCGAAGGACCTGGCGACATTTGGCGCACGGTGGATGACGCGGACCCTGCCGGCAGCAGCTCAGTCCGCCTTGCCAGACTTGCCGGGCCCGTCTTCGTCCTCGGGCGGTTCGCCGGCTGGAGGGTCGTCCTCTGGGGGGTCGTCCTCTGGAGGATCGTCCTCGAGCGCCCGATAAGAAGCCCCCTCAAGATCCTCGAACTGACCGGAGCGCAGCGACCATAAGAACGCCGCCAGTCCAAGAGCGCCGAGAGCAAGCGCCGCGGGGACCAGCCAAGCCAGCGCCGTCATCCCCGCCCTCCTCCGGCAAGCCGCGCCGCGTTCAGCGTGACCAGGATCGACGAGGTGGACATGACAATAGCGGCGATCAGCGGTGTGACGAAGCCCGCCACTGCCAGCGGAACGCAGATCACGTTGTAGATGGCGGCCATGCCGAAATTCTCGAGCGCCATGCGGTGGGCGCGCCGGCCCGTGTCGATCGCCTCGACCACGGGGCCGAGTTTTGCGCCCTGGAACACGAAGTCAGCGGCGCGTTGGCTGATATCCGCGGCGCTTGCGGGCGAAATGGACGCATAAGCTGCGGCGAGCGCCGGTGCGTCGTTCAATCCATCACCGACCATGACTGCCTTGTGTCCAGCGTCCCTGCACGCTTCAAGCCAGGCGATCTTGTCGGCCGGCTTCATCTCCGCTTCCCAGGTATCGATGCCCACCGCGCGCGCCGTGCGTGCGACCACGCCCGTCCGGTCGCCGGACAGCAATGCCACCGCGAAGCCTTGCGCCTTTAGGCGGTCAACCGTCTCGCGTGCGTCCGCGCGTATGGCATCCGCAAAGCGGAACCGCACGGGTGCTTCCGCTGTCCGCCGGTACCAGACCTCCGCACCATCGCTCGCCTCACCGTCTGCGCCGCACCAGGCCGCCGACCCGAGCCGTTCCTCGCCACCCGCAGACTGACGCAGCAATCCCTCGCCCGCCGTCTCGTCGACGCCCGTTGCCGGGACCACACGCCCGAACCGCTCCTCCGCCGCGGCCACGATCGCCTTGGAGTAAGGATGCCGGCTGGTGGCGGCGAGACTCGCGGCGTCTCTCAAGACGTCTTCGGAGATGTCGTCGGCATCGATGAGCTGCGGCTTGCCGAGGGTCAGCGTTCCGGTCTTGTCGAAGACCACTGTGTCGATCTCGGCGACGCGCTCAAGTCCGTCCGGGGCCTTGACCATGATGCCCCGCTTGAACAGCCGGGTCGCCGCCGCGATTTGAACCGCCGGCACGGCCAGGGCCAAGGCGCAAGGACATGTGATAATCAGCACGGCAATCGCGTAGGTGAGCGCGGCTTCCCATGTCGCACCGACCAAGAGCCAGCCAAGAAACGTGGCGAGCCCGAGACCGTGAACGGCGGGCGCGTAGATCCGCGCAGCACGGTCCGCCAAACGCCGATAGCGGGCTTTGCCTTGCTCGGCGGCAAGCATCAACCGGCTGATCTCGGCGAGGAGCGTCGCGTCGTCGGCTGCCGTCACCTCTACTTGCAGGCTTTGGGTGAGATTGAGCGTGCCCGCATAGACTTGGTCGCCCGGCTTGACGCTCGCCGGAGCGGTCTCGCCGGTGATCAGGCTCTGATCGACTTGACCCTTACCGCTCGACACCACACCGTCAGCAGCAATCCGCTCGCCCACGGCCACCAGCATGCGGTCTCCCACGTGGAGCGCGTGAGCGGAGACCTTCTTCTGGCCGTCGGGGCCGAGCACCGTGGCAATGCCGCTTTGCAGGCTCAGCAGATTCTGCGCCTCTCCCCGCGCCCGGACGCGCAAGGACTCGTCGAGATAGCGCCCCACCAGCAAGAAGAACAGCAGCATGACCGCCGCATCGAAATAAACCTGCTCGCTGTTGAGCGTCGTCTGATAGAGGCTCATGCCGGTCGCCAAGATAAGGGCCAGCGAGATCGGCACGTCCATGTTGAGGCGACGTCCCTTGAGCGCGGTCAGTGCCGAGACGAAGAACGGTTGACCCGCATAGACCACTGTCGGTAGCGCGATCAGCGCCGACAGCCAGCGGAACATGGCCGCAAGCATCGGGTCCATGTCGCCGCCACCCTCTCCCGACCACACCGCGATCGAGATGAGCATGATGTTCATGGCCGCGAAGCCGGCGATCGCGACGCACCGCAGAAGGTACTTCTGGCGAGCGTCGCCAGAATCCTGCTGGGCTGCCTCGATGGGCGCGGCGGAAAAGCCGATCCGGTCGAGCGCCGCGATCACGTCGACGTCGCTGGCCCGGGCAGGATCGTAGGTGACCGTAACGCGCTTGGCAGCCAAAGAGGCCCGGGCCCCTTGCACCCCGGGGACGCGCAGCGCGGCCCGTTCGACCGACCGCAGGCAGGCCCCGCAGTGCATCTCGTTCACGGCAAGCATCAGCGTTGAGGGCGTCGCCGCCGCGGTCTGCGTCAGCTCAGCCGAGTGCGCTGTCATGACCCGTCCGCGACGAAGAGGCGCCTCTTCAAACGGTAAACGAGATCGTCATCGCCTGTGCGCGATGCCACCGTGAGCACCCATCCACCCGGATCAAGCTGCACGTCGGCGGCGTACGTCCCGACGGCAATCTCTTTGAAGGTGAGCTCTTGATCTTCCCGGTCGGTGGCGGGGCGGCCCAGCACCCCCTGCAAATCGAGGTCGACGACCGGCGCTTCTGCGCTGTCGGTCAAGCGCAGCGTCACCTGGCCCTTCTGCGCATCGTAAGCGAGCTCCTCTTTCCATCCCAGCGCCGCCTGCCGCTCTGAGGCATCAATGGTCTCATTGTATTGCAGACCGCTGCGATAAGGGTCCGGTCTGTCGCCACCACTGAAGGTGTTAAGGGCGTAATAGACCAGAAAGCCGTTGGCGATGAGCATCACGCCGAAAAAGGCGAACAACGCCGCCAGAACATGGCGCCCCGCGATCCCGTTTGCAAACCAGCTTTCGGTCTTCATCGCCGTGGTCCTTGGAAGGTTGTATCGTGCTCGGTCGTGGCGCCACTCTCCAGGTCGGTAATGACAAACGTGATCGGCGTAGACTGTGCATCGAGTGCGTTCGCGCCCTGCTTATCCACGCTGACATAGGCCTTAACCGACTGCATGTCGTCGGGCGGCACAGCCACCACGCCATCGTCGTAACCGACCATATCAAGCTTCGTGCCTCCAGGTAAGCCGTCCACGCTGACCTGGAAGGCGCGCGGCGTGTAGAGCTTGTTGAGCAATTTGAGGGTATACCCGTTACGTACCCCGCCGTCGGACAGCTTGACGTAGAGCGGATTGCGATCCCGCAGCACGTTGACATCGAGCTCCGGCCGCATCACCAGCGCCACGAGCATGATGAGGCCAACGACGCCTATCGCGGCGGCATAGAGGATCACGCGCGGCCGAAACAGCCGCAAAGGCTCCGCGTCCTTCGCACCGGCGTCCAGATTGCGCACGGTGTCATAAGCGATGAGCCCGCGCGGGCGCCCCACCTTGTCCATGATGTCGTCGCACGCGTCGATGCACAAACCACACTGAATGCACTCAAGTTGTGGTCCGTCGCGAATATCGATACCGGTCGGGCACACCGCCACACATTGGCGGCAATCGATGCAATCGCCCCGGCCTTCCCAAGATTCTCCGCTCTTGTGCGGGCCGTGGGGCTCGCCCCGCCACGTCCGGTAGGAAATCAAGAGCGAATCCCGGTCGAACATCGCGCCCTGGATGCGAGGCCACGGGCACATATAGATGCAGACCTGCTCCCGGGCGATGCCGCCCAGCACATAGGTGGTGACGGTGAACAGGCCAATGAAGAAATAGGCGGCCGCCGGCGCCTGCAATGTCACCAGCTCCTTGGCCAGGGTCGGCGCATCGGCGAAGTAGAAGACCCAGGCACCGCCCGTGGCGACGGCGATCAGCAGCCAGCTCAGATGGGTCGCCGACTTTCGCCACAGCGTGTCGAACGCCCAAGGATGCTTGTCGAGGCGAAGACGCGCGTTCCGGTCGCCCTGCCAGAAGCGCTCCACGGCGATCATCAGATCGGTCCAGACAGTCTGCGGACAGGTATAGCCACACCACACGCGCCCGGCGATCGCGGTGACCAGGAACAGCACCAGCGAGGCCAGCACGAGCAAGCCCGTAACGAAATAGAACTCCTGCGGCCAAATCTCCAAGAAGAAGAAGTAGAAGCGGCGCTCCGGCAGATCGATCAAGACAGCCTGATCGGGCAGATACGGCCCCCGGTCCCAGCGCACCCAGGGCAGCAAGTAGTAGATGCCAAGGGTGACCGCCATGACGATCCACTTGATCGTCCGGTACCGGCCATGGGCTTCCTTCGGGTAGACCTTGACCCGGCCCGCATAGAGGGATTGCCCGGTGACGGTGGGCGCGTCACTGCGTATCACGCCTGGCGCCGCCTCAATGGGGCGAGCACCGCCGTGTGAGCCCCCAACGGGAGCGCCGGTTGCCTGTACTTCAGTCATGGTCACTCTGGCGGACCAAAAAAGAGCCTACTGGCCGCCACCCAGCGAATGAACGTAGATCGCAAGTTCCTTGATAGTGGCAGGATCAAGCCGCTCATTCCAAGCGGGCATCATGCCGCTGCGGCTATAAGTGATGCTCTCGACGACCGCATCCTTGCCGCCACCGTAGAGCCACAGCTCATCAGCCAGATTGGGCGCACCAAGCGCTTGGTTGCCTTCCCCTGCCGGGCCATGGCACGCCGCGCAATTGAGCGCGTAAAGCTCCTTGCCGCGCTCAACGGCCTCCCCATCCTCCGCATTGCCCGACAAGGCCAGCACATAGTCCGCCACATCGGAGATCTGCTCAGGGGTCAAAATGCCAAGCTCGCCAAACGCCGGCATCGCGCTGTTGCGCGTCTCCGGGTGGTCGGCGCGAATGCCGTACTTGATCGTATGCTGGATCGCATCGAGCGACCCACCCCATAGCCAAGCGTCGTCGCGCAGATTCGGATAGCCCACGAACCCTTGGGCACCGCGGCCATGACACGGCGCGCAATTGTCGCCGAAGGCCGCCCCACCGCCTGCCAAGGCAAAGTTCAGAAGCTCGGGATCGTCTTGGATCGCCTCCAATTCGCTCGCGATGATCCTGTCGCGGAACTCGGCCTTTTGCGCCTCTGCCTCAACCAACTGCTTCCGCACCACATCGCGCTGGCTGTAACCCAAGAAACCCTTGGTATAGCTCGTCGCCAACGGCCAGGCCGGATAGACAATCCAATACCCGATCGCCCAGATGATCGTGGCATAGAAGACGTAGAGCCACCATTTCGGCAGCGGCTTGTTCAGCTCCTCGATACCGTCCCATTCATGGCCGGTGGTGCCGACATCGTCCGTAGTCTTGTCGTCCTTCTTGGCCATGGCTCAGCTATCTTTCTCATTCTTGGATTCAGTATCGTCTTCGAGCGGCAGCTTGGCCGCCTCATCAAATCGCTTCTTGTTGCCTGGCCAAAGCGCATAGACCAAGACAACCCCAAACAACGCGATGAAAAAGAGAAGCGCGACGACCTGACTGATAGATGCGACTTGCTCATACGTCATGGCAGCCTCCTCATCTCAAATTCGGACCGGCGGCATCGAACGTGGCGAAATCAACCAGAGTACCGAGCATCTGCATGTAGGCGATGAGCGCATCGAGTTCCGTCACCTTGGTCGGATCTCCGTCGAACGCGCGCACCTGAGCTTTCGGATAGCGTTCAAGGAACGCTTCGAGCCCTTCAGTGGTCACGCCCGCTTGCAGCTCAAGATCGGCTTTTGCCGATTCGATCATCTGCTCCGTGTAAGGCACGCCGACCATCGCGTTGACCTGCAGATGCCGCTTGATGTTGTCGTAGTCGAGCTCGCGCTCGGCGAGATACGGATATCCGGGCATCACCGATTCCGGCACAACCGCCCGCGGGTTGATCATATGTTCTACATGCCACTCGTCGGAGTACTTGCCGCCGACCCGGGCCAGATCGGGGCCCGTGCGCTTCGAGCCCCATTGGAACGGGTGATCGTACATGCTCTCGGCGGCCAGGCTGTAGTGACCGTAACGCTCAACCTCGTCTTTGAGCGACCGGATCATCTGACTGTGGCAAACGTAGCAGCCCTCGCGGATATAGATGTCGCGTCCGGCGAGCTCGAGCGGCGCGTAAGGCCGCATGCCTTTGACCTTCTCGATGGTTGAGCTCAACCAGAACAGCGGCGCAATCTCGATCAGACCGCCGATCGATACGACGACCAAGATGCCGATCAGAAGATAGGTCGGGCTCTTCTCAAAGATTTGGTGCTTTGCCCAGCTCATGCGATCCCCCTTATTCAGCCGGCGCCGGGCGCTCGCCGGGCCTGAATTCAGGCGCCGCGGCCACTTCCGGTTGCTCTGCCGCGTCGACCGACTCGTCGCCGCGCGCGGTCCGCCACAGATTGTAAGTCATCAGCAAAGCGCCAATCAGGAAGAGCACCCCGCCGATCGCGCGGATCACGTAGAAGGGATGCATCGCCTCGACGGTCTCGACGAAGGAGTATTCTAGAAAGCCGAGGGAATCGTAGGCGCGCCACATTAGCCCTTGCAGGATGCCCGACACCCACATGGAGGTGATGTAGAGCACGATCCCCAAGGTCGAGATCCAGAAATGCCATTCAACGAGGCGTTGCGAGTACAGCGACTTGCGGTGCCAAAGCCACGGCACGAGACAGTAGAGCGCCCCGAAGGAGATGTAGGCGACCCAGCCGAGCGCACCGGAGTGCACGTGACCAATGGTCCAGTCGGTGTAGTGCGACAGCGAATTGACAGACTTGATGCTCATTAACGGACCTTCGAAGGTCGACATGCCGTAGAAGGCCACAGCGACAATGAGCATGCGTATGACCGGATCTGTCCTGAGCTTGTCCCAGGCACCCGACAACGTCATCAGACCGTTGATCATACCGCCCCACGAGGGCATCCACAGAATGATGGAGAACGTCATGCCGAGCGTCTGCGCCCAGTCCGGCAGCGCCGTGTAATGCAGGTGATGCGGCCCGGCCCAGATATAGATGAAGATCAGCGACCAGAAGTGGACCACCGACAGCCGGTAGGAATAGACCGGCCGCTCGGCACGCTTCGGCACGAAGTAGTACATCATGCCGAGGAAGCCGGCGGTGAGGAAGAAGCCCACCGCGTTGTGGCCATACCACCACTGGGTCATGGCGTCCTGGACGCCGGCATAAACAATGTAGCTCTTGGTGCCGAGCAGCGACAGCGGCACCGCCAGATTGTTGACGATGTGCAACATCGCCACGGTGACGATGAACGCCAGGTAGAACCAGTTGGCGACGTAGATATGCGGTTCTTTCCGCTTCGCGATCGTCGCAATGAAGACGAGGAAGTAGACAACCCACACCACGGTGAGCCAGAGGTCGACATACCACTCAGGCTCCGCGTATTCCTTGGACTGCGTCACGCCGAGGATGTAGCCGGTCGCCGCCAGTACGATGAAAAGCTGGTAGCCCCAGAATACGAACCAAGGCGACCATTTGCCCGCCAAACGTGCACGGCAGGTGCGTTGCACCACGTAGAACGAGGTAGCGATAAGCGCGTTGCCCCCAAAGGCGAAGATCACCGCCGATGTATGGACAGGCCGCAGACGGCCGAAACTGGTCCAGGGCAGATCGAGGTTCAGGGCCGGATAGGCAAGCTGCCAGGCGATGACGACGCCGACGAGGAAGCCGGCCAGCCCCCAGAAGACGGTGGCGATGACGCCGGCCCGGATGACCCCATCCGCATAGCTGGTAGCGTCGTGACTCTCTTTTTTCTCAAGCAGTTGCGTGAGGATGTAGAGAAACGCCAACACCGCGGCGCCAAGCAGGAGGCAGCCGTGGAAGGCGATGACCCTATCCTCGCCCGCAAGGGCCAGGATAAGTCCAATGATCACACAAAGGGCGGCGGCGCCAAGCGCCAGAAAATCCGAAAATGCCCTCCACTCATCTCGATCGAGCAATGCGGCCATGGACGTC
>Ga0207422_1004302_pt1 | contig 12077 bp, 8 predicted proteins | sample MarCyaLeptolynsp_FD_187757 | JGI IMG/M metagenome (GOLD analysis project Ga0207422, IMG submission 187757) | Marine cyanobacterial communities from Panama - species 1 Leptolyngbya sp. (SPAdes) | ecosystem: Environmental > Aquatic > Marine > Unclassified | place: Panama: Panama City | collected... | reverse complement strand
AAGTCATGTGATTGATAAAAACGGGACGACTTTGGAGGATGCCTCTTACGTGGTTCAGTTTGAGGTAGAAGGAAATGCTTCTATTGTGGGAGAAGGTGCAGACATTGGGGCAAATCCTATGTTTACAGAATACGGAGTAGCGCCTGTCTTGATCAAAGCAGGAACTCAGGCTGGAAAGATTCGTTTGAAGGCAAAGGCAAAAGGACTGAATGCTGCAGAAGCCAGCTTCTATTCCATCCCCTACTCTGCCCCTCTGGCAAAACCTATTTATGATTTTGAATCTGTGAGGGTTGATTTGGGGGCTCAAGACCAATTGCTCCAATTTGATTGGACTGCCTGGAACGGTGAAGACAATCAGCCTTCCGAATGTAGTTTCGAAGAAATGGGCGCTTTCCGTGCTCGCATTGAAAGTGCTTCTCCCATCGGTATTCTTAGATGGTTAGGAGAAATGAATGTGATAGGGAAATACGGCTATGTGTACGGAGATGGAGTTTTGGGTATCGATGAAGCGGGAATTAGCCTTAGCTTTTTTGATCTCCCCGCAGGTAGCTATAAACTTACCACCTGGCATCATGCGCCCAGGTCCAATACAGATTCTATGGATCCCAATAGGGATAAGCTTAAAAATTTAAAGATTCCGAGTATTCCTTTTGAAGGGAAGTTATGGGTATCAGTCAATAATCAGGAGTCTTCGGTTTTAGTTACGGAAGGGAAATCCATGCAATTCGAAGAGGCATCCACTCACAGCCTGATCTTTCAATCTGACGGCAAAAGTCCTGTAAAAATCCACTTCAAAGGAGAAACGGATAAGGGGATTTGGTTAAATGGATTTGAATTGAGCCAATGGGATTTTTAGAAGTAAGCTAGGAAGGAATTGGGAAGGAGTTATTCTCATTATTCCAACCAATTATGCTTCTGAAGCACCTTCATGCCTTTTCCAATAAAATCCCGATAGTGATCAGGAGGCTTATTAAAAAGGCCGATAAATAAGAGATCCTTTTCAGGAATGGACAGATAGAATGCCCGAAACCCTCCTTGCGATCCGGTATGGTAAACATAATCCACACCGAAATCATCCTTATTTCCGATAAACCAGCCATAACCCAAAAAAGGAGGAGTTTCCTGCTTCCAATTTTCATAGGCTAAAAGCTGTCGGGATTCATCCATTAGGGCTTTCCCCAAAAAGACATGATTTTGAAGGGCCTTCTCATATTTCGCCAATTCCATTACAGAACTCCAGATTCCTCCATTTCCTGCGGCGGCGAAAGTTGGTACTTCCCCATAATCCGATTCCAGAAATTTTTGTCCGCTTTGTACATAAGCATGGGCAACGCCATTCTGCGGATGCGGACCATTGGTAATCGTACTGTTCTTCATCCCAGCCGGCTCGAATATATTTTCCCTGACGAAAGACTGCCAGCTTTGGCCACTTACTTGCTCAATGATCAGAGCCAATCCATTGAAGGCAGGATTTGAATACTGAAATTGCTCTCCCGGTTGAAAGAGCAGTTTTTCGGCTTGCTTGATAGGTGCCCAGTTTTCTTCATCTTTCGCAGTCAGAAAGAAAGTAGGATTCTCAGACACCTTTCTGATATCTGGCAGGCCCGAACTATGAGAAAGTAAGTGCTTGATTTTTACTTTGCCCGATAAAGAGGGATTCTTAAAATCCGGAAAATATTTGTCAAGATTATCCTCTATAGACAGCTCACCCCTTTCATGCAGAATGAGAATTGCATTGGCGACAAAGGTTTTGGAAATAGAGCCTGTATTGAAAATGCTATTTTCTGTGATCTTCTCCTTCGTTTTCAGATCTGTCTGGCCGTAATTTTTCAAGAAAATCCTTTTTCCTGCTTTCTGAAGCAGAATAGAAGCTCCAGGGCCTTCTTCGATAACTTCTTTGGCAAAGAGTGCCTCGAGTTCATCTTGTATGCTTTCCTGTGCTTGTGTAGCATAAGGAATGAACAGAAATAAGGAAATGAGGATGGAAAGAAAGGATTTCATAAGGATGTGATGAAGGTTCTCTCCTGAAATTATCAATATTGTTCAACATTTGGGTAATAAGGATAAAATTCTTCCGATCTTTTCGCATCATCTTTAAGCACTAGATAATGTAAATCTTTAGCAGCAACATAAGATGATGAACAGAACATATATTTTAATCTCGCTACTTTTGATGCTGATCGTTTGCTCAGCTTGCGATACCAAAAGTAAAACTGATATTCAACAAGCATCCCTCTCCCCTACTATGGACCAAACAGAAAAAAAAGAAAGATTGCTTCGCCATGTGGTCATCTTCAAATTTAAAGATGAGTCGAGCGAAGAAGATGTGAACAAGCTAAACGATGCCTTCAATGCATTGCCCGCAGCCATTCCTGCGATCAAAGATTTTGAATGGGGCATCAACGACAGCCCGGAGAATTTCCATCAAGATTTCACACATTGCTATCTGGTGACTTTTGCTTCGGAAGAAGATAGAGATAGTGTGTATACGCCCCATCCGCAGCATCAGGCATTTGTCAAAAGTTTGCAGCCGCATCTGGAAAAGGTATTTGTGGTGGATTACTGGACGAATCCTTAGAGTTTTCACCAAAGGAATTTCGCTAAAGAGTATCCATTCTCTTTAATCTCGGACGCAGAGCATTAACAAATCTATTTATCCAGATTTGAAAGAATTCTTTTATTGATTCTCGAGAGGCAGGATCATAAACATCTTCTAATGGAAATCGGACTCCAATATCATTTGATTCTTCCCATTTCCAAATTACCTCATTACCCAATTCTTCGCGAATGTCTACCTTAAACTCATCAAGATATTCATTAATTGCAATTCCTTCGGGGTCATTCTGAGTCCGGAAATAAACTCCTACCCTATTGCTACTTTTGGAAAAATAGGCACTAATCCATGCTTTCTTCGAATTAGCTGGATAAACATACAAATTATGGCCTTTTGCAGGATTGGGAATTGATTGCCCAGGATCATCCAAGGTCAATTCTTTTACAAATTCAAGCCAGAATTTTATAAAAAACTGTTTTTCTCTTTGTCTCTCAATTGAAAGTTCTTTAGAAGACTGCTGTAATAAAGAGTCTTCATCTTCTTCTCTTGAAATTCTTAATCCCTCTGGTATTTCAACAACTAATTTTGGAAGTTTTACCGTTTGTGCGAGAGTTTGCGGAATGATTAGCTGCCCGATTCCGTCTCCTTTATATAGATTGAGTTCAACCATAGCAAAAGTAAAGTTTAAATATGCCGCACTTGACAAAAATTCTGCTATAGCTTTTGCCCCTTCCCTAATTCCATCTCCTGCTATCAATAGCAAGAATTTTCCTCTAGCTAAATTTCTACTTACTGAATCCACGAAATCAGACTCTAAAGGAACTAAGTTGGGGTTATACTCTTGCGCAATTTTATACAGAGTGTTTCCTTTTCTCTCTAAGTTTCGATTCACTTCCCTTTGTAAATCTTCATAGCTCCATTTTGAAAGCTCCTTCGCATAATCTAAAATTTGAGCAACAACAACTCTCCTTGCTTCTGGATTTCTCCACAACTTCGTTTCTATAATTGCAATCTCCCCATCTGGGGTAATCATTAATATATCAAGTGGCCCTACTGGCGTTCTCAACTCAATACATACTGGGATAATTGGATTATAGGATTCATCAATATCACTTATTGGTAAGCATGAAGGATATTGAAAAATTAATTCTTGGATAGAAGACTCTTTCAGAACCTTTATCTTTTCTAGCTCTGTTATTGAACCGTCCGAATTTAGAAGAATTGGTTTCCCGTAAGCAGTTTGTTTCATTTCTTATAGCCCTTTCTCTTAAAGCAAAATCTATCAGAAAAATTATTAAAATTCTGAATTCGATCTTAATAAAAATATAAATGCAGATTTGAGTTTTCTTCCTATCGAAAAATTAACCCTCCCACTTAAAAATTATAAATTACTTCGCAAGAATAAAACATATAAATCTTGTTATAACAAAAATGCCTAATTGGAGCACGACACTCTAATTAGGCATTAATTATTCCCTGGATTGAGCAGGGCTATTATTCATAAATACATCTAACGTATACACTTTCGCATACTCCTAAATTGAAGAAGTAATCCCGGTAAGCGTCTTGCTCACATTGGGCGGGTTGTGGGGAATCTCGGCATCCCCAATCCAGATCAAACTGAAGGGCAAACCATGCATCTGAGGAACAATCATTCCAATCAGATTCACAATCTGACCAGGCCGTAATAAAAGAGAAACAAAATATGAGGCTGAGGCAAATATACTTTATATAAAAACTGCGCATGTATTTTCTTATTGAGGCGGTTAATTGAATGAAGCTTAGTGAAAGTGCTGTTCCTGTTGCGCGTCATATCTGTTGGTGATTTCCAGTAGACTCATTCGAGTAAGGCTGGGAAATTCGGACAAAACAGTATTGGCGAGTGCCTGTGTATCCTGAGAAGCATCATGCCTGAGTAGATCAATGGCCATTTCCTGAACCTGAAGATCAACCTCTTGCTTTTGGATGAAAGATATCATCTCTTCAAGTTTTACATCGGGTTTTGTGGTTTGACTCACTTTTCTACTTTGGAAAGCAGAGAGTTTTTCGAATAAAAGACTTGCCTCCTGAGAGAATTTAATTTTCTCTTCCATGGCTTTCATCCGTTCATCCTCCGAGGCATATTCTGCCTGAATTACATCAGCAAGATTGTATCGAGTGAGGATTTCTTTTCGGATTCTGTGGTCATCGTAGTAGGCTTTGAAGCTGCTACTATTTGTGACATTTTCGAATAGCAAATCTCTATCCTTGATGGCTGTCTCCTGTGCACAGGAGGAAGCAAGGATGAGAACAATGAGGGGTAAAAAAATCAGCTTGAGTGATTTCATAGAAAATGGTTTTTGCTTGCAAATAAATTATAATGACGCTAGACTAATTATGCATTGACTAAGAGTTAAAGCTATCGAATTAGCATACCTTTCACTCCCCGTGAAAATGAATTTTCTCGATAAACATGCTCCCCCAATCAGGAACTTTCACACTACAGCTTAGGTGGATTTGCGGAAGTGATCAGAAACTCACTTCCTTCAGTTAAATAAACGGATAAGTCAGAGGAATTGCAAGTCGAATAGCTCTCTAATTGCCTTTTTGAGGGTAAAGATCAGGTAGGATTTATCCCTGAAGCATCTGATGCATAAGACTTCTGATATCCTTCTTCTGATAGATTTTTCCTATGTGAACAATATAACTTGACCGAAATCTTTCATTTTTACCCAATTCCCCAAAGATTTCGGATAAGCCAAGAAAAGCTGATGGATCATCCTCTGTATATTTGGCAGCCAGATGCAGTTCGTTTTCCATAGCGTCGATAATTTCCAAAGGCTTCCCCTCTTCATCTTTCTGCTTATCGCTGTAATAACACCAGGCGGCCAGGATAAAACTCGCATATTCTATTGAGCCACCTGATTCCAGATTATCCAAAAGGGTAGGAATAAGAAATTTGGGAAGTTTTGCAGAACTCTCAGAACAGATACGGCTCACCTTATCCTTTATATTGGGATTTGAGAACCTTCCTTCCAGGCTGTCCTTATAGGTCTCTAAATCTACGCCATCAAGCACATTCAGAGTCGGGCTAGCCTCTTCATCCATAAATTTTCGCATAAAGCTTGAAAAAACCGCATCCTCCATACAAGCATTTATGCTCGGATGTCCATGCAGTGCTCCTGTGATTCCTAATACAGAATGACCCGCATTCAGCAGCCTGATTTTCATCTTTTCGTAGGGGCTTACGTCTTTTACGAATTGCACCCCCAACTTTTCCAAAGGTGGTCTTCCCATAGAAAAATTATCCTCTACGACCCACTGGATAAAAGGCTCACAGACTACCGGCCATTGATCGACCATCGCATAGGTCTTTTCCAGATATTGAACGTCTTTTTCTGTAGTTACCGGGGTAATCCGGTCCACCATGGTATTGGGAAAGCAAAGCGCTTCTTCCATCCAGCTGGCCAGATCTGGTTCTTGTTTTGCGGCAAAGGAAAGAAACATCTCACGGGCAACCTCTCCATTATGCTGAATATTATCACAAGAAAGGATGGTGAAGGGAGGGATTCCCTGCGCATGGCGCATTTTCAGAGCAGCAGTTAAATATCCAAAGACGGTTTTTGGGTTATCTGGATATGCAAGCTCTTGCTGAATCTCAGGATTGTCAAAATTGAACTTTCCTGTTGCTGCATTGAAGTTGTAGCCTCCTTCAGTAATGGTCAAGGAAACAATCTTGGTTTCTGGATGAGCCAGTTTTTCCAGAACCTTTTGAGGGGATTCCGGGGCGAAAATAAATTCTTTGATGGAGCCTATAATTTCAGACTCAATTTCTCCGCCTGGGTGTTGTACGATTAAGGTATAAAGGGAATCCTGCTGTTGAAATATTTCTGCAATTTTTCGATCCCCTTCCCGTAAACCAACTCCGCATATCCCCCACTCCATCTCCTGATATTGTTTGAGCAATTGATGAAGGTAGTATGCCTGATGAGAGCGATGAAAACCTCCTACTCCTATGTGTACGATTGAACTGCTTAATTTCTCCCTATCGTAGCTGGGAATGGGAATACGGCTGCTTAAGTGTTCTAAATTCTTTTGGCTTAAAGAGATTCGTTCCATAGGTCTTATGCTATTTCTGGCTGCTTGCTAGATAGATTTTTTCCTCTGTACATGGCCCAATAAGCCGTAGCGAAATACAGGAGGGTACAGATAAATCCATAGAAGTAAAAGTTGTCTCGATTTGCTACATAAGTTTCTGCATCCGGGCTGGAAAATAGTACCCTTAACGCCAGAATCAGGGTAATCCCCAATGAAGCATAGGCAATAATCTTCAGGCCCCTGGAAAACAGGCTTAGATCGGGAGGAATCTGAACTTCCTGTTTCGCCTTTTCATGCTGGTACTCTTTAACCTGCTGATTATATGCTTCTTCTTTGGCTTCTTCTTCCGGATAGGATTTCTTTGCCCCCATGCTTCCGGCTAAGAGGGTATACACAATAATGGTAAAGAACCAGGTGGGAATAAAGAGATAATAGAAGGACATCACATCCAGCATATTCAGCCCAAAGCCAAATACCAGTCCCAGTCCCCAGGATGCGAGGGCGGGAGTGCTGTGGATGTAGTTTTGAAATTTCGACCAGTAACGGGTATAGCCAATTCGGGGGAAAATCTGATGCTCAGCAAATACAATTGCACCTACGGGCACCACTAGCAAACCAGCATAGGTGAGCAGCGGGAGTATTTGAGAAAAAACAAAGGGAAAGCAGGCAATGATGACCATAGCAACTCCTACCACCAGGGTTGTATCTCTACGTTTCTGCTTACTAAATACTGCTTGAGCCGCTAAACCTGCTCTATATAAGTTCGTGATAGCTGTTGTCCAGCCAGCTACGATGACTATAACAAATCCTGAGAGCCCAAGCGCATAATAGGCTACGTCTCCCGGATCAAGTTCGACGATGCTTTTTCCTAAAATAACGGCCGTACCTGCTCCCATAATCCCCGCGGCAATCCAGGCAAGGTAATGTCCAAATAACATCCCGGTACTGGTAGCCAGGCCGTAGGATTTTTTTCGGGCAAAACGAAGAAGTGCCATGTCAATCAGGCCGAAATGCGTAATGGTATTCGCAGCCCAACCAAACCCAATTACCTCAAGTAACCCAATACCCGGCTCGCCATTGCTATCTGTTCCTGTCCATATGGAGAGATTTCCGATATTGATCAAATCATCCCAGCTTCCGGGAAGGGTGGTTCCCAGGACATCCAGAGATAAAGCTGGCATAAGTACTAGCGCACCACTGGCAAACATACAAAACAGCCAGGGCGCACAAATCCCCGAAAAGTCTGAGACGGCCTCGAATCCGTAAATAGCTACAAACACAACTACGATTCCTACCACTAGTACAATGAGAACAAACCATATGTTATTCGGATACCAATTTAGCTGAGCAGGAATATCAAAGGCAAAGCGGACGGCTGTTGCAGAGACCGTAACCATGGCGGCTGAAATGACTGTAAAAATCAAAACATTGGCCCAATTATAAACCTTCGACATGGCATTTCCTGCAATCTTATTCAGGTAGGTGTAAAGGCTCAATCTAGTTTCTACCGCAATGGGGCTGGTAATGAAGGTCCAGCTTAATACAGCCAGGATATTACCGATGAGCAAACCCAGGATGATGTCCATGGTTTTTGCCCCTAGTGCCACAAAAGTGGCTCCGATTACAAACTCAGTTGCAGCTACATGTTCAGCAGCATAAAGTCCTGCAAAGTGTGTCCAATCGTGAAGTTTATGTTCGGGAACGGGTAATTGCTCCTCGTTTAGCTTGTCTAGCTCTTGATAAGTAGTAGTTTCCTGCATGTTATTGCTTTATAAGCAGCCTGTTAAATTTTCACCTTCCTATTTGCTTCGCATTCATAGCTTGGATAGAAAAGTGGTGAACCAATTTTACAATCTTCGATTAAGTAAATTTTCCATTAAAACCCAAGAGTAAAATGGGAAACCCTATGAAGAGGACGAAAAATTCTTGTATTATTTCTAGGCGGAAGCAGACAAGGAATAAATTTAGCCTTCTCCCCTATTCCTAATATTCCAAAATAAACTTGGTCAGGTTCTGCCCTTTCTCCAGATTAAGTTTTTTCCGCAATCTGTATCGGGCAACCTCTATTCCCCTAACCGATATTCCCATAAGATTCGCAATTCCTTTGGTATCCAGATTAAGTTTGAGGAAGGCGCAGAGCTTTTCATCATTCGGAGATAAGTCTCGGTATTCAGTTCTGAGTCGGGATAAAAAGTCTCCATGAACGGCATCGAAATGGAGTTTAAATTGCTCCCAATCTTCCTGCAACCTCAGCGTATAGTCAATTTCCTTTACCAATCGCTCCAGGGCTATTTTGGTATCCTTACTTTTCCCTTTCCGCTTTACTTCTTTCAATTCCTCCTTTATGGTCTCGATAAATTCGTTTTTCACGACTATGTTCATCGTAGATGCAGCCAGAAGACTATTGAGGTGCTGGAACTCACTCTTCATCTTTTCTTCTCGAAGTTGAAGCAATTCCTGTTCTTTCTGCTTCTCGATTTCGATGAGCTCAGCCTCTTTTTTCTCCAACTCCTGGCGTTTGGCTTCCTCCAGTTTTTCTGCTTTCCGCCAAATCCTCTGCTTTTGAAACCTAAAGAGCAAAGCCAGACCCGCGAGCCCAAGTAAGACGTACAAAAAGATCGCAAAAGGGCTTCTGTAAAAAGGAGGTGCGACATTCAGGACGATAGGCTCACTGGTAGTAATTTCGCCCAATTGATTTCGGGTACGTATGCTAAACTCATACCTGCCTTCCCGCAAATTCGTGTATTCTTTACTCGTCGCATTGGTCCACTCACTATAGCTTCTGTCAAAGCCATCCAGGTAGTATTGAAATTCCTGATTATTCACATCCTGAAAGCGAAAGGACGCAATCTGAAATTGCAGAACTTTGGCCTGTGCACTCACTTCTATTTGTACCTCCTGATTCGTTCGATCTTCAAATGGATTCAGACTATACAAGACGCTATCTTCCATGATGCTAAAGACCTTATTCACAATCACCCCCTTTTCCTTATTTGACCGAAATTCACGATCCGGATCATAATGAATAAATCCCTCATTCGCGTTGAAGAGAATCCCATTTTTCACATTAATGGAGGTGTTTAAGAGGTCGTTATTGAATGAGTAACGGAATTGAAAGAGAGAAGAGGGAACCGATACATAATTATTATTGCTGAGCTGTTTGTAAAAGCCCACCAGATTCTCCGCAATCACATAAATGTTCTTTTTATTATCCTGGATGAGCAAATCAACGGATTGCTCGCCTATGGTTTCAGCAAATATTTTGGCCTCTACGATCTGATCTGTATTCTGATCTAGTTTGTAAATCCCTGCTTTAGTGGCGAAATACAACTCATTGTTAATTTTACTCAGAATCAGCTGGTCATTGATGGGTAAATCATAATTATCAGATACTTTATGTACCTCTACCTCGCTTAAATTGTCCATCAGGTCCAATTGGTATAATCCTTTATAGAATTGTCCTACCCAGATTCTTCCCCTTTGGTCCTCTTCAAAAAAGCGACTGGATTCGACAAAGCCTTCCAATTTCCGTAGAGGCTCTAATACTCGAGCTTCATTTAATTTGAATAAAAATAAGCCAGAATAGGTACCTCCCACAGCATATCCCGGTCGGGATTTCAAGCGTTTCACCTGCCATAAGCCCTCCGTATTGACCAATCGTTTGGCACTTCCTTGATTTAGCAGAAATAAACCGGTGTGATGACCTGCATACAATCTTCCCGCTATTTCCTGGAAGCCGTAAGCCGGCCCTTCTGTTCCCGAGAGAAATACGCTTTTATCTGCTCCATTTGCCAGGAAGTAAATGCCATTTGAAGTAGTAAAATAGATTCCTTCCTCATTTTCAAAAGCCTCATATCCACTACCTTGTAAGTCAATTTCCTGATTAATCAGACGTATAGGAGAATTGATCCCGATAATTGAAATGCCACTTTGCATTCCCACCCAAAGATTTCCCGCATGATCCTGAAAACTTCGCAAACAGGCATTACTCATCAATCCGTCCTGAGCAGCAATGTTTTCGATTTGCTGGCTCTGAAGGTCATATAAATACAGGCCTGAGGTTTGGGTGGAAATAACCAGACGAGTATCTGAAAGCTGCAAGACATGGTTGACGTATTTTCCTTCCAAAGCCTTTCCCAGTTGTAAATGTTGGTCGCCTTCATTGAGGTAAGTAGAAGATTCGACCTTCCCCGAATTGTAGAAAAATAGATATCCATCTGCTTGAGAGATAATTCCGGCAATGACTTGATTAGCGGATCCTTTGGATGGAGAAAAGGAGACCAACTGCTCATTTCTTAATTCAAATAACTCCCCTAGCCTGCTTTGGGTAAATAACTTTCCGTCCACATGAAAAGAGCGACCAAATCCTTGCGGATGATTGATGATGGAGATTTGCTCTCCGTCATATACATAAATGGCTTGGAAGGTACAGAAATAGACCTTTGAATTAAAGATGAATACATCCCAGACTTCATCGAAATTTCTTGCGTCACCCGGTATCTTTTCCAGGAGCGAGATGTACTCCCATCCGTCTTCGAAAAATCCAAAATCTCCTTGTGAGCCCACATACAATCGATCATTGAATTCATCAAAGGCAAGGGATCGTTGCTTTTTGCCCGTTTTGAATGCCTTTACCTCCCATTCGTTTCCATTGAATGCCAGTACGCCGAGGTTATTTGCTACAAAGAGGGTCATGTCCCTATTCTGGGCAAAATCGATGTTTTGGATGCCTGCTTTATACTCAGCTGTCGTGAAATTTTGAATAGGATATTTGCCCTCAAAAGCTTGGATTTGAAAATTGACAAGCAATATCACAAGCCAACATATAGCATATTTCATATTTTTAAAAAAGCAATACATGAGCAATTATGTAGTATACCAATACATTTAACTATCAACAAGTTAAGATGTTTTGAGAAAGTTTTTGTAGTAGCAATTGAAATAAGGATCGAAAGAATTGTTGGGGTCTGTTTTTTTGTAAAAACTAAACGGATGTATAGGTTTGATAATCATGCGCCCCCTTTTTGAGAGGTTGTGTTTAGGAAAAAGGATACACGCTACTCAGATGTTCCCTACATCTCTAAATGCCTTCGAGTGTAAGACTCTTTACACCAAATTCGGAGACGCAAGAATCAATTTCTTTACTCGTGAATTAATAGTGGTAAAATGAAAAACACGGCTCTACTACTCCTTCTTCTCTTTTCCGTCTTTTCGGCGACAGCTCAGGCTGATAAAGTTAAGGTCGACTACAGCAATGACGGAATCAAGTTGGTAGTTAACGGTGAAGACTTTATGATCAATGGTATGAACTGGGATTACTTCCCAATTGGTACCAATTTTTCATATAGCCTATGGAAGCAACCGGATGATGTCATTCGGGCTGCCCTGGATACGGAAATGTCCCTATTGAAAAATATGGGGGTGAACGCCATACGGGTGTATACAG